>JABAOF010000418.1_pt5 | contig 23139 bp, 24 predicted proteins | sample 7062171 | NCBI WGS metagenome assembly JABAOF01 (sample SAMN14538628, study PRJNA623070) | marine sediment metagenome | biome: marine biome [ENVO:00000428]; feature: marine pelagic biome [ENVO:01000023]; material: deep marine sediment [ENVO:00002113] | place: India: Gulf of Khambhat ...
AACGCAGTGAGCGCAGCACGTCAGCCCCGATCGATCAGCTTGTATCCAACACCGGTCACGGTCTCGATGCTCACGCGCTTACTGCCAGCCAGTCGCTTCCGTAGATGCGCCACGTGTACATCGACGGTTCGTGTCTGACCGTAGAAGTCAAAACCCCAAACCAGATTGAGCAACTGTTCTCGAGTCAGCACAATGCCTTTGTGCTCAGCGAATGTGAGCAGCAGGTCGAACTCCTTGGTGCGTAGATCGACAGAAACCCCAGCGACGGTCAGCTCTCTGCGAGCCGGATCGATCGTCACGTCGCCTATCTCCAACGGACCGGTTTCGTCACGCGGCGCCCTCTCCACACGGCGTAGAATGGCCTTGACGCGCGCCACCAACTCGCGCGGATTGAATGGCTTGGTCATGTAATCGTCAGCGCCCAATTCAAGCCCCACGATCTTGTCGATGTCCTCGTCCCGCGCCGTCAGCATGATGATGGGGACGTCCGATTCGGCGCGCGTTCGTCGGCAGACCTCAAAACCATCGACCTCGGGCAGCATGATGTCGAGGACGATCAAAGCCGGCTTAAGCTCGGCAATCTTCTTGAGCGCCTGCGCGCCATCGGTGGCCCCCTGAATGCGGAAACCCTCACGTTCAAGATAGAGACGCGTCAGATCAATAATGTTTTCCTCATCATCGACGACCAGGATCTGCTCACCTGCCATAGCACCCCCTACTCAATGGTGACCGCTCAAGATACACGCTCGTATATAGGTCACAATCCATTCCAGGGATCTTTGATGCACCTTGTCTTCTAATCCATGAGATCTCTCTTGATCAAGCCGGTTGCGGTGCTGCCTTGCTCATCGATCCGGATAGGAATCCCTTTGCTCATTCAGACGAGCCAGCTGTAAGGGGATCCTATCCTCCACTCCTTTGCAGAACAAGCCTCCCTCTCCATCCGTCAATCGCCGTGCGCCTCTCCGACGACGGCTATAGCTTCAATTTCGATGGCAGCGTCCTTCGGAAGCCGCGCCACTTGAATGGTTGAACGGGCAGGTGGATCATCTCCGAAGTACTCGGCATAGACGGCATTCATCTTGCTGAAGTCGCTCAGGTCGCGCATAAAGACCGTCGTTTTAACCACCGATTTCAGGGACGAACCCCCTCCCGCCAAGATGTTGGCGATATTTTCAAGCGCCTGTCGTGTTTCCGCCTCGATCCCACCAGGGACGAAATCACCCGTACCCGGATCGACGCCAATCGTACCTGATGTGAAGATCAGACCCTGGGTGAGGATGCCGAGCGAGTATGGGCCAATGGCTTTGGGTGCCTTGTCGGCAATGATCACTTCGCGCCTTCTCGAAGCCATGCCAATCCTCCTGATTTTGGGTTGCCTGATTGTACGCCCCTCTCCCAATCAGGGCAAAGAGCAATTGCCGGAGGACCTACGACTAAGGCTCGACACCCCAGAAGCGCAAGGAACCATCATCCGACACTGTTGCCAAGAGTTGCCCACCCGGCGAGAATGCCAGAGCATTCACAGGAGAATGGTGTTTCCAGAGAGTATGTGGCGGCCCTTCGCGATCCGGTGCCCACAATAGTACCGTGCCATCCTTCGACGCTGTAGCCAGGATCTCACCAGATGGCGCGAATGCGATATCCGTTATCCAATCCGTATGCCCTCGCAACGTACGCAATTCCTCACCGGACAGCGGATCCCACAGCGACACCGTCCCGTCCCACGAAGCAGAAGCCAGTACCTGTCCGTCAGGTGAGAATGCCACTCTCCATACGGTGGATGTGTGCCCCCGTAGCGTGTGCAGAGTCTCTCCACGCTCAACGTCCCAAAGCCTCACAGTGCGGTCACTCGAGCCCGAGGCAAGGGTACGCCCATCGACCGAATACATAACGTCCCAGACCCACCCTGTGTGGCCATCTAACTTACTTCGTATCTCTGAATCATACCCATACTCGGAATACTGCCATAGTACGATTGTCTTGTCCTCATAGCCAGCAGCCAGGATGTCAGCAGATGGCGAGAAAGCCACGCTGGTCACCTCGCCGTAGTTCATTGTAAGCGTCTGAATATCCTCAGTCGGAATTACATAGGCATCAATGCCCTCTAACTCCAATTCACCGCTCTTGGAGGCCGTCGCTAACCAATCCCCATCCAGAGAGAAATCGAGATCGTAAATCCAATCTGTGTGAATCCTGGCAATGGATGGAGAAGCTACCCCTTCGAGCTCCCACTCTGAAATCGTGCCGTCACTGTGCGTCACGAATAGAGCACCTCCTTCAGGGGGGAAGGCTAATCTGGTCGCGTCCTTGGCAGGAACTTCTGCAAGAATCCGCAATTGATGAAGATTACCTGATCCGATGGGCTGAAGTTCCTCAGGCAGCACGAGATACGGAGTGACATCCCTTTCTTGAGAGACTTCATAAGAGACGATGAGGGGAGATATCCGCTCCCACGTTCGCCCTCCATCCTTGGTGTGCATAAACGCAGTCTCATCCGCAATCGCTCCCAATGCCCACCCAACCTCATCACTGACGAAATTCAATGTACCGCACCAGTCCACTGTCGTAACCTTCGTCCAGCTATAGCCTCCATCCTCAGTCTTATAGAGATCACACGAACGGATCTCGTCTGGATCGAGGTCATCGGAAACGTGCCCATCGAGTGTCCAGCCCGTCATCGGGTCAAGAAGTTGCGGAGGACCACCCGGTATTGCCACACCCCTCCAGGATTGACCACCGTCCTCTGAGGTGTATAGGAAATAGTCGCCTTCACATTCTACAACGACGGAACCAATTCGAGCAGTTCGTAGTCTGGGTCTAGAGACGTAACATGAATGGGGATCATATTCATTTACACCAAGCAACTCGCTTGGATAGGGCAGTTCTTGAAAATGCCACGTGTGTCCCCGATCGTTCGTCACGTTGAGACCCATATAGACGAGGACAGGATCGTTTGACGTTGCCCAGCCGTGCCTATCGTCAATGAAATCCAATCCGCTTCCATGAGTCAAGTACGCCTCCAAGTAAACCTCCGGGATCAATTCCCAAGACCTGCCCCCATCGATGGTTCTGTAGAGTTCGGCTGCATGAGAACCCGCCCCCATGAAGTAATCAATCAACAACCAACCATGCTGAGAGTCCCTGAACTCGAGGATTGGCCATGTAAAGAAACCTCCTAAAATGTCTGTGTTAACTTGAAGAAAGGACATTCGTTCCCAAGTCTCTCCGCCATCGAGAGTACGCCAGGAACCAAATATGCCTCGACCAGATGAGGGCTCATAATATAAAACCCAAGCAACTTCTTCATTAAGGAAAAAGCGCGCTGCGCGCAAGGGGGCCAGTTCGCATATCAGGCTCAATTGCGGTGGTGTGACATCCTTCCAAGATCTGCCGCCATCTTCGGTACGAAGAATGTGATCGTCTTCATCTTCGACACTTGATACCGCCCAGCCGTTCAAACCGTCGATCATGTGGAGCTCTGAAAAGGTGATCGCTTGGTCTTCAGAGAATAGAGGTATCGAAGTAGGCTCCGGACACGGATCTGGTTCGATCGAGGGACATGGTGGAACCGATTCAGGCGCCGAAATCATATGCGCACGAAGGTTGTTACCCTCGTTACTCTCAATAATCTCGTTCTCATTGTCTACATCTACCCATACGGTCTTACCAAGATCCAATGCCAAGGAATTACCATCATACGTATACGTTCCTGTTTCTCCTTTCCTCAACCCACTAGAGACATCCTCACTCCGAAACTGGTTGACCAAAAAATGAAAGGTGCCGGCGTCCGCTTCTCCTATGTTGGTAACCCGAATACTGACCTGGAAAGTCGCAGTGTCTGAAATGCTGAAGCAATCGTCGAGAATTGTCCACTCTACGGAAATCGACTCCACTACCAAGTCCGGGAGAAGTTGCGGGGAGGATCTCGCCTGGATAGCGCTCGGCTCTTGCTGGAGATCGGCGACAGCCGTCAATGTCCGCATTGCCCCGGGCTCAGATATCTCGTCCCCACGTTGACAACCAGAGAGCAAAAGCGCCAGCTGAAGCAAGATGCTCGCCAAAATCATAGGTGTCTTATCATCCGGGTATCGCATTGCCAAACCTCTCAAACGCGAGTTTCCTTTATCTAGTTGATTCAAATAGAAGATCAACTCCTAATCTCGCGTATCAAATTCACAACAGGTTCACCAACTTATAACAGTTTGGTTACAGTTTATAGCGCCAACCCTCTTCTAGAGCAACATAGGGACGTTCGATTGAACGTCCCTACGAGTTTCTAACTACTTGTCTCGAGACCGAGTCTCATATCACGATGTTCACTAAGCGTCCTTTAACGAAGATTACCTTGCGCGGTTCCGCTCCACCGGTGAAACGCTGCACAGTTTCACTTCCCAAGGCAATCGCCTTAGCATCCTCTTCACGTATATCGGCGGGAACCGTGATTCGATCTCGTACTCTGCCATTAACCTGTACAACCAATGTGATCTCATCCTCTTTCGCCAGTTCGGGATCATACTCAGGCCACGGTTGATTGTGGATGGAATAGGGTTTACCGAGTCTCATCCACAGCTCTTCGGAGATATGCGGTGTAGGTGGGGCCATCAACAGCAACAAGGTCTCGATGGCCTGTTCGAACGCAGGTGTTCCAGCCTGCTGCGTATCGCGCGCATCGGCGATGGTATTTGTCAGTTCCATCAATGCAGAGATGACCGTATTGAACTCGAAATTTTCAAAATCATGTGAAACTTGGCGTATCGTCTGATGCACTTTACGCAGCAAGGTCCGAGCGCGCTCGGCATCCTCCTCGACGGCTTGCGCATCTTTGGTTTCCAGCACCAAGGACCAAACGCGATGCAGCCAGCGTACAACACCCTGGATGTTATCCGGGTTCCAAGGACCACCTTCCGACCAACGGTAACCGAACATCAGATACGCCCGCACGGCATCGGCACCATACGTGGCGACCTGTTCATCGGGGTCGATCACGTTGCCACGCGACTTACTCATGCGTTGCCCATCGGGTCCGAGAATCTGTCCTTGGTTGCGCAATTGCAGCATAGGTTCGTGCCCCTCCGTTACGCCCAAGTCCCTGAATGCCTTGTGAAAGAACCGGGTGTATATCAGGTGCATCGTCGCGTGTTCCACACCGCCAGTGTACGTGTCGACCGGCATCCAATAGTCGTACTCTTTTGGATCGAACGGGCTCTTGTCATACGTCGGGCTGAGGTAGCGCAAGTGATACCAGGACGAACACATGAAGGTATCCATGGTGTCGGTTTCGCGTTCTGCTGGTTCATCACACACAGGGCATTGGGTGTGCTTCCATGTGGGATGAAACTTCAGTGGACTCTCACCCGTGGGCCGCCACTCCACATCATCGGGCAGCACCACGGGCAATTGTTCCTCCGGCACGGGCACAATGCCGCACTCTTGACAGTACACGATCGGGATCGGCGCTCCCCAATAGCGCTGACGCGAGATCAACCAATCGTGAAGACGGTAGTTGACGGCGTACTGCCCGACCCCCTTCTGCTCAAGAAAAGCGTTCGTCTGCTCAAAGGCTTCTTCACCCGGCGTCCCTGTCATAGGACCCGAGTTGATCATCGTTCCATAGCCATCGTGATAAAGCGCGTCACGGTAAAACTCAACCCCCCACAGCAACTCCATCACGGTACGTTTGTCGCGCACGTTGGGTTCCAAAGACTGGCATCGCTCTAGGATGCGCACATCGGAAGCATACGAATTCCACTCCCAAATTTCGTCATGGAAAATGAACGACCAGTTGGTTCCCACCACCTCCACCCAGGAATCCGGTTTGACATATTCCTGTGCGATCTCGATATAGCGGGAGACCTTATCAAGTGGAATATTGATCAAAAGCGAACCTTCGCGCTCCTCGAAAGGGATTTTTTCCTTATCTAGAGCCTGGGCGAAACCCTTTTTCATCGTCCCTGCCAGGGCCATCGATTTCGTCAAACCATCAGGTCGCTCAATGACAGGCAGAATGGGCAGACCGAATTTCAAGGCGAATTCGAAGTCACGTTCATCGTGTGCGGGCACAGCCATGATCGCTCCAGTGCCGTAGGTCATCAAGACGTAATCGGCGATCCACACCGGAATGCGCTCATCGTTAACCGGGTTGATTGCATAGCCCCCTGTGAAAACACCGGTTTTTTCTTTGTCGATGGCCTCACGTTCGATGTCTGATTGTCGTGCAGCCTGATGGACATATTCATGAACAACTTCGGTCTGCTCCGTGGAGGTCAACTTCTCGACCAGCGGATGCTCGGGTGCAAGAACCATGAACGTTGCTCCCCAGAGCGTATCGGGACGTGTGGTAAAAACCTCAATTGGATCTCCATCTTCCGTTGGGAAGGTGACATTCGCACCTTCACTGCGTCCGATCCAATTCTCTTGTAGAGTCTTGACGGGATCGGGCCAGTCTAGGATCGCGAAGTCGAGTAGCTCTTGGGCGTATCGGGTGATACGAAAGAACCACTGATCCAGGTTCTTCTTGATCACAGGCGTCTTGCAGCGCTCACAATGACGGTCTTCACCCCATACCTGTTCACGAGCCAAGGTGGTATTGCATTGCGGACACCAATCGACGGGCGACATCTTTTTATACGCCAGGTCGTTCTTGTACATCTGCAGGAAGAACCATTCCGACCAACGGTAATATTCCGGATCGGATGAGATCGCCTCGCGCGACCAATCCCACATGGCCCCCATACTACGCAGTTGGCGCCGCTGGTTTTCGATGTTCTTGTAAGTCCATTCCTTGGGGTGGATACCATGATCAATTGCCGCGTTCTCCGCGGGCAAACCGAAAGCATCGAAGCCAATCGGATACATCACATTGAAACCCCGCATTCGCAAGTAGCGCGCGCGCGCATCCGAGGGCGTCATGGCATACCAGTGTCCGATATGCATATCCCCGGAGGTATAGGGGAGCATGGTCAGGAAGTAGAACTTTTCTTTCTTTGGATCGATCACTGCCTTGTACAACTCGTCCGCCTCCCAACGAGACTGCCAACGATGCTCGATCTCCCCAGGATCATACCGCTCGATGTGAGGGCGCTCGGCGATCTTTTTCTTGCTTCCTTTTTTCTTTCCCATATCCATTCTCCGACGCTTGATCCTTTTCCCAGTATGACACCGTGACCGAATAAAAAAACCCTCCGTCTGTTCAGGGACGAAGGGGTGCTCCGCGGTACCACCCTGCTTCCCGGCTTCTCAGCCTATATTCTAAATGCCGACACCGGGCAGCTCTTCTCGCGATATCGGGCGAATCCCGCTCTTGGCTACTAGCTTCACCAAGAGGGCTTGTCCCACATGGGACGGCAGGCGAGTTCAGCCTTGTCTGGATGTGCTCTGAGAACACCGCGCCGGGCTCACACCGTCCCCGACTCGCTGGCAGATGGCATACTACTCCCGCCATGGCCTGCTATGCAATTTTCAGGTGGACCCAGTGGGATTCGAACCCACGACCTTCTCAATGCCATTGAGACGCGCTCCCAACTGCGCCATGGGCCCTTGCATGCTCAGTGGACCTGGCGGGATTCGAACCCGCGACCTCATCAGTGCGATTGATGCGCGCTCCCAACTGCGCCACAGGCCCCCGCCGAGGTGAGGGCATTGTACCTGAGCGCAAATTCACTGTCAAGCCGCGCATTGATCTTCGCTCCCCGCGCAACTATAATCCATTCTCACCAGGAGGGGAGCATGCTTAAGGAACGCATCGATAAGCTGCTTACAGCATTACAAGCTGAGAAACTCGAGGTCATAGTTCTCAATCCCGGAACTAGCTTCTTTTACCTCACCGGACTGTCCTTCCACCTCATGGAAAGACCCGTCATTGGACTCTTCTCTCGTGATGAAAAACCGGTGCTCGTCGTGCCGGAGTTGGAGCGCACCAAAGCCGAGGGGTCTACATTGGACATCGAAGTTCGGACATATGGTGAGGATGAAACCTCCCGCATCCAAGCCTTTCAATCTGTCACGGATAAGCTGAACGGTCGTCGTGTGGGTGTGGAACCGCTTCGCCTGCGCGTCTTCGAACTCCGTTTATTGGAAAACGTTGCACCCGATGCACAATTTGTGTCCGCGGCGAGTGTGCTCACCAATCTTCGCATACTCAAAGACGAGGCAGAAGTCCAGTCGATGCGCCGCGCCGTCGCGATCGCAGAAAAAGCGCTGGAAGCCACGCTACCTCTCGTTCGTCAAGGGATGACCGAGCGCGAATTAGAAGCCGAACTCGTCGTCCAATTATTGCGCGCCGGATCGGAGACCGAACTTCCCTTTAGTCCAATTGTGGCCTCCGGTCCTAACAGCGCCTTGCCCCACGCGACTCCGACTGAGCGTTGCTTACTAGTAGGCGATCTGCTGATCCTGGATTGGGGTGCCAGAGCGCAGGGATACATCTCCGATATCACTCGCACGTTTGCCATTGGTGAGATCGACGCCGAACTCGAGAAAGTATATCGGATCGTTCAAGAAGCGAACGCCGCAGGAAGGGAGGCCGTGCGACCCGATGTAACTTGTGGCCAGATCGATCGCGCCTCCAGAGCGGTGATCGAAAATGCGGGATATGGAGAATATTTCATCCACCGTACTGGTCATGGTATCGGTCTCGACGCGCACGAGCCCCCGGGGATCCGTGCAGACAACGATCTACGCCTCGCGCCCGGAATGACCTTCACAATCGAACCGGGAATCTACCTCCCGAATAAAGGCGGCATCCGCATAGAAGACAACTTGATCGTCTCTCCCAACAGCGGCGAGTGCCTTACTTCTTATTCTCGCGATTTGGAGGTTATCGCTTGAAACAGATTATGAGGGGCGCTGAGCCATTCTACCTTCCAGGTGGAGATATCGGCTGCCTCCTACTTCACGGATTCACGGGAACCCCGTTCGAAATGCGTTGGCTAGGCGATCAACTAGCAAATCATGGGTACTCCGTGCATGCGCCGCGCTTGTTCGCACACGCCACCCAGGTTAAAGATATCGTCCGAGCCCGGTGGAAAGACTGGGTCGCCTCGGCCGAGGATGGATACCATCTTCTGAACGACGTCTGCTCTCAAATCATCGTTATGGGTTTATCCATGGGTGGAGTGCTCTCGCTGTATGTAAGCTCATACCTTCCTGTAACTGGTGTGGTTGCGATGTCGACCCCCTACGATATGCCATATCAACTTGCGAAACGATTTCGCCGTATCCTTCCAAGCTTGAGCTTAGTATGGCGATATCGAACCAAAAGGGGACGTTCCGATTGGCACGACAGCGAGGCTGCAGAAAGTCACCTGGATTATGCAAGTTATCCCGTTCGAGGGGGCTCGGAAGTAGACAACCTTCTCAGATTGATGCGGCGCAGTCTCCCTGGTCTGGAAATCCCCGTGTTATTGATCCACTCGAAGGGCGACCTATCGGTCTCCGGGGGACACGCGCACGCCATACATGAAGCGATTTCTTCCAAACACAAGCAACTCGTGTGGGTTACAGATAGTGGTCACGTCGTCCCTCGGGACGCCGAACGCCAGACCGTCTTCGCTAACGTCGTTGACTTCATCCAGAGAGCAACGTCGTGAGGCAGATCATTCGAGGGGCCGAGCCGTTCTTCTTCCCCGGCGGGAAAGTCGGTTGCCTGCTGACGCATGGATTCACGGCCTCACCACAGGAGGTACGTGAACTCGGCGCGTTTCTAGCCCGTCAAGGCCACACCGTGCTCGGTGTTCGACTGTCCAGCCATGGAACGAACGTCAAAGACATGAATCGCTCCCGCTGGCATGATTGGTTGGCTTCCGTAGAAGACGGGTACGAGATCTTGAGTACTATCTGTGAGCAGGTAATCGCAGTTGGGTTTTCCGTTGGAGGAGCATTATCATTGCTACAATCCGCCAGGCGTGAGGTCCGAGCCGTTGCTGCCTTGTCGACCCCTTATCGCCTACCTCCCGATCCTCGCTTGAAACGCTTAAGGCCCATCCTACGTCCCTTGAGCTTCTTCTTGCATACAATGCCGAAAGGATCTTCGAATTGGTATGATCCACAAGCCGAACGAGCCAGGGTGGCCTACAAGAGCTATCCTCTACGGGCGATATTGGAGGTGGATTCGCTCTTAAGCACCATGCGAGAAGCGCTACCAAATCTAAATCTCCCCGTGCTGTTGATGCACTCGAAGAATGACATCTATATCCCTCCAGAACACATGACCTCAATTTATGATGATTTAGGATCAAAAGAGAAACACATGGTCTGGGTGGAAAGAAGCAACCACATTATCACCTGTGACGCTGAGCGTGAGGTTGTGTTTAAGACTGTAGCCGGATTTGTGCTTCAACACGTGGAGTGAAGCTTTCGTTTGAACCCAAACCGTCGTTTCCAGGGCAACCTTTTCCGTGAGGAGTATGTTACATGAACCCGCTGCTGGATTGGGGCATTCCGATCATCACCTGGCTCCAAGGTCTGGGGGACTGGTTGGTCGCCCCTATGAAGTTCTTTACTTCTCTGGGCAACGAGGAGTTCTACTTGCTCATCACCCCGACCATCCTGTGGTGTTTCGATGCCATGTTGGGGATTCGCCTCGGTCTTGTTCTGCTCACAAGTGCGACGCTCAACAGTATCCTGAAAGTGGCTTTCGGGCTGCCGCGCCCTTTCTGGGTGAGCGACGAAGTAAAGGCGCTGGCGAAAGGTACAACTTTCGGACTGCCTTCTGGCCACTCGCAAAACGCCCTTGTGGTTTGGGGTCGACTGGCGGCGAGTATTCGAAAACGATGGGTGACCTTTGCATTATCGCTCGTAATCTTTCTGATCTCCCTGTCGCGTATTTTCCTAGGGGTTCATTTCCCCTCAGACGTCTTAGCCGGTTGGGTCCTAGGCGGATTGCTTCTAGCTATGTTCCTGGGATTTGAAAGACGGGTGCAACAGCGTTTACTTCCTTCGAGCACAGGTAACCAAATCGTCATCGTTGTCATTTTCTCTCTTTTCCTGTTGGCGGTAGGAATTGGGATTTCCGCATTGACGGAGGGAAGGACCATCCCACAATCCTGGATCCAAATGGCCGAGCAAAATCCCGAGCTAGGCCCGATCGATCCACACAGCCTTAAGGATCTCACCGCGATGACAGGTGCGCTTCTTGGTTTAGGCGCCGGGGCTGTTCTCCTCGTCCGGTGGGGTCAATTTGACGGTCGCGGACCATGGGGGAAACGCGCCCTGCGTTACTTGATCGGATTGATCGGCGTAATCGCCATATACTATGGGCTCAAGCTGATCCTGCCCGACGACGGGAGCTACTTGGCACAAAGTTTGCGTTACCTGCGATACGCTGCGGTCGGATTCTGGGTATCATATCTAGCACCGCGTCTCTTTGCAGCACTACAACTAGCTTGAGTGACTTGCTTCACGCTGATCCCATCCTAATCCCATGTAGGGGCGGTTCGCGAACCGCCCCTACGATTTCCCTGCATAATCGTGATAGTTCTTTGTCTGAATTCCTACGCTGCTTTCAGTTCACGCCAAAGGTACCAATGCCCTTTGCGGTCGGCAGCCTTCTTTGGGGCACGGTCGAAATAGAGATCGAAGATACGATCACCCTCCGTGCGAACCCGGAAGTAGAATCGGCCCACACCCCACGAACCCCGACGCTCGGCTACACGCAGATTATGCTCCGCCATATTGCGCGCCGTGTCACCGCGACGACGATAGTCGAACCACATTGAGAGCACCTCAACCACTCGAAACTGTTCATCACCCCAATAGAATGCATTCGGTGCGTCCGGTTTCTTCGTCATTACAGGGGGGAGGTCGAAGGTAACTTCTATCTCGACATCGATGAAACGGATGGGGACCCATTCAGATTGCATGAGAGTCCACCTGCTGACGGAGCCATCGTCGTGTCCCCGCTGTGGCGAAGCACACCCATCCCAGCCCGGCCATTAGGGTCCCCAATCCTAAGACCGGAATGGATAGCACCAGCAACACGGTCACGAGGCGCGATCCCCAACGCAACCCCATCCACATGGAAATCAAAGCTCCGGGCCAAGTCAGTCCCAGCACGAGCAGTGGCCAGGCAACTCTTTCGGGTTGAATTTGGATGAAGAAAGAGCTGCTAGTGTGTGCATCTGGCGCTTGATACCAAAGTAGAATGGGCAGAGAAGGAAGATAACCGCCAAACCAAAGAATGTAGACACCGTTGACCGTCGACCAAATCGCCAACAATACGCCAATGATTGTCAGTATCCTAAGGCTCTGCGGAGAGCGACGCACTTCGACCTCCATAAGAGACAGAAGGGCCGGAGTCATCCGGCCCGCTGAATTCATCCTGGGGGGTTAACTTGCGTCTTGTTTGCTGAGATCCCTCTGTCGTTGGCTGATGATCTCTTCCGTGATGTGCGCCGGTATGACTTCGTAGTGACTCATCTCCATCGAGTAATACCCGCGACCTCCCGTGAAGGAGCGAAGATCCGTTGTATAGCGCTGGATCTCGGCTAGAGGGACTTGCGCCGTGACGACGCTACGACCGCGCTCTGTCTCCATACCCTGTACCCGCGCACGCCGCGTGTTGAGGTCACCCAGTACGTCACCCATGTTCGCCTCAGGGACTGTCACGCGCACGTTCATGATGGGCTCGAGCATGACAGGCGCAGCGTCGCGGACAGCCAGCTTGAAAGCCTCCCTTCCGGCAACCTCAAAGGCGACCGCCTTTGAATCCACCGGGTGTTCCTTGCCATCGGTGATGAACACTCTGACTTTTTCTACTGGATAACCTGCTAGCACCCCTTGTTTCATCACCCCACGTACACCCTTTTCAATTGCGGGCATGTATCCGGAGGAAATCGCGCCCCCGAAAACCTTATTCACGAACTCAAATTCCTCGTCTTCAAGGGGCTCGATGCGCATGTGAACTTCGGCGAATTGACCCGCACCGCCGGTTTGCTTCTTGTGACGGTATTGAGAAGCTCCCTCCTTGGTGATCGTCTCCCGATACGGTACTTTAGGGATATCCGTTTCCAGCCCTACTTGGAACTTCGATTCTGCTTTGCGAATAGCGACGTCGATATGCTGGTCCCCCATACCCTGCAAAATGGTTTGGTTGGTGCTCGATTCCTGATGCCAGGAGAGTGTGGGGTCCTCCTCAGACAATTTTGTAAGCGTGGGACTTATTTTTGTCGAATCGGCTTGTGTTTTCGGAGACACGGCCACAGCATAGAGCGCGTTGGGATACTCGGCGGAGGATAAGTTTACTGGGTGGGATTTGTCTCCGAGCGAGTCGCCTGTACCGGTTTCCCCCAGCTTGGCGACGCCCCCGATGTCACCGCTATGCAGGACCTTTACGGGGATTTGCTCCTTACCGCGCATGACGTGCAACGTGCCGAGCCGCTCTTCTTCACCTCTTGTGTGGTTGTAGATCTTGCTGTCACTGCTCAGCATCCCTGAAAACACCCTGAGATAGGTTAGCTTTCCGAAGGTTTCGGCTCTCGTCTTCCAGGCGTATACGGCCAGTGGACCGCCGTCCGATGCCGGTAGACTTTCTTCGTCAGTGGCACCTGCTACGACTTCGGGTTCCGTGTCGGCAGGTGAGGGGAACAAGTCGATCATGGCCTCAAGCAAGGGGAAGGTTCCGATGCCCTCCGCAGCCGCGGTGAGAAAGACGGGGACAAACTGTCCCGATTGCACCGATTCCCGAAACCCTCTCGCCACTTCATCAGCTGAGAGCTCTTCACCTTCCAGATATTTCTCTAGTAAAGCATCGTCGCCTTCGGCCGCTGCCTCTACCAACGCGACGCGAGCCTCCTGGGCAGCATCCTGGTATTCACTCGGGATATCCTCCGACGTCTTACCATCACCAGGGCGGGCTTTCATGCTGAAAAGGTCGATCACACCTTTAAAGTCCTGTTTCTCTCCCCATGGTAATTGGACCGGAATAACCGTTACATCGGAAGCAAGTTCCTTCACCCCGGATAAAGCAGCGTTAAAGTTCGCATTTTCGCGATTCATCTTGCTGATAACGATAAAACGGGGAAGCTCGAAATCGTCACAATATCCCCAAGTTATCTCTGTGCCCACCTCCACACCGGCGACAGAATCAACCAATACGAGTGCGCCGTCGGCTACTCGCAGAGCAGAGATGACCTCACCGATGAAATCGGCAAAGCCTGGTGTATCCAAGATGTTGACTTTATGATCCTTGTTTTCGATCGGGAGAATCGAGGTGGAGAGGGAAAGATTACGGCGTATTTCCTCCTCCTCGAAATCGGAGACCGTGTTCCCATCCTCCACCCGTCCCATACGATTGATTTCACCAATCAAAAAAAGCAGTGCCTCTCCCAGGGTAGTTTTTCCGGCCCCACCATGGGATACCATGGCAACGTTGCGAATAAATTCCGTTGCGTATTCTTTCATTAGATTTGGAGACCTTTCAACGAGGTTTGATAGCGAGACGATTGTAAAGCAGGAGGATGGGGTTGTCAAAGATTAAGTGTCTTGAGGTGTATAACCTCCCCCTTCGGACTGTCCCAGGACAGAAACCTAATTCCTTTTCAACAGCCGGCGCGGCAGGCTACGTTTAAAAGAAGGTTGGTCATTGAAAATGATACAATCTTCTGATTACGGGTGGTAAGATGAAATTTTTCAACCAAAATTCTTTCGTCATTTCTACCGGTCTCCTGCTGCTCCTCATCGGCATGGCAATTCTACGCGGTGGTGTCAGCGCATTGAGGGTGTCGGTCATCGGTGGTCTCGTTATCGCAGCTGCTGCGTTGTATATCTTCCTCAACCCTGGCGCGAGTACCTTTGATCGTGAAGAGGAAATACGAATCCACATCGGTCGCGGCACTCCCGTGCTTCTAGAATTCCAGAGTCCATATTGAGTAGCCTGCATGGCAGCGAAACCCATCGTGGATGGGATCGAGGATGAATTTCAGGGACGGCTCAACGTGATCCGCCTCAACGTGCAAGATACTGAGAGCAAACCTTTCATGGCGCTATATAACTTTCAATTCACACCAACCTTCATCTTACTCGATCAAGAAGGACGTGAACGCTGGCGCAGTGTCGGTTCAATCAACGTCGAAGACCTTCGCGACACGCTGTCGGGACTGCGATGATACGCCGTGTCTTCTTCGATCTGAGGTATCTGCTTGGACGCACGCCTTGGGACTCCGGAACCACACCCCCTGAATTGGTGGCGTACTTGGATGAGGTTCCTCCAGGACGCGCACTCGATCTGGGCTGTGGTACGGGCACGAATGCGATCCACCTCGCAAGACGAGGCTGGCATGTGGTTGGCGTCGACCTCTCAAACCGCGCCATCCGCATGGCCCAACGGAAAGCCAACGCTGTAGGCGTCTCTATCGATCTTCGACATGGAGACGTGACTCAACTCACAAATGTCCAAGGTCCTTTCGACCTCGCGCTCGACATCGGCTGCTACCACAGCCTCACCCCAATGGGGAGAGTGCGATATACCGCCAACCTGCGAGATCTGGTCCGCCCTGGTGGTACTTTCCTGCTGTATTCCTGGGTCTGTCCCGAGGGCAACCGCGATTCTCTTAGCGAGGCAGACACTCGCGCAGCCTTCGGGAAGGACTTCGACCTCCGAACCATCGCACATGGTTCCGATAGACACCGTAAAGCCGCTTGGTTCACCTTTCACAGGAAAGCTTGATGGCCCGCGTGCTTATTCTTTTCCTGGACGGTGTGGGATTACAAGGGAACCACCCTGATAAAAATCCCTTCGCGGCTGCGAAAATGCCAGCACTGACCGAGCTGCTCGAAGGGCGGCGCCTGCTCGCCGCAAGCGCGCCGTTCGAAGGCGAACGAGCATCCCTGCTCGCACTCGACGCTTGCTTGGGTGTGGCGGGAGCCCCACAATCGGCTTCAGGCCAGGCAACCCTATTGACCGGTCGCAACGTACCCAAGGAGATCGGCTATCACTACGGTCCCAAACCTAATCAGGCGATCGCGGAGATCCTCACGCAGGAAAATCTCTTCACTGTCGTCAAGCAACATGGCGGTGACGCCACGTTGTTGAATGCTTACCCACCTCGCTATTTCGAGTCGATCGAATCCGGGAGGCGATTATATTCCGCCATCCCACTGGCTCTCACAACAGCCGGCTTCGATTTGATGACCGCCGAGGACCTCCAAGAGGGGCGTGCAATCGCCGCAGATTTCACTGGCGCGGGCTGGGTTGCACAGCCCGATTTCCCACCCGCCCCCGTCTACCCCCCGGCTGAGGCCGGCGCGCTTCTGGCAGAGCTTTCGCAAGCATACGAGTTAACTTGGTTCGATTTTTGGCCAACCGACTATGCCGGCCATCGAGCAACGCTCGACCAAGCGATCCACCTGCTTGAGTCCTTAGACGCAGTACTCGATGGCCTCATCGCCGCGTGGGAATTTCGCGAGGATCTCATCGTCCTGACCTCAGACCACGGTAACCTCGAAGATCTCAGTGTACGTGGGCACACGCGCAACCCTGTCCCCGCGTTACTCATCGGACCCACTCGTCTGCGCCAGCAGTTCGCCTATGGGATGCAAGACCTCACCGATATTGCACCCGCAGTGTTACGCACCATTTTCGGACCCTAAGCAGCAATGTCAAGGTGGTTCCCACTCAGCCTGAAGGGATTTCCTATCCATCCACTTCTCATCATCGAACCTTGGTCACCCTTTGGAGCCTGGAAGCTCTGCTTCCGGCTCCTTCGGCTCAACTCAGGACGTAGCGCTGGCAGAGACTGCGGATCCTATACCTCCCGCACTCCAAATCAAAACGAGCCTGTAACGCTGAGCAGATTTATCACTTTCCTGCCCGATCTTTGTCCGACGATCGAATCCTAGAACTTGACAAATGCGATCCACAACGGATAGTATCCGCTTGCGACGAGCTCCAGGTGATTGTCAATGATATGCAGCCTCAAGGCTGCTCGGATAGAATTAACACACATGGAACGGAACATGAAAAGGCAAACCAAATCACGGTCGAACGAGACCTTATCCTACATTCAAACGATTGAAGTTCCAATTGACGGCATGGATTGCGTGGATTGTACGCGTCACGTTAAAAGCGCCATCGCAGCGCTTCCCGGTGTAGGCTCGGTAGACGTCCTGCTTGCCGCAGAGAAAGCCATCGTTCAACTGGATCCAGAGAAGGTTGATCTTGAGATTATCCGCCTCGCGGTGCAGCAAGCGGGGTATGCGGTTGCCTCTAGAGACGATCTTGAACGCATCTCTCCGCTTACGGCAGGATTTTCACGCCGCGTCCTTACCTTCCTCGGATTGCTCTTCGCAGCATTGCTCTTTGTCGTAGTGGTTGGGGAATGGTTGGGCTTGTTCACAGCGATCACGCATCGTCTTCCATGGCCGATCGGACTGGCGATCGTCGTGGCTGGTGGCTACCCAGTTTTCCGCAATGTTCTTAGAGCCACCCTACAAGGGAAGATCATCGCCCATACACTGATGGCTGTCGGCGTGCTGGCAGCGCTAGTGGTTGGCGAATGGGCCACCGCCGCGGTGGTCGTCTTTTTCATGCGCGTCGGCGATTACGTCGAACGATTTACATCCGAGCGTGCACGGCGAGCCGTGCACGACCTCACGACCATGTCGCCACAGACGGCGCGTGTTGAAAAAGAGGGGGACGAACTGGAGGTATCGATCGAGGATGTCCGTATCGGAGACATCGTGGTCGTTCGGCCTGGAGAGAAAATCCCCGTGGACGGCGATGTTGTGAGCGGACAAGCGACCATTAACCAAGCCACGATCACAGGTGAAGCCATGCCGGTTGAAGCTGGTCCGGGATCCACCGTCTACGCTGCCACACTCACCTCCCTTGGTGGCTTACGTATCCGGACTCGGCACGCGGGTGCGGACACCACCTTTGGGCGGGTGATCAAGATGGTAGAGGAAGCGGAAGCCCATCGTGGCGATCTCCAACGCGCTGCGGACCGTTTCTCGACCTTCTTCCTACCGATCGTGGCAGGCATCGCAGCATTAACCTTCCTGCTACGAAGAGACCCTCTAGCAACCGCTGCTGTGCTGGTCGTCGCTTGCTCCTGCTCTTTCGCCCTGGCGACGCCGATCGCTATGTTGGCATCGATTGGTGCGAGCGCGAAGCGAGGGCTGCTGATCAAGGGCGGCAAGCATCTCGAGGCATTAGCGCAAGCTGACACTCTTCTCATCGATAAAACCGGCACGCTTACGCTTGGCCGACCTGTGATCACGGACATCTTCCCAATGGATGATCTGTCAACGGATTCGTTGCTGATCCTTGCCGCCAGCGCTGAGCGATTCTCAGAACACCCACTTGCGGAAGCCGTGAGGATTGCTGCCTATGATCGAGGCTTGTCCCTCGTTGAACCCGATGATTTCGAGGCGTTACCTGGTATTGGAGTACGTACACGTATCGATGCGCACGACATCGCGGTTGGCAATCACAGCATTCTCCCTCTAGGTTCCCCCACTCCAAAGATCGACAAGAAAGGGATGGAAGGGAAGACGTTTCTCTACGTCACTCGCGACCAGGTGTTGATCGGCGTCCTTGCAGCAGCCGATACGTTGCGACCCGAGGTTCCCAAGGCCATACAAGACTTAATGGCACTCGGCATTACGAACATCGAATTAGTAACCGGTGATCGAGAACACGTTGCCGCTCCACTCGCCAGAAATCTTGGCGTCGATTATCGCGCCGACCTCCTGCCGGAGGACAAAATCGACCTTGTACGGGAGTTACAAAAGCAAGGCCGAACGGTCGTAATGGTCGGGGACGGCGTGAATGACGCTCCTGCACTTGCACAAGCCGACGTTGGTATCGCCATGGGTGCAGCAGGGAGCGACGTCGCCATCGAGGCGGCACACATCGCTCTGATGCGTGACGACTGGACGTTGGTCCCCAAGTTACTTCGTGTTGCAAAACGCACCATGAACGTTGTCAGACTCAACATCGGTTTCACGCTCGTATACAATCTCGCGGGTCTCTCCCTTGCCGCCTTCGGCTTTCTCCCACCGGTGATGGCCGCCGCAGCACAATCCATTCCCGACCTGGGGATCTTAGCGAATTCGTCTCGATTGTTGTATCAAAGGTGAGGGCACACGAATGAGCTGGGCGGGATAGTTTACGCCGCGCCGCTGAACTACCTCACCAATTCTCATCTAAAATTGTTTGAGTAATGTCAAAAGACCCGGATTCTTTCAGAAAAATCATGCGTCGTTGGTCGACTGGCGTCACGATCGTCACGTCCACGGACGGCACCAGCGCGCACGGCATGACCGTCAATTCGTTCACCTCGGTGTCCCTGGAACCTCCACTCGTATTGGTAAGTCTCGAGCGTGATACTCGCACGCGACAGATAGTCTTGGATAACGGCAGGTTCGCCGTTTCGATTCTCGATAAAAATCAGCAGGTTCTCGCCGAGCGCTTTGCTGGTCGTATCCCCGATGAAGGCGACCGTGGCATGTGGCTTGAAAAACAAACCGGTTTATCGAAGATCCCTGTGCCCCCGAATTATCTCGCAACGATGGAGTGCGAGGTGCTATACACTCACGAGGCCGGAACTCACACCCTTTTCGTCGCAAAAGTCATGTGGGGTGAGGTATCGGAAGTCGGTCGACCCCTGCTATACTACAATCAGGAATACCGTCAACTAGCCGATTGAAGGGCGGGGTTGCATGCTAACCCCACTAACCCAAGAGGAGAAATCGATCTTACTACGCCTTGCGCGTGAGGGCGTTATGGCCGCCGTCAACGAAAGGGAACCGCCAGCGATCGACATTGAAACGCTCCCCCCTCGTTTACGCGCACTCGGGGCTTCCTTTGTCACCCTGACCTGTGGTGACCAACTGCGTGGTTGTATTGGAACCCTCAAGGTAGACTTACCGCTCGCCGAAGATGTCCGCTCGCACGCCATCGCTGCGTCGACGAGAGATTACCGCTTCTCACCCATCCAGGCTGATGAACTCGACAACCTGGAGATTGAAGTCTCAGTCCTCTCCACGCCACACCCGCTAGATTATCACAGCGTCGACGATCTGATCGAGAGTCTCCGCCCCGGAACGGATGGTGTTATCCTCAAACACGGCGTCCACCGAGCAACGTTTCTGCCCCAGGTATGGAAAAAGATTCCCGATCCCGAAAGCTTTCTTGAAACCTTATGCGAGAAAGCCCACCTGCCGAGTGACGCCTGGCGGACGGAGAATCTACAAGTCCTCATCTACCAGGTTGATTCCTTTCACGAACCCGCGCTCCCAAAAAGCTAACACGGGCTCTAAGCCGAGGATACCTTGCGAAGCTTTCCACCACAAATAACACCCCATCTTCGCCTGGGCTGGCGCTGGCCGACAGCCTTGCGCGCATTGAGACATCGAAACTTCCGCCTCTTCTTCTTCGGACAATTGATCTCCGTGAGCGGCACGTGGCTTCAATCTACTGCCTTACAGTGGTTGGTCTACCGCATCACTGGATCCCAACTTAGCCTCGGTGCCGTAACCTTCGCCTCCTTTCTTCCTGTTCTCCTGCTTTCTCTTTTCATGGGCGTTGTCGTCGACCGATTCTCACGCCGACGCATCCTTCTCTTCACACAGAGCTGGTTCATGCTGATAGCAGGCGTGCTGGCACTCCTGACCTATCTCGGCGTCATCGAATACAACCACATCATTCTGCTCGCTTTCCTATTGGGCCTTGCAACCGCCCTCGATATGCCCACACGTCAAGCGTTTTATATGGACCTGGTGTCGCGGGACGAATTGTTAAACGCCATCGCGCTCAACTCCTCCGTTTTTAACGGTGCACGCATCATCGGCCCGGCTCTTGGCGGATTAATCGTGGGATCGCTCGGGGAGGCGCCGGCTTTCGCCCTCAACGCAGTTTCATTTCTGGCAGTAATCCTGGCATTAATCTCAATGCGTTTGCTTCCATTCACGCCACCGGAAGGGCGTGAAAGCGGTTGGACGGATCTAAAACGAGGCCTTCAACACCTTGTCGGGGATCGTCGTGTGTCTGGCCTGGTGGCCATGATCGCACTCTACAGCCTCTTCGGCTTTCCCTACCTGGTGCTGCTCCCTGCTCTCGCCCGGGATGTGCTCAAGGTCGGTCCGGAAGGATTTGGTGCGTTGATGGCCGCTCAGGGCGTCGGTGCCCTGATCAGCGCGCTGTCACTAGCAACCTCTGGCGACAAGCGTCACAAAGGTCGCCAACTCTTGATCAACCGAGGGCTTCTAGCTCTTGCACTTGTTGTTCTCGGTCTCACACGTCAGTGGACACTCTCCATACTCGCTCTTTCGGTGGCCGGCTTCTCTTTGATTACGCAGCTTGCGGTAACTAACACGCTGATCCAATGGTTGATCCCAGATGAGATACGCGGCCGGGTCATAAGCGCATTTACATGGGCGCTGGGAGGCTTCTATCCGCTAGGATCCCTCTTATTCGGCGCATTTGGGGACTGGCTCGGCACATCGCAGGCCATCGTCATCGCAGCGGTGAGCAGCGCCGTGCTCTCGATCCTAAGCCGCTATCTATTTCCTGAAACACTCGAACTCACCTGAGCAAACCCTAAAGTCCTTCTTGAAGTGACATTGGCCTGAATTCCCTGAGACTTTATCCGCAAGGTGATTGCCAGAAATACAAGGCTTCCGAGTTTTGCGCCTAGTACGACTTCGCTATACCTGCTGCGCTCACACCCCATCCATAATGTTGTTGCCAAGAATGGGCACGGACCCGGGCACGGATCTCGAGTGGACCAAGTTGGAAATCTCCATCACCCTCTCGAGCATGGTTGGAGAACCGCATGGGGCGCCAGAAAGCAAAGCGTTGGTCGATCAAAAGCTCGCTGACCTGCCTTCTGCTGATAACGATGGGCTCACTATCAGCGGTCGGTGCTTTCGCCATGTTGTACTACGCCCCCCAATTGGAGACCGAATTAGCCTTCTACATCACAGAACTTTCCAAGCCCGAGTCAACTACTCCCCAGCCTGCTTCCCCGACGAATACTCCTGCCGAATTCCCGGAGTTGCTGCTTGCCGATGGACAATCGAGTCCCTCACCCACTGCTTTCCAACCTTCAACACATACGAGCACGAAAGACCCTACCCACGCTACAGTGACCGGTACGCTTACGAAAACCATCTCGGTCACACCATCAGTTTCGAACACGACTACGTTGACCACAACCCCTACAGCAACCCCATATTCCGTTAGCACCACGACAAAGACGCCCTCCAAAACCCCCATCCCATACAAGACCTCGACGAAAACCGCGACCAAAACAAGTGTCCCCTCATCGACGACAACATCAAAAACACAACCCACAAAAACTCTAACGCGGACGCCCGTACCCCAAAACACACCAACCCGCACCCGCACACCCCCTCCTCAAACCGGTACTCCAACCACATCCTCGCCAACGATCACATCCACCCCACCACCTATGACACCGACTTCGACTGCGACGATTCCAAGCGTAACCCCGACTGTCCCAAGCAGCTGTAGCACGAGCGGTAACAGCGGGTTCGAGAGTACACTCATCGACCTGATCAATCAAGAACGGGCCGATCAGGGGCTCGATCCACTATCAAGGAAATCCGCACTCACCGCCGCAGCCAGGTCGCACAGCGAAGATATGGCATGCAACGATTTCATGTCGCACACAGGATCCGATGGATCCCGTCCTGCCGATCGAGTTACAGCGCAAGGCTATTCATTCAGTTGGATCGGGGAGAACATCTATGCCGGAAATGGATCCTACAATTCCCCCAATCAGGCCTTTAATTGGTGGATGGACAGTGCACCCCATCGCGCCAATCTGCTTAACACAAATTATCAGTCGATCGGTATCGGTTACATATTCAGCTCGGATAGCCAGTACGGGGGATACTTTACGGCCGTGTTTACCAGACCGTGACCAGATTGAACTCTATCTGTAGGTAGTGTGTGCAAGTAGGTCTATTGCTTCTTCAATCGCACCTGGTTTTCCACGGTCTCGACCAAGATCCTTCTCACCGTTTCTAGTGGTAGATCCTCGAGGCGTTTAAAACGGATGCAACTCTTGCCAACGTCCAAGCCTGCTAACTCCTGCCGATATTTTTCCACGAGGCTTGTATCCATGTACAAACTCATATACTGTTTCTGCGAGGCGAGCGCACACATGACCCCAT
>JABAOF010002072.1_pt7 | contig 23138 bp, 19 predicted proteins | sample 7062171 | NCBI WGS metagenome assembly JABAOF01 (sample SAMN14538628, study PRJNA623070) | marine sediment metagenome | biome: marine biome [ENVO:00000428]; feature: marine pelagic biome [ENVO:01000023]; material: deep marine sediment [ENVO:00002113] | place: India: Gulf of Khambhat ...
ATTCCGAAGGTGCTCGTCCAGAGCTCAATCTCATCGACTACCCTTTTGGGATCACGGCGGCTGAATCCGCGGGTAATCTTCCATGCTGCACAATAATCGCATCTGTAGGGGCAGCCCAAGGAGGTCAATATGCAACCATAATCGAGAATTGGGTAGAGATCAAAGGCCGGATAGGGGAGGCCATCAGGATAGGGACCTTGACGAATCCCCCGCGATGGAACTCCCAAGCGCTCCTCTACAATGCTCAATATCTTTGCCAGCCCCTCTCCCGGCCAAACGCAGTCCGCCTTTGAGTATTGCCGGGCATGATCGGAACACAGCGTCGCGTAGATACCCCCCAGTATCACGAAGGAGTTTGGGAATCGCTCTTTGACAAGGCGAATCACATGGAATGAACCCGGATACCAATAAGTCATTATGGATGTGACCAAGACGATCTTGGGCGCGCTCAGGGACTCTAATCGCTCTCTAAATGCTTCCTCGGAGATTCCATACCGGCTATAGTGCCTAGGTATACTGGCAAGAGCGGGGGGTTTAGCGACATACTCCTTGAAGAAATGGCCCTGGTGGTATTGCTTCCGTTTAGGGAATCCCCTTTCCGCAATCATCGTGGAATCGTGGATATCCAAACAGTCGATATAATCGATCTCATATCCACTTTTCCTCAGCAACGCCGCGATATAGAGAAGCCCCAAAGGTTTGGCCCAAAAGTCAAACGCGGCAAAATCGTAAATCCAAGGATTAATGAGCAGGATGGATGTATTCTGTTTCACGTGAAACATTTCATTTCCCGATGCAAAACTGGCTGAATATACACTCCAACACTTCTTCCGTCGTTGTCTCCCCTCCTATCTCGGCCAGGTGATCGAGGCACAATCTTAATTCCAGGGCCACAAATTCAAGGGGAATCTTTCCTGCTATCCCTTCCTTTGCCCTTTGAAGGCATTGTAGCGATCCCTCGAGCGCCTTCTTGTGTCGGGCATTAACGACCACCACTTCTCCCCTATCGGCCCCAATACCATTCCTTGTCAACGTAGACAAAAGACATTTCTTCAATTTGTCGATTCCGCGGTTCTTGAGGGCGGAGATTTCCACAACTCTTGTTTCCGGGAGGGCCCTGCGAATCTGCTCCATAGAAATCTTAATGGGAAGATCCCTTTTGTTTACGGCGACAACCTTCTTCTTCTCCCTAACTTCATCGATAATCTCCCAATCGTGCGCATCCAACCTTCTGCTCCCATCAACCACCAATATCACCATATCAGCTTCGGCAACCTTGCCCTTAGCCAATCGCACACCTTCCCTCTCAACAGGATCGGATGCCCTCCTCATTCCAGCAGTATCCACCAGCCGAATGGGAATCTCATGAATATTTATGACCTCCTCAATGATATCCCGCGTAGTTCCCGGTATGGGGGTAACAATAGCCCTATTCTCTTTGAGGAGGACGTTCAAGAGGCTGGATTTCCCCACATTGGTCTTTCCCACGATGCTTACCGATACACCATCCCTATAGATTCTTCCTTCCTCATAAGACTCGATGAGCCACTCCACTCTCCTCTGGCTCTCCTCCAGATTCATCCGCATCATATCCTCATCTACTTCCACCTCTTCATCCGGGAAATCCATCAAAGCCTCAACGAGGGCCAAACTTCTGACTACCCTTGCCCTTAACCCCTCCACCTCATGGGAAACATTTCCCCTCAGCTGCTGGTTGGCCATCTTAAGGCTTTTGGCAGTCTTTGCCCTTATCACGTCGATCACTGCCTCGGCTTGGGAAAGGTCGATTCTCCCATTCAAGAAAGCCCGCTTGGTAAACTCCCCTGGCTGCGCCAGCCGGACCCCTGCTCCCAATGCAGCCTCCAAAACCCTCCTCAACACCAGATATCCGCCGTGGCAGTTAATTTCCAAAACGTCTTCCCTGGTATAGGTCTTTGGTTTTCTCATCAGGGTAAGGAGCACCTCATCCAGGGGTTTTCCATTATCCGGATCGATTATCTCTCCGTAATAGAGATGGTGGGATTTTAGGCGAGTAGTTCTCTTTTTGGGGCGAAATAACCTCGCGGCAACCTTCTCTGCCGAAGGGCCACTGATTCGCACGATACCTATTCCGGATTCACCGTGTGGTGTCGCAATAGCCGCAATGGTATCCCTTTCGCCATTAAGGAACATTATGTGAGACGGGAACAATGTGGGCGGTTCTCTTAGCCCCTGTCTGCCCTCGATTTGGGCGCAATTACGAGTTTTTTGTAAAACCCCTCCCCTTTGCTTTCCGTTCGAACGTCCTCATCTCCGCTCAACGTTGTATGGATAACCCTTCGATCCTGGGGATTCAGGGGTCCAATGATTACTGCCTTATTCAATTTTTTGACCTTTTCCCTCATGCGAAGCGTCATGTTCTTAAGGGCCTCAACCCTTCTGCCCCGGTAATTCTCCGTATCCAAAATAACCTTTTCCTTCAACTCCTTGTATCGGGTGGCGGTAATCTTGTTCATGATGTATTGCAGGGCATCGAGGGTCTGGCCATGTTTTCCAATGATGAGGCCACTTCCGTCGCCCTTAATTTCGAGAAAAACTCTCCCCTCCCTTCTGTGTCCCTCCACCTGAGCTTTGATCCCCATCAATTCTATAATCTCGATAAGGGTTGTCCTCAGCCAGGTCATCCTCTCTTCTGTTTCACCTTCCTCCTCCGGCATGGACTGGTCCCAATACCCTTCTTCTTCAAAACGAAAGGGCTTTTCGGCGCTGTTGAAAGGTCCTGCACTTTCACCCTCTCCATGAAACTCGTCTTCCTTACCTTCCTTACCTTCTTCCTTTTCCAAATCTTTGTCGTTCTGCTCCATTTTTTGCTCTCTTATTTGGCAACCTTGTTAATCATATACTGTTGACCTATGGTTAAAATATTCGTAACGAGCCAATAAATAACCAATCCTGACGGGAAGCTCAAAAAGAGAAATGTGAAGATGATGGGCATCAACATCATCATCTTCGCCTGTCTCGGATCTCCCGCTGTCGGCGTCATTTTCTGCTGCCACACCATTGATGCACCCATCAAAATGGGTGAAACATAGATCGGATCGCGGTACGATAAATCCGTAATCCAAAGGATAAAGGGTGCATGTCTCAATTCAATGGAACCCATGAGGGCCCAATAGAGGGCGAAGAAAATCGGTATCTGAACCAGCATAGGAAGGCATCCGCCCAACGGGTTGACCTTCCTCCTTTTGTAGAGGTCCATCATCTCCCTATTGAGACGGGCCTTGTCACCCTTGTACTTTTCCCGTAGCATCGCCATCTCGGGTTGTACCTTCTGCATCTCCTTCATCGATACATAGCTCTTCTTCGTCAAGGGCCAAAATAGAATCTTCAATAGAACAGAAATAATGATAATATCCACCCCGTAGTTCTTGGTAACCTTATGGGTAAGATTCACGAAGAGAAGCAATATCTTGGCAATGGGCGTAAACCACCCATAACGAACAACCTTCTCTGCCCCAACGTTCAATTCCTTCAAAAGACTAATCACCTTCGGCCCGAGATAAAGCTCGTATCTATATACCGCCTCTCCTCCGCCGGGAATGCTGTGCTCAGGATAGGCGACCCTGCTATACATGAGCTTCTCGTCTTTCATTCCTACCTTCCCTATCTTCAGGTTCACGCCTTCATTCCCCTTCGGGACGACGAGGGAAATGAAAAATGGTTTTCTCATGTTATCTTCCACGTTCTTTTCGCCCATTGAGCTTCCGAACCATGGAATGTCACCCGATAGCAACAACGGTTCTTTCGGGTTTCTGAACTTCTTTTCCTTTATTTCCACCACCTGTCCGTCCACCATGGCCACTGGCCCAGAAAACGCACGGGATCCTGTCTCCAGCATCTTCCCATACCATACCAGCGCTACCCTCACCTCCCTGGCCTTGGTCCCTCGGTTCTTGATTCGAACCTCCATGTCAACGCGATATTTATCATCGAAGAACCGGTATCCTCTGGACAACTCGAGGCCTTCGCCAGGGCTTCCCCTGAATAAAAGGGCCCCCTCTCTCACATTACCTCCCAAAAAGATCGAATCGCTGTCAATATCCATGGGTCCAATGTTGACACTTCTCCCTTTCTCTTCTATTTCGATCGCCAAGGGAAGGTTTGCCAACGCCTCTGTTGCCACCAACTCAACGGGTTCGGGCTTACCCTCGGGAAGCGGCCTCCTAGCAAATCCAAAGTATCCCTTCACTTTCCTCTCCGTTTCCTGAAACCACCGGACAAACCCCCCGCTTTCTACTCGATTTTTATAGTCATGGAGCCTCCAACTCTTCAACCTTCCACCATAACTCGAGAATGTAGCCGAATATAATCCTGTTTCAACAGTCACGTCCCTGATGCTTTTCTTCTCTTCCTCCCCGACTTTTTCCGGTAGGGCCCTCTCTTCTGCTCTCCCTGGGACGCCCTCGTATACCTCCCTCCCAGCTCTCTTATCGGATACCTCTGGGGTAGACGGCTTTGGTTCAATCCTCTCCATTTCCTTTCGTTCCTCTCTCCTCTGTGGCTGCTGTTTGACAAACAACCTCTGATAGAAGATCAGGACCAGTATCGATAAGACTATGGCTAGAATCGCCCTTTTTTCCATACCCCATAACCCCTCTGGGCTCTTTTCCCACGAACCCCGACCGGGTCATAACCGCCAGGATGAAATGGGTGGCACCTGAGAATCCTCTGGAACCCGAGCCACACTCCTCTCAAAAGTCCACCTTCCTCAATGGCATCAATGGTATATTGAGAACAACTCGGGATAAAACGACAGGTAGGCCCTAAAACAGGTGATACTATATATTGATAAAGCCGAATTGAAAGAATCGCTCCCCTCCTGATCATGAATGCCCTGACTCCTTGTATAATTTCCCATTCCCGGCTAATTGAATATGACTTTCAGTTCCTCGAATACCTCCTGATAGCCGTCGATTTCAATATTTTCCTTCGCCAAAACAATGAGGTCTGATGATTCAGGCATCCTTTCCTTATTTAACCGGAAAAATTCCCTCAGCAATCGTTTGATCCGGTTTCTCGCAACCGCTCCCCCCACCTTCCTTCCCACGACAAGCCCCAACCTCTTGGAATCCTTATCGTTCTTCCTCAAGATGAGGAGAAAATGTCTCGTAGTAAATTTCTTTCTTCTCCCACGATCCTTCCAAAAATCGGTCTTTCTCGCGATTCTATTTTCCCTTCTGTAAGACCTCCCCATCGCCGAGCAAGTCCCATCAACATGTTTTTCCAGCGTCAATCAAACTGTTAACCGCTTCCTCCCCTTATTTCTTCTCCTCTTGAGAATGTCCCTCCCATTTTTACTGCGCATCCGGGCCCTGAATCCAAGCCTCCTTTTCCTCCTCCTATTACTTGGCTGATAAGTCCTCTTCACGGTTTCCCTCGAAGGCTCAAAGTACTTAAACTCTTTAAATAAACATAATATTCCCGGCTTGTCAATACCGACCCGGTTCAGGTTTCCCCAAGCCCTGAAGTTTCCTAGGTTTTAATGCAAATGTTTTTATAACTATTTGATTTTATTTAAAAAAATTTCAGCGCGTGACTCCCCTTTTCTTCGCTTCAATACCTCGGAAGTCACCCTTTCGGGGTCCCGGGGAATATTCACCCTCACCCTCGATGGGTACCCCACTTCTCCAGCAGATTACGCTCAGAAACAAAACAGTTCACTTTTAATTCTTAACTGACAAAACTCCCGGCTCCAGTTGACAAATATGGCTTTCTATCTTACATTATTTGTTTGGCTATTCAAACTTTCAGCCTTGAGGAGATAAGTCAGTGCAGCAAGGAAATATTCCCATAAGCATCGAAGATGAGATGAAAACCTCGTATATGCAATACGCCATGAGCGTCATTGTGGGACGCGCATTGCCCGACGTCCGTGATGGCCTCAAGCCTGTTCATAGGCGAACCCTGTACGCCATGTATGAATTGAAGAATTACTGGGATAGGCCTTACAAGAAGTCTGCCCGCGTTGTCGGCGATGTAATCGGAAAATATCATCCCCATGGGGAAGGAGCCGTTTACGATTCCATCGTAAGAATGGCACAGGATTTTTCGTTACGGCACCCCTTGGTCGACGGACAAGGGAATTTCGGCTCCATCGATGGGGACCCCCCTGCCGCCATGAGATATACTGAGGTGCGAATGTCCAAACTCTCCGCGGAATTGCTGGCAGATATCGACAAGGATACGGTAGAATTCGTTCCAAATTATGATGAGTCCCTCAGGGAACCCGTGATCCTACCCACAAAATTTCCAAACCTCCTCGTCAACGGATCTTCGGGAATCGCAGTCGGGATGGCAACGAACATTCCTCCCCATAGCCTATCCGAAACTATTGACGCTGTCATCGCCCTCATACACAATCCTCAGATTGAAATCGAGGACCTTCTGAAAATAATCCCAGGCCCCGACTTTCCAACAGCAAGTCTTATCCTTGGCCACCAGGGCATTAGATCGGCATATGAAACTGGAAAAGGTATTGTACGAATAAGAGCTCGGGTTATCATAGAAAAGCCCAAGAGAGTGGACCGCCACTTCCTCGTGATAACCGAGCTTCCTTACCAGGTAAATAAATCCCGTCTTATCGAGCGCATTGCAGAGTTAGTGAGGGAAAAGGTAATCGAAGGCATCCACTCCTTGAGGGACGAATCCGACCGAGAAGGCATGCGCGTTGTCATCGAATTGAAGAGAAATGAGGTTCCCCAAGTCACCCTTAACCAGCTCTTTAATCATACCCAAATGGAGATCTCTTTCGGGATCATCATGCTCGCCTTGGTAAACAACCAGCCAAGATTACTCAATCTAAAGGAGATGCTTTCCCTCTTTGTGGAACACAGGAGGAACATTGTAACAAAGAGGTGCCAATTCGAACTCGATAAGGCTGAATCCAGAGCACACATCTTGGAGGGCCTGAAGCTTGCGATCGAACACCTGGACTCCGTCATTGCCATCATAAGGCGCTCCAAGAATCCCCAAGAAGCCCGGGATGCATTAATGAAAAAGCTGTCGCTCTCGGGGGAACAGGCTCAGGCGATTCTGGACATGCGCCTGCAGAGGCTCACCGCCCTGGAGAGGGGGAAGATTTTGGAAGAATACAAGGAGGTAATAAAGACGATTGCCCGATTGAGGGAAATCCTAGCTCACGATAATCTAATCCTCAATATTATTGTTGAAGAGCTCTCCGCCATTAGGAATACATTCAGCGATGAACGAAGGACTGAAATTATCGGAGAAATTTCTCATATTGATGTAGAAGATATGATAGCGGAAGAGGATATGGTGGTTACAATTACCCACCGAGGCTATATAAAGCGAAACGCCCTGAGCCTTTATCAATCTCAGCATCGGGGCGGAAGGGGAAAAATCGGCATGATTACGAGAGAGGGAGATTTTGTGGAGAATGTCTTCATCGCTACCACACACAGCTACATCCTCTTCTTTACCAATTATGGAAAGGTTCATTGGCTTAAGGTGCATGAAATTCCCCATGGTGCAAGGGCCTCGCGCGGCAAGGCAGTAGTAAACTTACTCAATTTAGCCCCAGGAGAAAAGATTACCGCAATTCTCCCCTTGAAGGATTTTTCATCCGGGAAATATGTTGCCTTCGCGACTAAACATGGCATCGTGAAGAAAACGGATCTATCTGCTTTCAGCAAACCCCGTGCTGGCGGTATTTTGGCAATTCTCTTGGACGAAAATGATGAGCTTATCTCCGCTAAGATAACCCAAGGAAACCAAGAATTCCTCTTGGGAACGAGAGCGGGAACAGTAATACGCATTTCGGAGAACGCGATTCGCCCCATGGGGAGGACCGCACGGGGGGTTAAGGGAATTGCTGTTGATGGAGGCGAGGTCATTGGAATGGAAATCGTTGAAGAAGCCACGACCATTTTAACGGTTACCGAAAACGGCTTTGGCAAGCGCACAAAGACCGGAGCATATAGGACTCAAAACCGGGGAGGGAAGGGAGTAATCACCATCAAGACAACTACACGCAACGGTAACGTAATAGGAATCAAGCAAGTTGCCGATGACGATGAACTTGTGCTCATTACTACAAATGGGAAAATCATCAGGCTCCGCGCTTCAGATATATCAATAATGGGGAGAAACACCCAGGGTGTTAAGCTGATCGGCATGAGCGCTGGTGAACACGTTGTCGGTACTGCGATTTTTTCCTCAAGAGAGCTGATTTAATTGAGGAGGTAGTTCCAAAAGGACTTGATCTTCGATCCATTTTGTGTTATTGTAATTTTGTCTTCCTATCCACAATCCTGTGGTGGGCTTTCTCTAATAAATGGTAGGTTTCCTTTAATTACCCGTCTCTCTCTCCATAAGGGGGCTTTTATTTATCCACAATTGTGGATAAGTCTGTTGAAAACCTAACTTAGTCCGTTATTACCTTTCGCTGATCAAGCCATCATAGGAAACCCATTATTATGGACGAAATTTGGAACGCAGTCCTTGAGTATCTCAACGACAAAGTCAGCCAAGACGCCTACCACGTATGGATAGAGCCAATCACACCACTTTCGCTGACCGAGCAGTTTATTGAGGTACGAGTACCGAACAAATTTTTCGAAGATTGGTTGACCCAGCATTATCTCCCCCTTATAAAGCGAGCTCTATTTAATGCTTTGGGCAGAGACTGTGATGTTATTTTCAAGTTGAAAAAAAATCCCTTCCCCCAAAATCTAAGAAAGCGACTAGCACCGATAGATAAATCTCATACCCTCCGACATGGTCAATTCAACAAAAACTATACTTTTGACAACTTTGTTGTCGGCGCCAGCAATCAATTCGCAAATGCCGCATGTCACGCAGTAGCCAGCCTTCCTGCAAAGAACTATAACCCGCTGTTTATCTACGGAGGTGTGGGCCTCGGGAAAACACACCTACTGAATGCAATAGGCAATTATGTACTGCAAAATGGCGTCATTAACGACTTCAGTAGAATTTGCTACTTGTCCGCTGAACAATTTACCAATGAGCTCATTAACTCAATCCGATACGAGAAGATGGACGAATTCCGAGACAAATTCAGAACCATGAATATCCTTCTTATCGATGACATCCAATTTATAGCCGGAAAGGAAAGAACACAAGCGGAATTCTTCCACACATTTAACTCTTTGTACGAAGCAAGGAAGCAGATAGTGGTAACAAGTGACAAATTTCCAAGGGATTTTACGGATTTTGAAGAACGCCTGCGTTCTCGGTTTGAGTGGGGCCTTATAGCGGACATTCAGCCACCAGATATTGAGACCAAGGTTGCGATACTACAGAAAAAGGCCCAATTACAGGATATCTCGCTTCCCAACCCCGTGGCTTTCTTTCTGGCATCCAATACCTCATCGAATATAAGGGTCCTGGAAGGGTCTCTTATAAGAATCATAGCCTTCTCAAAGCTTACTCAAACTGATATTACTCTGGATTTGGCGAAGGATGTCCTCAGAAATATCATCAAGACAGACGACCAATCCGTTCCCATTGAATCCATCCAAAAAGCTCTTGCTTCGCATTTTAATGTGAAGCTTTCCGATCTGAACGGCAAGAGAAAGACCAAGCAAATTGTGTTGGCCCGTCAAATCGCGATGTACCTTGCGAGAAAATTAACCAATTCTTCTCTCGTTCAGATTGGGGATCGTTTTGGAGGACGAGACCATTCTACGGTCTTACACGCCATTAATAAAATCAAGAAGGAGATTCAAAATAAGCCGAACCTCGTTGGAATAATTCAGAAAATCGAGTCAAAATTAAAGAATATAGTGTAGTAGGAGCATAGGATTTTGTAGAAAAATTCGTTATCTCTACAGATAGATATTGACTACTCAGTCTAGAGGCATCGTGTTTTACAATTCTTTTACAGCAAAAAGCTCTTATCTTTCGGGTAGATAGATCAGTTTCCGACAATTCTAGGGAGCTTATTAAATATACTATTAGATTATATTAAGGAGGTTAATAATGGAGTTGATAATCGAAAAGAAAAACCTCTTAAAGTCACTAACTATTCTTCAAGGCATTGCGGAAAGACGTAGTAGCATCCCTGCGCTCACTAACATCCTCGTTGAGTCAGATGAAAACCAGATTCGTCTAACCACAACTGACCTTGAAACGGCAATACTATCACATGTTTCGTGTATCCTTAAACAAGAGGGGAAACTCTGCGTGTCTGCGAGAAAGTTGTATGAAATTATCAGAGAACTACCAGATGCCGAAATTTCCTTACAGAGCATGGAGAATCATTGGGCAAGGATAACCTGCAGAAATGCGGTCTTTAATCTGAGTGGCCTTGATCCAGTGGAGTTTCCAGCGCTACCTTCCTATTCGGAGGAAGACCTTATCCCAATAACATCCTTTAATTTGGGGGAGATGATAGAGAAGGTTATTTTTGCAGCATCAACGGAGGAATCGAGATATAACCTCAACGGAATATTCTTTGAAGCTATTTCTTCAGACGAGAAAAACCTAGCAAGAATGGTAGCAACTGATGGTCATAGGCTCGCCCTGATTGAGAGGGAAAGCCCTGAATTTTCAGGGCTGAAAAGAGGCTCAATAATTCCGAGAAGGGGATTAAATGAGGTCAAGAAAATAGTTAGCGAAAGTCCCGGAGAAACGAGAATTTCTCTGACCGAGAATAGTTTTATCCTTAAGGTAAACTCATTTATCATTATCATCAGGTTGATAGACGGTGAATTCCCAGATTATAAGCAAGTGATACCAAGCGATAATGATAAAGTAGTAAAGTTGAACAGGAGTGAATTCTCATCATGCCTGAGGAGAATATCAGCGATATCTGCTGATAGGGGCGAGGGCGTAAAATTTACGCTGAAGAAAGGGTCGATAGAATTGTACTCATCTAATCAAGATATTGGCAATGCAATGGAGGTGTTTCCAGCAATTTATGATGGGAGCGAATTCAGTATTGGATTCAATGGTAGATACATTCTTGAGGCCTTAAGTGCAATCCATGAAGAAGAGTTTGCCCTTGAGCTAAAGGATGAGGCAAACGCGGCTGTTATAAAGCCAGTAACCCAACCGAATCCGATCTATGTGATCATGCCAATGAGGGTTTAAGTGATGGAGGCGAAAGTAGAAAATCGGCCGATTCGGTATAGCGCCGATCAGATCAAAGTACTGGACGGATTAACCGCGGTAAGAAAGAGGCCCGCGATGTATATAGGCAACACGGGGATAGAGGGCCTTCACCATTTAGCATACGAGCTGGTTGATAATAGTATAGATGAGGCTCTGGGAGGATATTGCACAAAAATCGATCTTACAATCCACATAGACAACAGCATTACCGTGGAAGACAATGGGAGAGGAATACCAGTTGACTATCACAAGAAAGAGAGAAGACCCGCGGTGGAAGTGGTTATGACGAAGCTCCACTCGGGAGGAAAATTCGATAATCTGAGTTATCGCGTATCGGGTGGTCTTCATGGAGTTGGTCTTTCCGTAGTCAATGCCCTGTCTGAATATATGGAACTAGAAATCCGTCGCGATGAAAAGGTCTACCACCAGGTATACGAGAAGGGGGAAGCGAAAACCCGCTTGGAAGTTCTTGGTAAGACGAAGAAGACGGGGACCAAGATAAGGTTCAAGGCCGATACCGAAATATTCGACACCACCTCGTTTAGTTTCGAACTATTATCGCAGCGCTTAAGGGAACTCTCCTTCTTGAACAAAGGGCTTCTTATCAGGATCATGGATGAAAGGAGCGATAAAAAAAATGAGTTTTTCTACAAAGGAGGTATTGTTTCTTTTATCGAGTTTTTAAACAAGAAGAGGAACTGTATCCATCCCAAGCCGATATATTTTAGCGAGAAGCGGGATTCCGTTGATATAGAGATCTCCTTTCAATATAATGACGGCTTCAACGAAAACCTCTTTTCCTATGCAAACAACATCAGAACGCAAGAGGGGGGAACCCACCTCATTGGATTTAAATCCGCTCTAACGCGGACGATAAACTCCTATGCTCTCAATAATAACCTTCTAAAAGGGTTAAAGGAAAATCTGAGTGGTGACGATGTGAGGGAGGGTCTCGTAGGAGTTGTCAGCGTCAAGATTCCGGAACCTCAGTTTGAGGGTCAAACGAAGACAAAATTGGGTAATAGCGAAGTTAAGGGTATGGTGGAAGTTTTCGTGAACGATAGATTGGGCGGCTTTTTCGAGGAAAATCCACAAATCGCCAGGAAAATCATAGCAAAGGTGGTTGATGCAGCAAGGGCCCGCGAAGCCGCCAGGAAAGCGAGGGAATTGACCCGAAGGAAGGGGTTCCTAGAGGGAGACACCTTACCCGGGAAACTGGCCGATTGTCAGGAGAGGGATGCGTCTCGAAGCGAGCTCTACATCGTTGAGGGGGATTCAGCAGGCGGATCCGCGAAGCAGGGGAGGAACCGGGTGAATCAAGCGATTCTGCCGATACGCGGAAAGATATTGAACGTTGAAAAAGCCCGGTTTGACAAAATGCTGAGCAATGAAGAGATTAAGAGTATTATAGCAGCATTAGGCACGGGTATTGCAGGCGAAGAAAACGATATTTCGAAGCTCAGATACCACAGAGTTATTATCATGACGGATGCCGATGTGGATGGATCCCACATAAGAACCCTGCTGCTTACCTTTTTCTATAGGCAAATGCCTGAGGTTGTGGAGAGGGGATATCTCTATATTGCTCAACCTCCCCTCTACCGGGTGAAAGATGGGAAAAAAGAGGATTACATAAAGGATGATGGTTCCTTCAATCGATATTTATTGGACCGTGCAACAGGGCAGATAGAGGTTTTAGTTAAGGGTACTGACGTTCCACTAACAGGACGTAGGTTAGCTGTATTGTTGGATAAACTCTCTCAGTACAATTACCTAAGATCAAAGCTTACAAACAGGGGGTTTCAGGGGGTCCTGATAGAAGTATTGCTTCGGAATAAGATCCGATTTAAATCAACTTTTGAGGAAATGGAAAAAATCACCGCCGTCAAACGGGTTATGGTAGCGGAGGGCTTTAAATCCCCACAGATCACAAAGGATGAAGAACACAATCTCTTCGAATTGAACGTGACTTTGGCACACAATGGGCAGGAGAAGACCAGCAGAATAAATTGGGATCTCATATCCTCCGTGGAGTACAAAAGCCTCTTCAACCTCCACAAAGAGATTGGCCAACTTCAAAACTCACCCATCCTCATATCATCAAAGGGCAAGAAGACTACGCTCAATTCGGGGGAAGAACTCCTGCAGTACATTCTGGCGCTTGGCAAGGAGGGTTTATTCATTCAAAGATATAAGGGCCTTGGGGAGATGAACCCGGAGCAGTTGTGGCAGACGACCATGAATCCCCAGACTCGGACCCTCTTGCAAGTTAGGATTGAGGATGCGGTTGAAGCCGATGAGATATTCAGCGTTCTCATGGGCGATCAGGTTGATGAGAGGCGGCGGTTTATACAGGATAATGCCTTGATGGCACGTAATCTGGATATCTGAGGAAATCGTCCTAACATAGCTCCCACCGTAGAACAATTCGAAGGAAATGTTGACCATCGGATTAACAGGAGGCATTGCTAGCGGCAAAAGTACCGTATGCATGGAATTCGAGAAATTGGGCGCGGTTATCATTGACGCTGATCAGATCGCGAGAGAATTGATCCTTCCCCATAAACCGCTTTGGAAGAAGATTATCGCCTATTTTGGGAGGGAGATTCAAAGAGAGGACTTTACCATCGACCGGTTTAAATTGGGCGAAAAGGTTTTTTCCCATGAAGCCGAGAGGGCGGCATTAAACAAAATGATTCATCCCGAGATTAAGAGGGAAATAGACAGGAGGCTCAAAGAGATTGGCAAGGAGCACAACGACGTGTTGGTCCTTGTCGATGCCGCGCTCTTGATTGAAACGGGAACCTTTAAGGAAATGGACAAGGTAATCGTTGTCTCGACCAGTGAGAGGAATCAGATAAGACGGTTGATGGATAGAGACGGTCTCAGCCTCGAGGGGGCGAGGCGTCGGATAAGAACGCAGGCCCCGTTAAAAGAAAAGCGGAAATACGCGGACTATGTGATAAATACGGACGGATCCTTGGAGGAAATGAGGAAACAGGTAAGAACGATTCATGGGAAATTGATGGCCATAGAGGCAGGAGGGGGCCTTCCATCAAGGTGCTCCCTTGTCCCAACGAGGAACCACGAAAGACTAAGGAAAAAGGAGCAATAGATGAATTTGAATGAGTTAAAGAGGAAAAAGATCGGAGAACTCACCGACATCGCCAAAGAGCTCAAGGTAGAAGGTGCTAGCGGAATGGTGAAGCAGGAGCTCATTTTCTCCCTCTTGCAGGCTCAAACGGCCAAAAATGGTTTGATTTACGGGGAGGGAGTACTGGAAATTCTGCCCGATGGATTTGGGTTTTTAAGGGCTCCGGACTATAGTTATTTACCTGGCCCAGACGATATATATATTTCGCCTTCCCAGATACGTCGATTCAATCTGAGAACGGGGGATACGGTATCAGGACAGATTAGGCCGCCAAAGGACACGGAAAGGTATTTTGCAATGCTCAAGGTTGAGGGTGTCAATTTCGAAAATCCAGAGGTGGCGAGGGAGAAGATTATTTTCGACAATTTGACCCCCCTGTATCCTGATGAGAGGATTCGGCTGGAGGTGAATGACCCGGAAAACCTTTCGGCGAGGGTAATGGACCTGCTTACCCCAATCGGCAAAGGGCAACGGGGATTAATTGTTGCGCCGCCGAGGACGGGGAAAACGATGCTTTTGCAGAGTATTGCCAACAGCATTACCACGAATCATCCCGAGATCATCTTGATCGTGTTGCTTATCGATGAGAGACCAGAGGAAGTGACCGATATGGAGCGATCGGTGAAAGGTGAGGTGATTAGCTCGACTTTCGATGAACCGGCCCAGAGACATGTCCAAGTGGCGGATATGGTCATTGAGAAAGGAAAGAGATTAGTTGAACATCATAAGGATGTGGTAATTCTCCTGGATAGTATAACGAGATTGGCAAGGGCACATAATGCCGTTGTTCCCCCTAGCGGGAAGGTCCTTTCTGGTGGAGTTGATTCCAATGCCCTTCACCGGCCGAAGCGTTTCTTTGGAGCCGCAAGAAACATCGAGGAAGGCGGCAGTTTGACGATTATTGCGACTGCCTTAATCGATACGGGAAGCCGGATGGATGAGGTTATCTTTGAGGAGTTTAAGGGAACGGGCAATATGGAGATCAACCTGGACAGGCGATTGGTTGACCGGCGGGTTTTTCCTGCCATCGACATTCAACGCTCCGGAACGAGGAAGGAAGAGCTGCTCTTAGATGAAAACGACCTGAATAGAATTTGGCTTTTACGAAAGGTGCTTCAACCGATGAATACGGTGGAGAGCATGGAGTTTCTCCAGGAGAAGATGAGGGATACTCGGAGCAATAGGGAGTTTCTTGATTCCATGAACCAATAGGGCGTTGAATCGGGGAATTGGTTGAAATAAGCGACACATGTGATAGGTTAAGAGTATTTCATTTCCATATGGAGGATGAGGATGAAGAAAGAGATTCACCCAAATTTATTAAAGACCACCATCCGCTGCGCGTGCGGAGCTACCTTTGAAACTATGAGTACCAAGGAGAAGATTAGGGTTGAGATCTGTTCTCAATGCAATCCCTTCTTTACGGGGAAGCAGAAATTCCTGGATTCCGCGGGGAGGATAGAGAAGTTCGAGAAGAAATATGCAAATGCACGGGAGAAGAAACCGAGCAAGAGTGGATAAGTTTTATCTTAAAGAAAGGGGTTGGATAATCCGCCTGCCAAATTCTTTTCTGAAACGCCTCAGAATCGATTCGTCGTCGTCGGGCAAAATCCCGATAAAGGGCAGACCTTACCATTGCGGTACACAAACCGAGGGTGGAATATCCTTGCGATGGAGCGGAAATAGTGGAACAAATGCTTGAAGAGGTCGAGCAACGTTTTGCTGAATTGGATCGGATGTTGGGCGACCCAGAGATTATCAAGGACCAGAAAACGCTTCATAAGATCGCGAAAGAACACGCCGATCTGAGGAAGGTGGTAGATCTCTATCGAAAATTGAAGAGATTGGAGGCAGAGATCGAGGAGAATAGACACCTACTCTCTGAAGAGGATGAAGAGATCAAGAAATTGGCAAAGGAAGAGATCAACTACCTAGCCCAGGAGAGGGAGACGGTGGAGCGGGAATTAAATAACTCCCTGATACCGAAGGACCCCACTGATGAGAAGAATATACTTCTCGAGATTCGCGCGGGAACAGGAGGAGATGAGGCCGGCCTATTCGCCGCCGATATGTTTCGCATGTATGCTAAATATGCCGAGATGAACGGGTGGAGAGTTGATATCCTCAGTCGAAATTTTACCGGAGTCGGAGGATTCAAGGAGATTATTGCATCGATTGAAGGGGATGAGGTCTATAGTAAGCTGAAGTTCGAAAGTGGTGTCCATCGGGTGCAGAGGATCCCTGAGACGGAGTCCCAAGGAAGAATTCATACGTCAGCGGTTACCGTTGCTGTCTTACCAGAGGCCGAGGAGATCGAAGTTGAGATTGATCCAGATGACTTGAGGGTGGATGTATTTCGCTCTTCTGGTCCCGGAGGACAGAGCGTCAACACGACGGACTCGGCGGTTCGGATAACCCATATTCCCACCGGGGTAATGGCAACGTGTCAAGACGAGAAATCGCAACACAAGAATAAGGCCAAGGCGATGAAGGTGTTAAGGGCTAAACTCCTCGATAAGCTCGAGAGGGAACAGCGCAAGGAAATATCGGAGAAGAGGAAGAGCCTTGTGGGAACCGGCGATCGCTCCGAGCGTATCAGGACGTATAACTTCCCCCAGGGAAGAGTGACGGATCATCGGATTGGTTTGACCCTGTACAAGCTGGAAGAGATCATGGAAGGTCATCTCCAGGAATTGATAGGATCTCTCAACGCCCGCTACCAAGCTGAAACCTTTCGGGGTCAACAGGCGGGGAGATAACCGATTTCAAAATCTGAGACCTTCAAATTACCCTCCTCATTTATTGACAAATACGTTCCCATCATGTCAGCAATCGAGCCGACTATTTCAGGAGCATTGGATTGGGGAGCCCGGCTGCTCAGGGAGAAAGGTATCGAAAGCCCCCGACTGAATGCGGAGCTTCTCTTGAGAAAAGTCCTTGAGATTGATCAGGTCCAGGTATATCTTTACTCCGATCGGATCTTAACTCAGCGCCAGTTCACCTCCTATAGATCCCTGATCAATAAGAGAATCAAGGGCGAACCGGTCCAGTATATTCTCGGTAGTCGTGAGTTCTGGTCATTAGACCTGAAAATAACCCCTGAGGTCCTCATCCCGAGGCCTGAGACGGAGTTACTGGTTGAGGAGACCCTGAAGATATTCAGAGATGACACAACCCTCAGCCTCCGTTTCATGGAGGTAGGAACAGGAAGTGGGGCGATTGCCATTGCTTTGGCAAAAGAGCTACAGGGGTGTTTTATCTTGGCAGAGGATATATCTTGGAGGGCGATTCTCGTTGCGAAGGAGAATGCCAGAATTCAGAGGGTCTCGGAGAATATCCGTTTTTTGGTTGGGGACCTTTTCCCCCCCCTCAAGGAGGGCAGATCCCTTTTCGATTTGATCGTATCCAACCCACCCTATGTCCCGAGCTCACAGATAGGAATCTTACCCAGAGAGATAGCGGAATTCGAACCCAGGATCGCGTTGGATGGGGGTCTCGATGGACTCGAATTCTTCAGGAGAATAGTCACGGGATCTGGGACATTTCTCAAGGATGGGGGATGGCTGATGATGGAATTTGGTGAAGGGCAAGGCGAAGCTGTTGCGGAGATGATTCGGAATGCCGGATATTTCACGCCCCCTAATATCATTAAGGATCACTCGGGGGTGGACAGGGTTATTCGGGCTCGCAAGGGATGAAGGAAGCGTGATTAAAAGGGGATTAGGTTTTGGATAAGATCGTCATTGAGGGTGGGGAGAGATTAGTAGGAGAGGTCACCGTAAGCGGATCTAAGAATGCAACCTTACCCATTTTTGCATCGAGTCTACTAGCAGAGGGGGAGATTCGATTTCACGGGGTCCCTGATCTCAGGGACGTTAAGACCATATGCCAAGTCCTCAAAAATTTGGGGGTGAAAATTGGGCAAGATCAGAGAGGGACTTATCTCCTCGATGGTACGCAACTCTTAGGACACGAAGCCCCCTACAACCTGGTTAAGACTATGAGGGCTTCAATACTGGTACTGGGCCCATTGGTCGCCAGGGCGAAAAGAGCTTTTATATCCCTGCCCGGAGGGTGTGCTATCGGAGCCCGGCCCGTCAACCTTCACCTAAAGGGCTTGCAAAAACTGGGGGCGGAAATTCAATTGAGACATGGGTATATTGAGGCAAAGACAAAGGGATTGAGGGGTGCGAACATTTACCTCGACGTTCCAACGGTAACGGGAACGGAGAATCTCATGATGGCAGCAGCCTTGGCTAAGGGGGAAACAGTCATCGAAAATTGCGCCGCAGAACCTGAGGTACTGGAATTGGCCAAGGTGCTCAATAAGATGGGTGCCAAGATTTCAGGGGCTGGATCAAATATCATAAGGATAAGGGGGGTAAAGAGGTTGACGGCCACGGAACACAGTGTCATCCCCGATCGAATTGAAGCGGGGACGTTTATGATAGCTGCTGGGGTTACGAAAGGGAATATCCATATCCGAAACTGCAACCTGGATCATATGGAAGCCGTGGCGAATAAATTGAGGGAAGCCGGGATGGAAATCCTTCCAGAGGATGACGGGGCGAGGGCGATTGGAAATAAAAGGGTTAAGAGCGTTGATATTAAGACCCTCCCCTACCCGGGTTTTCCCACAGATATGCAGGCCCAGATTATGGTCCTTATGACATTAGCTAAGGGATTAAGCGTGATCTCCGAAACGATTTTCGAGAACCGATTCATCCACGTGAGTGAACTCAAGAGGATGGGAGCGGACATCAAGGTTGAGCGGAACAGCGCGATCATCAACGGGGTAAAGGGGCTCAGCGGTGCCCCAGTGATGGCTACTGACTTGAGGGCAAGTGCTTCATTAGTCCTGGCCGGATTGGCAGCTGAGGGGAAAACAGAGGTTTCCCGCGTTTACCACTTAGATAGGGGGTATGAGAAGTTGGAGGAGAAGCTAGCAAGCCTTGGGGCTCATATCAGGAGGGTTAAGGCATAAATGAGGATACTCCGGGTTGGTAACAAGGACTTCGGGAAGCAGTTCGAAATGCTGATCAGTCGTGGGAGGGAAGACCTCGAGGGGGTGGAACGATTGGTCGGCACCATTCTGCAGAGGGTGAAGGCAAAAGGGGATGAGGCCGTTCTCGAATATACGAGGCGTTTTGATAGCATCGATCTCTCGTCTTCTCAGCTCCAGGTCTCCCGAGAGGAGATCGAAGAGGCCTATGGGCAGATTCCAAAGGAGGATTTAGACGCCCTAAAACTAGCCTCAGAGCGTATTGCATCCTTCCACCGAAGGCAGTTAGTGAACTCTTGGTTTGAATCAACAGCAGATGGCATAGTTTTGGGCCAGCTCGTAACCCCTCTTAAACGGATAGGGGCTTACATCCCGGGAGGAGAAAATCCCTATCCTTCCACCGTATTGATGACTCTCATTCCCGCAAAAATAGCGGGCGTTAGCGAATTGATTGTGGCTTCTCCAATCTATGGAGGCAGAGGAAGTGCCCATGTATTAGCAGCGGCGAGATTAGCTGGGGCTACCTCAATCTTCAGGGTCGGGGGGGCCCAGGGTGTGGGGGCTCTTGCCTATGGTACGGAGTCCATCCCAAAAGTAGACAAGATAGTGGGACCGGGAAATGTCTATGTAGCCACTGCCAAGAAGATGGTCTTTGGTGAAGTCGGAATAGATATGGTAGCGGGGCCAAGCGAAATCTGTATTTTTTCGGACGGACGCACTGCCCCTTCCTCTGTGGCCGCAGACCTGCTTTCCCAAGGGGAGCACGATGAGAGGGCACTTTTGGTTTTGATTGTCCTATCGGAGGCTTATGCTCGCGCTGTCAATCGTGAGGTTGAGAGGCAGTTGAGGGCATTGAAGAGCAAGGAGGTGGTGGAACGATCATTGGGTAGTCATGGGGCCATCGTGATCGCGCGGAATTTTGATGAGGCCATCGATCTCATCAATGAAGTGGCCCCTGAACACCTTGAGCTCATGGTTGAGACTCCATGGGATCTGTTGGGCAGGGTTCGCAATGCGGGGGCAATATTTTTAGGTTCCTTCACTCCTGAGACAGTAGGGGATTACCTGGCGGGGACAAATCATGTTCTGCCGACCGGAGGGACATCACGCTTTTCTTCTCCCTTAGGGGTCGAGGATTTCTTGAAAAAATCTAATATCATTTCCTTCACCAAAGAGGCATTATTGGATTTACGGACACATGTCCTCAAGATGGCAGCCATGGAGGGGTTGGATGCCCATGCAAGGGCTGTGGAGATGAGATTTGTGGAGAAAAAGCGGTAAGAGGAGGGGGAAGGTTCGGGAAAGAAGCGATGAAGGAGGAGTGATGGGTAGGAAGGGAGAGATTACCAGGAAAACTAAGGAGACGAGGATCACCCTCAGGCTTGACCTCGATGGCTCGGGCGAGTATTTCATCTCTACGGGGATTCCCTTTTTCGACCATATGCTGAGCTTATTGGCCATGCATGGTTTTTTCGACCTTCACATCGAAGCCGAAGGCGATATTGGGGTTGATTTTCACCACACCGTGGAGGATGTCGGGATATGCCTGGGGGATGGATTAAAAGAAGCCATAGGGGATGGGAAGGGAATGCGAAGGTACGGGATGGCTATCATTCCCATGGACGAAACCTTGGTCTCCGTGGCACTGGATTTGTCAATGCGGTCCCACTTAGTCTATAACCCGGGTGTGAGGAAAAGGAAAGTGGGCTTATTCGATTTGGATTTGATCGAGGAATTCTTTAGGGCGTTTACAAACCACGGTGGCATCACCCTCCACATTAACACCATGTATGGGAAGAATAGTCACCACATTATCGAGGCGATGTTCAAAGGGGTCGGAAGGGCTTTAGATATGGCCAGTTCGCTCGATCAAAGGGTGACGGGAGTGATGTCGACAAAAGGGAGGTTGTAGGGAAAGGGATGCGATATGGGTGGAAGGAAGCGGCTCAGGGCAATCGCATGGATTTTTCTCTCCCTCTGCTTGTCCTCAGGGTGCACGAAGTACGCGTTACGGGTTGAAAAGCTCGTCCGATCGGTCGCGGTGATTCCATTCTTCATAGGGGTCCCCTCGGGAGAGGGGGAAAAATTTATCGGAGACCCCATCAGCGGTCGCTCGTTTGTGGGGGGTGAAATTGCCCCCAATGCGCGGAGGGACCTGACGGATCTCATATACCGGAAATTGAGCGACTTCCCCCAACTTGAGATCGTCCCCTTAAATGAGGTGAATAAGGCAATGCAAAGGGAGGATTTTGAAAGGGATCCCATGGGTTCAGCCCTAAGGATGGGGAGGGCATTTGGGGTAGACGGAGTTGTGGTGGGAAGGGGGTTTCGATACGAGGAACGAATTGGGGGTGCCTTTTCCGTGAAGCGTCCCGCCTCGGTGTCGTTTGTCATTCATTTAGTCGGCGTGAAAGAGGGCTCTATTCTTTGGAGTGGCCTCTTTCAGGAGACCCAGCAGCCCTTAAGTGAAGACATACGGAGGTTCGGCTCCTTTTTACGCAGGGGGGGAGTTTGGCTAAAGGCGAAAGGTTTGGCCAGCGTAGGGATGGATGAATTATTGGTTTCCTTTCCGGCCTCGAGAGAAATGCCGGAAGGAGAGAGGGAATAATGGACATCATTCCGGCCATCGATCTTAAGGGGGGTAAATGTGTTCGCCTTTTTCAAGGGAGACCGGATCGGGGGACAGTCTTTTCGGATCGGCCTTGGGAGATAGCCCAAAGATGGGAAGACGAAGGAGCGGGGAGGTTACATGTGGTAGATTTGGATGGTGCCTTTTTCGGAAAGCCGATCCATGAGAGGGAAATCGAACGGATCGTGACATCGGTAGGCATCCCCATACAGATAGGAGGAGGGATGAGAACTTTGGAGGCGATGGAGCGGTATTTTTCCATGGGGGTGGATCGTATTGTCTTGGGGACCATGGCCCAACGATTCCCGGATTTTGTGAGGCAGGCCTGCTCCGCATTTTCGTCGAAGATTATTGCCAGTATTGATGCAAGAAATGGGAGGGTAGCTGTTGAGGGATGGAGGCAAATGACCTCAGTTGAGGTAATTCCCTTGGCCCACCGTTTGGAGGGGGAAGGTGTTGAGGCCATAGTGTTTACGGATATTGGACGGGATGGGACCGAAAGGGGGCTTAACCTCAAGCAGATAAGAAGACTTGCTGAATCCGTAAAAATTCCCGTTATTGCAGCGGGGGGAATCTCGCATCTAAGGGACATTGAGGCGCTGATAAGAATGGAGCCGCTCGGAGTGGCAGGTGCGATAATAGGGAAGGCCCTCTATTCAGGCGGTGTTCATCTCAGGGAGGCTTTAGCGCTGTCACGAGGCGAAAAGCGCCTTCGGAAAGCAACGGATCCCCGTAAGGGGCTATATTGAAAAGGATAGTTATCTTCTTGGCTACTGGGTGTTTTGTCGGCTACGCTCCACTAGCCCCGGGAACTGCGGGAACACTGGTGGCGATTCCTCTCTATCTTTTCCTCTCCCGTCTCTCTCCCCTTTATTACTTGGCCATCGTGTTAGGTTCGATATATGTTGCAATGTGGGCATCGGGTCGTGCCGAGGTGTTCCTTCAATCCAGGGATTGCAGGCATATCGTCATTGATGAGATGGTTGGGTTTCTCGTGGGCATGTTCATGATTCCCTCTGGGGTGAGGAATATCCTGCTGGGTTTTTTCCTGTTCCGTGCCTTCGATATAATTAAACCTTTCCCCATAAGGGCCCTTGAGGAGAGGGTGAGGGGGGGATATGGAGTGGTCCTGGACGATATTGTCGCAGGCATTTACACCAATCTCAGCATTCATGTCCTCCTCTTTACCATACTCAAAGGGGGATAGGGCGATGAAGGAA
>JABAOF010002063.1_pt1 | contig 23134 bp, 22 predicted proteins | sample 7062171 | NCBI WGS metagenome assembly JABAOF01 (sample SAMN14538628, study PRJNA623070) | marine sediment metagenome | biome: marine biome [ENVO:00000428]; feature: marine pelagic biome [ENVO:01000023]; material: deep marine sediment [ENVO:00002113] | place: India: Gulf of Khambhat ...
TCCATCACATCGCTGATGACGCCGGCTCCGACGGTTTTGCCGCCTTCTCGGATGGCAAAGCGAAGCTCCTTTTCCATTGCAATGGGGGTGATCAACTCCACCGACATCGATACGTTGTCGCCCGGCATCACCATCTCTACCCCCTCTGGCAAAGTCACAACCCCCGTCACGTCCGTCGTCCGAAAATAAAACTGCGGCCGATAACCATTGAAAAACGGCGTGTGCCGACCCCCCTCCTCCTTCGTCAATATGTAGGTCTCTGCCTTAAACTTGCGATGAGGCGTAATCGTACCAGGCTTGGCTAATACCTGACCACGCTCCACCTCGTCTCGCTTCATCCCACGCAACAAAACCCCTATGTTGTCTCCCGCCTGACCCTCATCCAAGGTCTTGCGAAACATCTCAACCCCTGTACAAACCGTCTTGGTCGTCGGCCGTATCCCCACTATCTCTATCTCCTCGCCAACCTTGACCTGACCCCGCTCCACACGACCCGTCACAACCGTCCCACGCCCAGATATGGAAAATACATCCTCGATCGGCATTAAAAACGACTTGTCCACATCCCGAACAGGCTCCGGTATATACGTGTCCACCGCCTCCATCAACTCCCAAATACACTTGTACTCCTCAGCTCCATCCCAGTCCGTCGAACTACTCTCCAAAGCCTTGAGCGCACTGCCCCGGATAATCGGTATCTCATCCCCAGGAAACTCATACCCCGACAATAACTCCCGTACCTCCAACTCCACTAAATCCAATAACTCCGCATCATCCACCATGTCCACCTTGTTCAAAAAAACCACGATCGTCGGAACCCGAACCTGCTTGGCCAACAAAACATGCTCCCGCGTCTGAGGCATCGGCCCGTCCGCCGCACTCACAACCAATATCGTCCCGTCCATCTGAGCCGCACCCGTAATCATGTTCTTTATGTAGTCCGCATGCCCCGGACAGTCAATGTGCGCATAATGACGCTTGTCCGTCTCATACTCCACATGGGCAATCGCTATCGTTAGACCCCGCTCCTTCTCCTCAGGCGCCTTGTCAATCGGCTCAAATGCCATGTAATCCGATAAACCCTTGCCATGTAATACCTTCGTTATCGCACTGGTCAACGTCGTCTTGCCATGATCCACATGCCCAATCGTCCCAATGTTTATATGCGGCTTCGTCCGTACAAACTTCGCCTTCGACATCTTAACTCCTCCTTATCAAATAGCCTCCCTCAAGAGTTTGGGATGTTTTTTGTTGTTCTTGAAATGATTTGCTGGTCTATCTCTTTTGGAACCCGCCTGTACCGCGAGAATTGCATCGTAAAGGTCGCCCGCCCCTGAGTCTTCGACCGAAGATCAGTGGCGTAGCCAAACGTCTCCGCGAGGGGAACCTCCGACGCCAACACGTGCGTTCCCGGTCTGGAATCGATCCGGAGTATTTTGGCCCGCCGCCCGTTGAGGTCTCCAATAACATCACCGAGGAATTCCTCAGGGACGATGAGGTCGAGTGACATGACCGGTTCCAAAAGGACCGGCATTGCCTGCCTGGCAGCCTCTTTGAATCCAAGAGAGCCCGCGATCTTGAACGCCATCTCTGATGAATCAACTTCATGAAATGATCCATCGAGCAGGGTCACATGAATATCCACGACCGGATACCCCGCCAGAACCCCCCTCTCCATGGCTTCCGAGATGCCTTTTTCAACAGCCGGAACAAACTGAACCGGCACAGAGCCCCCGACAACGGCATTGCTGAAACGAAAACCAACTCCAGGAGGCCCCGGTTCAACACGGATTTTGACATGGCCATATTGACCTCGGCCCCCTGTCTGTTTTACGAACTTCCCTTCCGCCTCTGCCGGGCGGGTCAGCGTTTCCCGATAAGCAACCTGGGGATTCCCCACTCTGGCCCCAACTGTGAATTCTCGTTGAAGCCTGTCAACCAGTACTTCCAAATGAAGTTCACCCATGCCGGCAATGATTGTCTGCCCTGTATCTCCGTTTGTACTCACCTGAAAAGAGGGATCCTCCATGGCCAGACGTTTAAGGGCTTGGCCCAATTTATCCTGTTCCCCCCTAGAACGAGCTTCAATGGCGACCGACAATACGGGCGTTGGTGCCTCGATAGATTCGAGCAAGATGGGATTGGCCTCGTCGCAAATGGTATCGCCAGTTGTTGTATGTCTCAGCCCGACGGCCGCAAAAATATCCCCTGAATAAACCTCTTCGATTTCTTCTCTCTTATTGGCGTGCATCTTCAGGAGCCGTCCAAGCCTCTCCCGCTTTCTTTTGTTTGCATTGAAAACATAAGATCCCTTGCGAAGGCTCCCCGAATAGACCCTGAAGTAGGTGAGATTTCCCACATAGGGATCTGTCATAATCTTGAACGCCAGCGCTGTAAGCGGCTGATCGTCTGCGGCAAATCTTGTCTCCTCTTCCCCATCCAGTTTTTTCCCGGAGATAGGTGGAACATCCATTGGGGATGGCAGATAATCGATAATCGCATCGAGGAGGTGCTGAATCCCCTTCTTCTTGAATGCCGATCCGCACAGGACAGGCACGATCTTGCGGCTAAGGGTCGCCTGTCGAACAGCCTTTTTGATCTCGTCTACAGGGATGTCCCTCTCTTCGATAAATAACTCCAAAAGGGTCTCACTCTGGTCCGCGACGGTTTCCAGAATCTTCTCCCTATACTTCTCGGCTGTTTCACGCAGTGGCTTCGGGATCTCAACCTCGTCATAACGAGCGCCCAATGAGCTCTCTTCATATACGTGAGCCTTCATCCTTACCAGGTCGACCACACCTTGAAGGTTCTCTCCCTCCCCGAGGGGTATTTGCAGGGGCAGGGGCCTGGCATTCAGTTTCAGCCTCATCGAATCGACGCTTTTGAAAAAATCAGCTCCGATCCGGTCAATTTTATTGATGAAGGCAAGCCGTGGTATCTCGAATCTATCCGCCTGTCTCCATACCGTTTCCGACTGAGGTTCTACCCCGGCAACGCCATCAAAGATGGCGATGGCTCCATCCAGAACTCTCAGAGAGCGTTCCACTTCGATGGTGAAGTCCACGTGACCGGGAGTATCAATGATGTTGATCCGATGTCCATTCCAAAAACAGGTTGTTGCTGCTGAGGTAATAGTGATCCCCCGCTCCTGTTCCTGGTCCATCCAGTCCATAGCGGCCGAGCCATCGTCAACTTCTCCCATACGATAGGTGACCCCTGTATAGAAAAGAATCCGCTCGGTCGTCGTCGTCTTACCCGCGTCAATATGGGCCATCATTCCGATATTGCGTATGTTCTCTAAAGCAACTATTCGTGCCAAGTTGACCAACCTCAAAAGAAAAAGTCGACAGAAAAAGACGTAAAAAAAAGCGCTCTGAGGCACACTGAGCTTTGTCAACTCATTCACCTTTTCAGATGAAAGACCGATTTGTTTTTACCAGCGATAGTGTGCGAAGGCCTTGTTGGCTTCAGCCATCTTGTGAGTGTCTTCTCTTTTCTTCGCAGCAGCTCCTCGGTTACTCGCGGCCTCGAGCAGCTCAGACGCGAGACGCTCCCGCATTGTCTTTTCACCGCGCTGTCGTGCGTAGCCGATGAGCCATCGCATCGCCAAAGCCAGTTTTCTATCGGATCGCACTTCCACAGGAACCTGGTAAGTGGAACCACCCACTCGGCGGGACTTTACCTCGACTGAGGGCATTACATTGTTGATGGCCTTTTTGAAGACCTCGAGAGGGTTTTGACTGGTTTTCTCCTGAATAATGTCGAATGAACCGTAACAAATGCTTTCCGCCACGCTTCTTTTGCCCCTGAGCATCAATCCGTTAATGAACTTGGCAACCATCTTATCGTGGTATTTCGGATCAGGAATGATCGTTCTTTTCGGAACCTCTCTTCTTCTCGGCACCTTCAAAACCTCTCAAACAAAAAAAGCCCCCCGGCTACTTTGGCCTTTTTGTTCCGTACTTCGATCGCCCCTGCCGACGGTCCTGAACACCAACCGAATCCAGGGTTCCTCTGACAATATGGTACCTCACCCCCGGTAGATCTTTAACTCGACCGCCCCTGATAAGGACCACCGAGTGCTCCTGAAGGTTGTGCCCCACCCCCGGAATATAGGTCGTCACCTCAATTCCGTTTGTCAAACGGACTCTGGCAACCTTCCTCAGGGCAGAATTGGGCTTCTTTGGCGTCGACGTGTAGACCCGGACGCAGACTCCCCTTTTCTGCGGGCAATCCCTCAGGGCAGGAGCCGTTGTTTTCTTCCTTACAGCGCTCCGAGAACTGCGCACTAACTGGTTTATCGTTGGCATTCAAATGACTCGCAGGTGAAACAATATAAAATCTTTAAATTAATAATAATATACTATTTTGTCAAGGCCTTATCGAACGCCCCTCCCCCAGATTCTTCGACCAGGATAATTGCGGTATTTTCTTAACGGTTAGGTGAAGGGAGACTATTTCCTCCGGCGGGGAGTTCACTTTTCAGGTCATCCCTGAGGCAGATATGTTTAATATCAAAAACATTTGATGATGTCAAGAACAGGTTTTTCTCTTTTTACCCTTGACACCCTCCTCAGATTGCAGTAGCAAGCTGTACCGAGGTCAATTGAGATCGTTCTCGCGGCCATGTTAAGATTTAGAGGGGTTTTTCGATGATTCGAGCCTTGGAGCTACCATGGATCTGATCCTTCTATTCGTGGGCGTTGTCCTGGTGAATAATTTCGTTCTGGCCAGATTCTTGGGAATCTGCCCATTCCTGGGTGTCTCCCGACAGACCGAGACTGCTCTCGGAATGGGGTTTGCCGTCGTCTTTGTCATGACCGTATCTTCGCTGGCAACGTGGGTGATCCATAATGCGTTTCTCAGGCCCTTTGGCATCGAATACCTTCAAACGATCGCCTTTATCCTCGTCATTGCGGCGCTCGTGCAATTGGTTGAGATCGTTATGCAGAAGGTAAGTCCACTGCTTTATCAAGCCCTCGGCATTTACCTCCCCTTGATCACCACAAACTGTGCTGTCCTGGGGGTTGCGATCCTCAACATTCAAAAAGATCACGGCTTCCTAGAAACGACGTTTTTCGGGTTCGGTGCATCTGTCGGATTTACACTCGCCCTGGTCCTTTTTTCAGGGCTGAGGGAGCGCATAGCCCTGGCCGACATCCCGGCAGCCTTCAAGGGTACACCGATTGCCCTAATAACGGCTGGCCTTCTATCTCTGGCTTTTATGGGGTTTTCCGGCCTAGTAAAATAGATACAACCAGCAAGAAATAAGCAATTGGGCTGAATTAGAGTTGATGCCCCGGTCGAAAACTCAAGTTTTTGACCGATCAAAATAAGGAAGGCGTGGAAAAACGCGCCGGGTGACTACGGAGGCAACGGTTCTATTCTCGAGGAGCTGAAAGCCTCCGACGGACGGCTCAGTATTTCAAAGAAAGGGTCAACTTCTCAGGGTGAACCCTTTTCTCGATAGGGCTATCTCAAGGCGGTGTTCTCAGGTGACATTGAAATGGTCGAAGCTGTTCTAACTTTGAGTGGGATAGGCCTTCTGGCAAGCCTCGGTCTGGGATTGGCTGCTAAGAAGTTTGCCGTTCAGCAAAACCATGTGATTGAGCAGGTTGAACAGGCACTTCCAGGTATCAACTGCGGTGCCTGTGGCATGGCGAGTTGCCACGCCTACGCAAGAGCAGTCGTTGCTGGGGAGGCAACAGTCAATGCGTGCGTACCAGGTGGAGAAAAAACCACTCGTCTCCTTGGTGAAATTCTTGGTGTTGAGGCTTCTCCGACAGAAAGGCGTGTTGCTGTTCTCCTCTGCCGGGGTGGCAAAGGTGAGACCCAATCACGATTTGAATACCACGGACTCGCCGATTGCAAGGCAGCCATGATAGTCGCCGGTGGGGAAAAGGGCTGTACATACGGCTGCCTTGGCCTCGGGACGTGTGAGCGATTATGCCCCTTTGATGCCCTTCGAATAGATGCAAATGGCCTTCCGGTAATCGACGAGCAGAAGTGCACTGGATGTGGGATCTGCGTTGAAAACTGCCCCAAGGATGTCCTCCGTCTCGCTCCCCAAGGTATGACAGTTCATGTTCGCTGCCATTCGCCCGACAAAGGGGGGCAGGTCAAGAAGGTGTGCAGTGTCGGCTGTATTGGCTGCGGCGCCTGTGTTCGGGCCTGTCCCTATGAGGCTCTTTCAATGGAAAATGGCCTCGCCGTTCTGGATTACAACCGGTGCACACAATGTGGTTTATGTGTTGATCAATGCCCGACTCACAACATCACGAGGGCGATCCAGACATCCGCAAAATCGCAAATCAATCCGGATCTATGCCAGGGACATGCCCTTTGTGAGGCGGTCTGTCCCGTAGATGCTATTTCCGGCACGCCTGGAAAGACGCATATTGTTGACGAGGATCGATGTATTAGCTGTGAAATCTGCTGCTCAGTTTGCCCGGTTCATGCTATCACCATGGTGAACGCCGAGTGACTGGAGTTTTCTGATTTTTGTAAAGGGCACCTTGCAACTCGTCGAGTTGACATAATTTGTTTTTTTTCGAAGAGAACAACTTTGGTCGTCATTCATATGCGATTGCGGTGATTCTGTCGGGCCGCGCGGAGGGGGAATCCCTCCTCCTTTTTCCAGAGAAGTGGTTCAAGAACACCGGTGTTCTCCCTGGACACAAGGAAGTCGAACCGACTAGATTCGAGAGGAGTTTTTGAGAGCTATGTCCAAAGCCCGCCATTTCAGAGGCGGGGTTCATCCCCATGAGCGTAAGGCGCTTTCGAGAGACAAGGGCATTGAAATCTTGCCTCTTCCACAACGTCTCGTAGTCCACCTTTCGCAACATATTGGAGCCCCCTGCGAGCCTATCGTATCGCCTGGTGACGCCGTCAAGAAAGGGCAGAAGATTGGCGAGGCGCAAGGATTCGTCTCCTCACCGGTCCACGCCCCAACATCTGGCAAGGTTTTGAAGATAGCAGATTTCCCTCACCCTCTAGGAAGATCCCTCCCTGCTGTGGAAATTGAATCGGACGGGTTGGATCAATGGGCCGATGATATTCATGGAAGAGAGGATTGCCTTTCACTCTCTCCCGATGATCTGCGGGCTATTATCCGCGAAAAAGGACTGGTCGGGATGGGGGGGGCAGCCTTCCCGACACACGTCAAGCTGAGTCCCCCCAAGGGCAAAACAATCGACACGCTGATCATCAACGGCGCTGAATGTGAGCCCTACCTTACCGCCGATTATCGTCTGATGGTGGAAGAACCAGAAAAGGTGATTGGTGGCATGAAGGTCATGGTCGCTATTCTCGGGGTCGAGAGAGTTTTCATAGCCATCGAGGCTAACAAACCTGAAGCTATCGACACGATGATGAAAACCCTTAGGGAAGAGCCCCGCGTAGAGGTCGTCACTTTAGAAGTGAAATATCCCCAGGGAGCAGAAAAACAACTTATCAAAACGCTGGTCAACCGAGAAGTGCCGCCTTCAGGGGGACTCCCAATGGACGTCGGGGTTCTGGTACAGAATGTTGGAACTGCGGCAGCTGTAGACCAGGCTGCCCGACTTGGAATCCCGCTGATTGAGAGGGTCATGACCGTCACCGGTGAAGGAATCCGGGAACCAAAGAATCTCCGGGTGAGGATCGGAACTCCGATCACAGATCTTCTCGAGGCGTGCGGCGGATTCGCCGAGAGACCGGGAAAGCTTATCCTCGGTGGCCCCATGATGGGCCTTAACCAATACACAACAGAGGTCGCGGTGATAAAAGGTACATCCGGGGTATTGGTGCTACCCGCAACTCAGGTCCATGTTGAAGAACCCCGTAGCTGCATACGATGTGGGACCTGTGTGAGTGTATGCCCCATGAACCTTTTGCCAAACGTCCTTGGTGTTCTTGCCACGAGGGGTCTCTTCGATGAAGCCGAGAAGAATTATCTCATGGAATGCATCGAATGCGGTTCATGTGCCTTTGCATGTCCGTCAAGAATTCCCTTGGTTCATCTCATAAGGTATGCGAAGGCGGAGGTTCTTGCGAAGAAAAGCAGGGAAAAGAAATCCCTGGCTGCATGATCAGACCTGCTCGGTGGATCGCGATCCCAAAAACATGATAGGCCCGGGGTTCCGCTGGGAGCTGACAATCGTCACAGAATCCAAAATACGAAAAATTGGAAGATGAATCTGAATGGCAAAAACACGTTTCATATTCTCTTTTTCAACATTCGGATCTGTCTCCCCCTGGCGGGTGCTTCGGGCTTTGGATTTGTCAGGCGGCGGTTCTTCTCCAATCGGCACTTATATGAATAGCCGGAGATTTCTGGAAAACTAAATGACAGCGCAGAGATCATGACCGATAGACAGTTTATCCTTTCTTCTTCCCCCCACCTTCTCACTGAAGAGTCGGTTCCAGGGATCATGAGGGCCGTCGTCATCGCCCTCCTGCCGGCCACGGCGATGGGAGTCTACCTCTTTGGACGTCATGCCCTTCTGATCGTTTTGATATGCACGGCTTCGGCCCTGGCCATCGAGGCCATATGCCAGAAAGCCCTGGGAAGAAAGATCACCCTCACCGATTGGAGTGCCGCCGTCACTGGCATACTCATGGCGCTAAACCTTCCGCCTGGCTCTCCGTGGTGGATGGCCTTTCTCGGCTCGGGAATCGCGATCGTTTTGGGCAAGCAGATATACGGGGGTCTCGGCTATAATCCATTCAACCCGGTTCTGGTTGCCAGAGTTATTCTCCTTGTTTCCTTCCCCGTCCAAATGACAAAGTGGTGGCAGCCGAGGATCCCCTTCTATGGCAATGTTGACGTGGTAACAACGGCCACCCCGCTGGGAGAGATGAAAACCCACCTGCTGCTCAAGGGGACGCTCGATGGGTTCACGATGGACCGGCTCATAGATCCTCTTGTCGGCAATATTGGGGGGTGCATAGGCGAGGTGTCTGCAATCGCCCTCGCCCTTGGAGGCCTCTACCTTCTGGCTCGGAAGGTTATTTCATGGCATATCCCGCTCGCTTTCCTGGGTACTGTTTTTCTAGCCACGGCTTTTCTGTGGATGCTCAACCCAGAGCGGTTTATGAATCCTATGTTTCATCTTTTTACGGGCGGTCTTTTCCTCGGGGCGTTTTTCATGGCCACGGATCTTGTGACAAGCCCCGTGATGAAACAGGGCATGATCGTCTTCGGTATCGGATGCGGCCTCATCACGTCTGTTATCCGCGTTTTCGGTGGGTACCCGGAAGGCGTCTCCTTCTCAATTCTTCTGATGAACGCCGCGACACCTCTGATCGATCGTTTCACGGCGCCCAAGCCATTTGGTTGGGTTGAACCGGAATAGAGCTATCTAGATGGCACAGGTTCCCAAGCTCATGTTGGTTTTGACGACCACCTGCTTTGCGGCAGCACTCGCCCTGTCGCAGGTTTACGAACTGACAAAGGAACCTATTGCCTACCAGAAAAGGCTCGAGGTATTGAGGGCAATTCGGGCAGTGCTTTCCGACATTGACAATGAGCCCGATAAAGACCTCGTTCGCCTCCCCTTTAGCAAAGCTCCGGGGAGTGAATCAAAGGAGATCACTTTTTTTCGGGGTCGATCCGGAGGTAAACTGACCGGGGTAGCCTTTGTTGTCGAATCCCGCGAGGGATATGGCGGGACAATTGAGGTTATGCTCGGCCTTGACACCCAGGGAACCATCCTGGGTGTGGAGATCTTGGGTCATCTCGAGACACCCGGGTTGGGAAACAAGATAATCGAAAAGCCATTCCGCCAGCAGTTTGTTGGCAGGAACCTGACAAACACCAAGTGGGCTGTGCGGAAAGATGGTGGTGATATTGATCAGATCACAGGGGCAACTATCTCACCCCGTGCTGTGGTTCAGGCCATTAAGACGGGATTGGAGGCTTTTAGGGAAAGGAGCACCGAGGTCTTGCAATGACAGACAAACGCTGTCCCCTGGGTGATCAAGGATTGGGGTTCGGTCACCGGCGCTGATCCCGGACACGTAACAGCCAGATCCTAATGAGGAAAAATCGATGGGAGTGACATGGGAGTTTTCTAAAGCGCTTTGGAAAGAGAATCCGGTTTTTCGGCTGGTTCTTGGGATGTGCCCGGCCCTGGCGGTGACCACCACGGCACTCAACGGAATTGCCATGGGCCTTGCCACGACTTTTGTTCTCGTCTGTTCTAATCTCGTTGTCTCCCTGATCAGGACGCTGATTCCTACCCGGGTCCGCTTGCCAGCCTTCATCGTCATTATTGCGTCATTTGTTACCATTGTCGACCTCGTCATGGCGGGATTCATTTTCCAGCTCCACAAGACCCTCGGGCTTTTTATTCCGCTCATCGTGGTCAACTGCGTCATTCTTGGGAGGGCCGAGGCTTTCGCCTCCAAAAATCCGATACTACACGCACTCGCTGATGGCTTCGGAATGGGAATCGGCTTTACCCTGTCCCTCGCCCTCCTGGGAAGCATTCGAGAAGTTCTCGGCAACGGAACATTTTTTTCCCTGCCTGTGATGGGAGAGGCATTTCTCCCCTTTCTCGTCATGGTCCTTCCTCCCGGGGCTTTTATCGCCTTGGGTTTTCTTCTGGCGGCCATGAATCGGATCGGTCAAAAAGTTAAGTCGAGGGACGAGCGGGCAACGGCCCCCTAGGCGGTGTTTTGCTTCCAGGACAGATTGGTTGATTCGATGGGGGATTTGTGGTAAGAAAAGGGTATTGCGCAGCAGAAGGGGATCGACATTTTTTTTGGAAGAGCTTGTGAAAAATTTATCAGATTGGAGGGATGATCTTGCACAGGATCCTTTCCAAAAGAGAAATGGCTGAGGGAACTGTCTGTGAATTCATCCTCGACGCGCCGAAGGTTGCTGCCAAGGCCGAACCTGGCCAGTTTGTCGTGGTCCGAGCCAACGAAACGGGCGAGAGAATCCCTCTCACTATGGCCGATACGGACAGTGAAAAGGGAACCGTTACCATCATTTTTCAGGTTGTGGGAAAATCGACCGCTCTCTTGAGAACATTTGAGGCCGGGGACGCCATTTTAGATGTCATCGGGCCACTCGGCAAACCGACTCATGTCGAGAACCTTGGCACTGTCGTCTGCGTTGGAGGAGGAACAGGGGTGGCAGTGATGCACCCCATCACCCGGGCATACAAGAGAGCGGGCAACCACGTCATCGCCATAATAGGAGCTCGAACCAAAGATCTCCTCATCCTCGAGAGTGAGATGAAGGCGGCCAGCCATGATCTGCGTGTATGTACTGATGATGGGAGCTATGGCCACCATGGATTTGTCACGGATGTATTGAAGGAGATCCTGGATCAAGACAAGAAGGTTGCCCTTGTTGTGGGTATCGGTCCCGTTCCCATGATGAAGTTTCTCTGCAAGCTGACGAAAACATACGCCGTGAAAACAGTCGTCAGTCTCAACCCGATCATGGTGGATGCGACTGGAATGTGTGGTGCCTGCCGGGTATCGGTTGGAGGGGTAACCAGGTTCTGCTGTGTAGATGGTCCTGAATTCGATGGTCATGCGGTTGATTTCGACGAACTCACCGAGCGGCAGCAGGCCTATCTGACTGAAGAAAAAACCTCCATGGAAAAATTCATGGGCCAGGTTTCACCTGAATCATAGACGGGCTTCGAAAGAAGGTGCTCTTCGCTAGGTGCCCCCTTGATTCACCTTTTGCCCTTTTACTTTTGTTCTTTACTGTCGCGTTGAGCACTCGCTTTTCCGGTTTTTCAGAGATCTTGTCGATTACGCAACACCTTCAGCTACGGGGCTAAATTTCGGAGGACAAGAATGTCTCAAGACAAACCCAAAAAGGAAAAGATCCCGAGGCAGAAGATGCCAGAACAGTCACCCGAGGAACGGAGAGCAAACTTCGACGAGGTTCCCTTTGGGTATTCTCCTGAAACCGCCCAACTGGAGGCTGTGCGTTGTCTCCAGTGTAAGAAACCAAAGTGCATCGAGGGATGTCCAGTGGAAATCGACATCCCGGGCTTTATTCAACTCGTCGCGGACCGAGATTTTGACGGTGCCGCCAGAAAGATCAAAGAAATGAATGCCCTTCCCGCAATTTGCGGGCGGGTTTGTCCTCAAGAGGATCAATGCGAGCAGGTCTGTATCCTTGGGAAAAAGGGCGACCCGGTGGCCATCGGAAGGCTTGAACGCTTCGCTGCAGACTGGGAGAGAACCAAGGGAGAGATGATCCTCCCAGAAAAGGCCAAGCCAACTGGCAAAAAGGTGGCCATCGTGGGTTCTGGTCCGGCTGGTCTCACCGTGGCAGGTGATCTTATTCTCAAAGGTCATGATGTTACAATTTTCGAAGCCCTACACAAACCGGGTGGCGTCTTGGTCTACGGTATTCCAGAATTCCGTTTACCCAAGGCCATCGTGGAAGCCGAGGTCAACTATCTGGAGAAAATCGGGGTCAAGGTCGAGTGTAATTCGGTCATTGGACGTATCGAAACGGTTGACGGCCTTCTAGAAAGCGGGTTCGACGCGGTCTTCCTGGGTCTCGGGGCAGGGCTGCCCATGTTCATGAACATCCCTGGGGAAAACCTATGCGGTGTTTACTCGGCCAATGAATACCTGACCCGATCGAACCTGATGAAGGCCTATCTCTTTCCAGAATATGACACTCCGATCGCCCGGGGAAAGGATGTCTGCGTCCTCGGAGCAGGGAATGTGGCGATGGATTCCGCCAGGACGGCCCTTCGCTTGGGGGCTGACAGAGTCCGTATCGTCTACAGACGATCGAGAGTGGAGATGCCGGCTCGGATTGAAGAGATTCATCATGCTGAAGAAGAAGGCGTCGAGTTTCACCTCCTGACGACTCCCATCCGTTTCCTTGGAAAGGACGACGGATGGGTGACAGGCATGGAATGTGTCAAAATGGAACTCGGCGAACCTGACGATTCCGGAAGGCGACGCCCCGTTCCCATTCAGGGATCGGAGCATACTCTGGAATGTGACCTCATTGTTGTCGCCATAGGGGCTGGAGCGAATCCGCTTCTTCCAACCCAGACCCCTGAAGTTGAGTTGAACAAAAGGGGATACATCGTTGCGGATCTCAAGAACGGCAAGACAACCAAACGAGCGGTCTGGGCAGGGGGAGACATTGTGACCGGCTCTGCAACAGTGATCCTCGCTATGGGGGCGGGCAGACAGGCGGCAAATTCCATCCACGAGTACCTTACGACAAACCAGACAACATGGTCATAAGGTGGGAATTCAGTCAGAAAAAAGCCTACCCACGGATTTAAAGGCCCCTTACCCAGGGGCCTTCGCTGCTTCTTGTTCTCGCAGACTACTCCAGATCAGTGAGGGATTGTCAAAGAAATTTTTTCTGTAGAGAGGCTCTCGTCAACAGGATAGAAAATGGACAGGGAGTGAGATACTTGGTTGAATGAAGGATGAGTTGGTCGGTGTTTATTTCTTCCGGAATTCACCAGGTCTGGACTCGGGTGATAACCGTTTATTTCAGTTACCAATCGTCTATTCCGAGAGAGCTACCGGAACACTCTGGTGAGAAACGGATAGCCCTAGGTCCTCTCAGTCCGGCAACCCTGCCTTGCGCAAGGCGCCAATTACGAGCTCTGTCTCGCCTTGATTCTCATAGGAGATTATCTTTGCAAATTACTCTAGAAAGAATTTGGGATCTATTCTGAGGACCTCTGCGGCCTCCACACGGGCCTCCTCCTCTCGGCCTGCTGCGGGAATCAGACATTTTGTACAAGACGGGTGTACGGCGTGAGATGAGAGGAGTAGAAATTGCCAAGTGAAGCAGCGTGGTTTTTCACGCCCGACTCAAGCGATTAGCCATAAACCCTATGAGATAGCTCTGATAGACTGCAGGACAATCTCCGACAGCCTTTCAGAATCCCTCTCGTCCTTTCTATCGTGAAAAACGATTACCGAGAAAACTATTTCCTTGCTCTGTAAGACATGTATCCTGTAGACCACCCTGTCATTGTCTTCATCAAGGTAATTCAATGTCATGGATCGGCCTTTTTAATGGGAGAATCTCACCGGCCTCGCCTTCTCCTTCTTGAAATTGTTTACGACGCCTCTTCGGGCTCTCATTTCTAAACCTGACGCCAGGTCAGATAGCAGCTGTGCTTCATCGTAAGCCTTTGCAAAACCATACTCCGTGATGACGACGACACATCCAGTAGGATGAATCATGAGGATATTTCTATTTTGTTTGGCGAAGTCGTCCTCTAAGGTGAATCCAATATCGTAATCAAATCGCAGCATATCAGTCTGATACGATTGAATCTGCTTTTCCCGAACGCGGATCTGCGTGCTCTGCCCATTGCTGAGGGTTACAGTTCTGCCCTTTGCACCCGGGACGTCGAATGATTGACCATCGATTTCGACCTCGTACACCTTGGTCACCTGCTGAGCTTCGGCAAAAAGAAGCAACGGTGATGCCAGAGTAAGGATTGCGCTTATGATGATCCTGATCTTCATTGATTGCCTCCTGTGAACGACTAGACTCGGCCGCCGACGCAGCCGGTCGGCTGGAGCGTTAGGCCGGATTCTATTCCGATTTCTCAAACCCAGAGTTCGAAACACTCCGCCGTTTCCCAGTGAGAATCTCAACCGTCAAAGCACGGACTGTGTCCTAAGTCGGTTCGGTTCTGAAAAAGCCATAGGTTGAGTGCTTACCACCGGAATAGTAAGCATCCGATGGTAAATACGTTCTCCCTCCTTTAGCTCACCCGTTTTGCGAGCAATCCTATTATGGGTTTGAGAGCAAAGAGCGTACCAATTGCTAGTGCTTTGGGACCGATAGGGGAGGTATTAAATCCAAGATCCAACAGCAACTTAGGCCCCAACCCCGATCATCCAATATTTCTGTCGCAAATAGACAGAGTGTGACGGTGCCAGCATCTGAGTACTTTAGTTAGCAGAGGCAAACGCCCCGAGACAAGCACAGCGGAAGTTAAGTGGATGCAACCCGTCTGTTCAGATTTAAAGGGCAGGTAGTGATCGTCAGAGACCTCCTGAAGGAGGATGAGAACGGTCATTCTTTTGAAAGAACCAGTTTAATCTCGAAGACATTAGGCCAGAATTTGCCCGTGACAAACAGACGGTCATTCTTTGCATCGTACGCAATCCCGTTCAAGACATCGACCCGGTCATTAAGGTCCTCAGGACTCAAGAGACCTTGAAGGTTTATCCACCCCACCACTTGACCTGTCTCGGGATCAATTCTTGCGATGCGGTCTGTCCTCCAGACATTGGCGTAGATTTCGCCGCGAACGTACTCTAATTCATTGAGCCTAGCCACAGGGCCATTTCTGTCATGGACTTCAATCCAACCGATCTCCTCGAGGGTTTCAGGATCTAAGAAACGCAGAGTTGAAGAGCCATCGCTCATGATCAAACGCCTGCCATCGTATGTAATCCCCCATCCCTCTACTGAATAATTGAACTCTCGCAGCAGCTCAAAGCTTTCTTTGTGGTATACAAAACCGAGATGAGACTGCAAAGTCAGTTGAATGAGCTTGTCTCGGTAAATCGTCACTCCCTCACCGAACAATTCAGGAGGTAGCTCACGAAGCCTCAGAATGTGTCCCGTCTCCAATTCCACTTTACGCAGTGTGGATTGTCCCCGAAGCCCTGTTCCTTCGTATAATATGTCTTCTTCAAAGGCTAACCCTTGGGTAAAGGCCTTCGGGTCGTGAGGATAGGTGTTGACTATCTCATAGGTATAGAGGGGAACTACCTCGATGGCTCTGAATTCTCTTGGATGTGTCAGGACGGTAGAGGTTGACCTACTCGAAGCATTGCCAGGATTGGTTTCTGGGAGATTCGTACTCGACGAAAGGACTCCCAATAGCACCACAAGTCCAAGATAGAACACGCCTCTCGAGGTGATCAGAAAGTATGCCATATCACGACAAGGTTTTTGAGAAATGGTATCAGAGGAAGAGAATTGATACAACTCACAGGGAAGGAGGTGTCTCTTTAATGCGCCAAAGGGTTTCAGCAAGCTTTGATGAGATGCAATCGTGCGCCAGAAGGAACCCGAAATGTGTTTATTTCCGATTCAACTATTTTCCGTGACAGAAATCTCAGAAGCCCCCCTTTCGACTTTCGAGGGTCACGAAATGCTCCCTTTGATCGAGAGAATTGAGCTCAGTATGTGGTTTGGTGGGGCCTGCTCTAATGAATATGCTCCCCGGTCCAGCGATCACGCCCCGCCCAGAACGGACACTTCGAACATACCTCACCGTCAGGGTAGTCGATGCCCTCCTCATGGGGACAGCCAATGATTCGGTCGGTCATGACCGACGACTTCACTCCGTGCTTCTTCAGGAAGGCGGCTATCTCGCCCCCAATGGTTGGACTGGATCGAACATCCTCGTCTTCCGAATACCATCGCTCGATCACCTCAGGCTCGGTGCCCTCTCGGTGCACGATCCCCACGGCGACCTTGGTGGCCCGAATGTCTGTTGGGCCGTAGAAAGCAATGGTCGCTGCTGGATAGCCACGAAAGCCACGACGCGTCCTCTTCCTGAGAGGGGAATCTGATCGACGCCTAATCTTCCTCATCGCAAAACCTCTTCCAACTCGCCTACGGGGCCTGCTATCTGCACAAGCCTTCGACTTGGACACAAGTGCCAATGCTGTCGGCTTTGTAATTAAACCCAAATAAATGGGGAACGTCAACGAAAAACGAAGATGCCGGGGGTTTCGATTTCAAGTAACCATGATACAGAGTTGAGCCTCACTGGCAAGAGGGGTAAAACCAAATCAGCAAGTAAAATCCCTCAAGTCAGGAGGCTCGTATGGAAGAGTACAGAAGGAAGGCACAAGAAGGCAAGCGTGTTTTTGTAGGAGTGGATCTTCATCGGTTCAAGTGGCACGTCACGGTGATGACAGAGGATCTGGAGCTCTTCAGTGGGACGATACCGGGCCATTGGGAGGCGTTACGGAAGTTGTTGGATCGGTATCCGGGGCTGTTCGATTCAGGTGGTGTATGAGGCGGGCTACTTTGGGTTTTGGCTTTATGATCGAGTGATCGGCTATGGGGCAGACTGTATTGTGACGCCACCGAGTCTTTTGCCTCAGGAGTATGGCAACCGGGTCAAGACGGACCGGCGGGACAGTCGGAAGCAGGCCTATCTTTTGTCCAAGGGGATGCTGAGGCGTGTTTGGGTGCCCAGTCCAGAGGAGCGTTATCACCGGCAGGTTGTGAGGCGTCGGCCGGCAGCTGATCGGGGATCGAGTGCGGACCCAGAACCGCATAAAATCTGATCATGTCTGGATGATTTGTTGTTGCCATTCTATGCACAACTTCCATTTCTCCACCTCGGCTAAGACCCTCTGTCCTCATACTTATCCACAACTTACAAATTTCCGTCAAGTTTCTTGAGAGAGAAACAAATGGGTGATCAACTGTAATTGTGGAAAAACAGTCACACGTGCCGCCGGCAAGAATGTGGGATCTTGACCCCCGGAGGGGTGTGAAACGGCGCAGGAGGTGTACATTACCACACACTCTGAAGGAAAATAGAAAGTTTCAGAATTACATAACTCTTTGTTTTTTAAAGGTTTGTCTTACTTCACAATATGGCATGATCATTGCCTAATCCTAACATAACGAGATGATAGCGGGGGGCAAGATTCAATAGTTACTAAGTGAAATTCTGTGTCTTCAACTCAGAAAGAAAGTGAAAAATGCTCAAACCTTCAAGGCGAAGGCATGAGAGGATTTTTCAAAAAGTGTCAACATAATTCTTCCGAGGTTCTAGGTAAATTCAGCGCTGATGTCGTTCAGAAATTGGGATGCAAAGAAGCATGGAGAGGGCGAAGCCAATGGAAGAGGTAATTCACCTGAACAACCGACTGACAAGACGCCCCCACCTTTTAGATCTGAGAGCTGATTTCATCGACCAAGAGAAGGCCAAGAGGAACGGTACCTGTCGGACCATCGCCATCTGCAATCTGAAAGGAGGTGTGGGAAAGACAGTCACAGCCATCAACCTTTCAGCCAGGCTGGCCACGAGGGGTCTCAGAACCCTTTTGATCGATCTCGACCCCCAAGGTCAAAGCGGTCTCGGACTGGGACTGGATGTTGACCGCCTGGAGCATTCGGTTTACGACGTCCTCGTGAACGGGAGATACCCTGCCTGTGAGGTCATCGTTCCGCTGCGGTCAAACCTGGACGTCCTTCCGTCCAACATCGATCTGTCGAGCGCGGAGTTGGAATTGGCGAGGTTTCAACATAGAGAAAGACGCCTCAAGAAAGCAATTGAAGGCCTGAGGAACAACTATGAATACATTGTGATTGACTGTCCCCCTTCCATTGGCATTCTAACCCTCAACGCCTTAGTGGCCAGTCAGATCGTCGTCATTCCGGTCACCCCTTCCCAGCTTTCCATTCAGGGGCTTTCCGGGGTCCTAAAGGTGGCGGAGGCTCTCAAAGACTCACTCCTTCTCAAAACCTCGATCTTTTGCCTCATCACTCTCTTTGATAGGCGACAGAAAGAAGCTCGGATCCAGAAAGAAAAACTTGAGCTCACAGAGGGTCATCGCCTTCTCAAGACGGTGGTGCGAAAGAATACAAAACTGAATACGGCCACTCGAAAGGGGATACCCGTTTTCGAATACGACTCGAATTGTTCGGGAACTCGAGATTATACCGCCCTTACGGAAGAGGTCCTATCCATCGGATGCGGGGAAGATCGGCTCGCGAGAAAGGAGATACTGCCACTGGACAGCCTTGAATTGAGGGTTACTCAGATGTGAAAAGGAGAAGAATCGGGTTATCTGTTCTCTTCGAGTCGGCAAAACCAAAACAGCCTGATTATCCCAGATTTGCATAGCTAATCGGTAAGACCCAAGGCTCAAAGAATCGCTTGACTCACCAGAAACAAAAAGTGTAAGCGAACACCGGCGTTATGCTCGCAGTGCACTCTCGCTCTGAGAAGTGATCTATTACATTGGCCTCAAGGAATTAACATCAGCTGGGGCTCATATTCCTGCGACTTTACTTACCAGATGATGAAGGAAAGGAACCTGGCACTGGGACTCGTTTTGGGCATCCTAATGAATTGGGTGTCGCCTGTTTACGCCGAAAGCCCCTTTCGCAAAGGGATGACAGAATGGGGCCTTAACGCTGGCTTTGGTGACAATTTCCACGTCGGCAATAATGTGGCGGAGGATGTCGAGTTCTATTTCTTGGCCCCTTACTGGGGAAAGGTTTTCACAGAACGGATCGGACCCGGGACCTTAGAATTTGTTGTCGAGGGTTTTCTGGGCTCAGCACGTCAGGATTCGGAAGATCGTTACGCCATTGGTATCACTCCTTTGATTGTTTATAACTTCATTGATTTTGGAAGAATGGTGCCCTTTCTTGAAGCGGGCATTGGGGTTCTCTATACCGACCTTGACCCTGAGGACTTCGGATCGCATTTCAATTTTACCCCTCAGGCGGGAATCGGTCTGGGATATGAAATCGCTCATCAAACCTTTTTGAAATTCTCCTACCGCATCCATCACATTTCAAATGCATTCCTAGACCAAGACAATGCAAGCATTGACTCTAATCTATTCTTTGTGGGAATTTCCATCTTACGATAACTTTCAAACTCGGCCCACCTGTTGGTACTCCGGAATGCGTGTGAATCCGCTGGTCCCTTCACTGTGATCCTCAAAGAATGGCACGGTGGGAGATGCCAAAATCATTCGTCTCGGGGTCCAAGGTGGGGCGAATATTTCTAAGCCAACTGGCGTCATCCTGTCGACGAAAATCCTCATGGTATAATGCCCCGCGGCTCTCCTTCCTTGCCAGGCTTGCCGTGATGATGGCCTTCGATATCAAAGACTGCTCTTCGCCTCATGTCATGAAATGGGGGACGTAAATAAGTTTATAAGCTAATTGGTTCTCCCTCATTGAGAAGTTAAGTTCTTTGCCAATCGCTCTCCCCGGCCCACCGCCACGCTGACCGCCGGTTTTGAAATCCCGAACGTCTCGGTTAAATCACTCTGACTTATACCGAGTTCACCCTTAGCCCAAGAGCATACGAGACTGCGAGCCTCTACGGCCTTTTTGTACCTCCCTGATGCCAGAACCTCGCCTCCCGCAACAATCTGATGAAGAACCCCCGGAGCATCTATCCGTGACTTGCGTGGCATACGATGTTGATAACAAAAACCAAAAAACGATCAACTTATAGACTTATGTTCGTCCCCTAATTCTTTGAAGGCCCCTGAGCCAGGGGCCTTCATTATCTCGATTTCTAGCCGAATACTCCACATCAGTGGGGGATTCTATGAAGAATCGCTTCTGTCGGGAGGCTCTTGACAACAAGATACCAAATGAATAGGGAGTGAGATCGTCGGTTGAATCAAAGATGAGTTGGTCGGTGTTTATTTCTCTCGAGATTCATCAGGTCTCGACTCGGGTGATAACTGTTTATTTCGGTTGAGACTGTCGAAAAACCCTGAAACCGCTATTCTTGGACTTGTAAGTGCTTGAGGCGGATTTTGCAAAAAAGCCAAAATTGGACTTTTTCGACAGTCTCTTTAGCAATCCGCACTTTGAGGCAGCCTTGAAAGGACCTAGTGCAAAACGGATAGCCTGACGTCCTTTTAATCCGGCAGCCCCGCCTTGCGCAGAGCGCCGATGACCATATCCTTGTCCGCCTCGTGTTTGAACGGCAAATTCTTCGCCCAAAACTCTAAAGAGAACTTAGGATTTATCCTGAGGACTTCTTTTGCTTCGAGACGAGCTTCATCTTCTCGACCAGTTTGATTATAAGCAATGGCCAGGTAAATGTGGGGGATCATACTGTTAGGTTCAAGGCGTATGGATTTCTTAGCTTCTGTAACCGCCTCCTCATACCGCCCTGCCAAGGAATACGTCAGTGATAAAGTATGGTAGTAAATACTCGCAGGGATAGGATCGAGACGTATCGCCTTATGGTGCATAGCAATGGCCTCTTCATGCCTGCCTGAAAATCTGAGAACCATGGCTAGGAAGAGATTGGTTGGAGCTGAGTTGGGCTCGAGTTCAACACCAAGCTCGCACTCGGAAACACCTTTATCGTGTTGCCTCATAATCGTGTACAGCCAACCCAACAAGCTGTGCGCCATACCTGATGAATTGTCCAAAGCGATAGACTTCTGCGCAAGTTCCATTGCCCTCGCGAGTGATCGCCTTGGGTCCTTGGTCGCTCCGAGCGGCAACTCAACCCAGTATGTGTGCGCCAAGACACGGTAAGCTGCAGCATAATTTGGATCCAAGGCGATGGTTTGCTCTGCCAGTTGTCGACCTAGAATATTGGCATCCTTCGTCATCCGCATATTCTGATCTACCGCCTGAAGCAACAAAAGGTAAGCCTCGAGGTTGTCCGTGCCCTTGCCCATTATGCGGGCGTGTTCTCCCTCTGTCAGGTTAACCTGCAAAGCCTCTATCACCTTCATCGTGATCTCATCTTGTATTGCAAATATGTCCTTCAGATCCCGGTCATAGCGTTCCGCCCAAAGATGATTCCCCGTGGTAGCATCCACAAGCTGAGCGGTTATTCGAACTTTCTCTCCTGATTTACGCACGCTTCCCTCCAGTACATACCGCACACCTAAGTCCCTGCTCACCTGTTGGACTTTCACAGGCTTTCCCTTGTAAGTGAACGAGGAGTTTCGGGCAATTACAAACAGTTTCGGAGTCTTAGAGAGGGCAGTTATGATTTCCTCGGTTATTCCATCGCTGAAATACTCCTGCTTGGGGTCGTCACTCATGTTGACAAAGGGCAGCACGGCAATGGAGGGTTTGTCGGGAAGAGGCAAAGGTGGCGTTTCAGGTAGTCCTGCCTTGCGTAAGGCGTCAGTAATAAGGTCTATATCAGCTTTGTTCTGAAATGAGAATGTCTTTGCGTAATTCTCGATAGAAAATTTGGGATTTATCTTAAGCACCTCTTCAGCTTCAGCTCGAGCTTCATCCATCCGGCCAGCCAAACTATAAGCAGAAGCCAACCTAACATGGGTAAGTATATCATTAGGCGCACGATCGAGCGCCTTCTTCAACGCTGTTATCGCCTCCTCATGCTGACCAACCCAGGAGTAAGCTGCGCCCATTTGCCGAAAGTACCAGTGTGGAGCGAGAGGGTCGAGCCGTAATGCTTGCTCGGCATGACGAAGGGCTTCCTCGTGCCTTCCCGCAGCCGTGAGAACCAAACTCATCCAAATATTCGCATTAGCAGAATTAGGAGCGATAGTCAATAGCCTGCTCACATTCGGCAATGCCCTTGTCATACTGCCTAGTCATAACATATAGCCAGCCCAATTGAGTGTGGGCACCGGGGTGAGACTCATCCAGGGCTTTACCCTTCTTTACGAATTCAAATGCCTGCTTGAGGGACTCTTTGGGGGACTTAGTCGATTGAAGCATGATATCCATCCATTGGGTTGCACCCAGATAGATGTAAGCAGGTGCATACTCTGGATCTAGCTCAATGGATTCCTCAAACAAGCGTCGGGCCTGAGTATTGCCCTCTTTAGTCACGGTGTAAAAGAGCTCGCGTCCTTGCAAGAGCTTCAGATAGGCCTCGAGATTTTCTGCTCCTTTGGCACTAAAGTGAGCTATCTCACCATCTGTTAGCTTCACTTGAAGAGCGGTTATGATCTTGATGGTGATCTCATCCTGCAGCGCGAAGATATCCTTCAGGTCTCGGTCGTATCGTTCAGCCCAGATATGATGGCCTGTCATCGCATCGATGAGCTGGGCCGTGATACGGACCTTGTCTCCAGACCGACGCACGCTTCCCTCCAGCACGTAGCGCACGCCCAACTCCTCGCTAACCTGATTGATCTTTACGGGTTTGCCTTTATACGTGAACGTTGAGTTGCGGGCGATTACAAACAGCTTAGGCGTTTTGGAAAGAGCCGTAATGATTTCTTCTGTGATGCCATCACTGAAATATTCCTGCTCAGGATCGCCACTCATGTTGGTGAAGGGCAGCACCGCAATGGAGGGCTTTTCAGGTAATGGAAAAGCCATTCTCTCCACAGAGGCAGGTTCTATCGTTGGACGGAAGGCAAAGTACCAGACAGCCACAACGGCGAGTAGCACAGCTACAGCAGCAGCCAGTCCCAGCCACTGCCACTGTTTCAAACG
>JABAOF010001865.1_pt8 | contig 23128 bp, 21 predicted proteins | sample 7062171 | NCBI WGS metagenome assembly JABAOF01 (sample SAMN14538628, study PRJNA623070) | marine sediment metagenome | biome: marine biome [ENVO:00000428]; feature: marine pelagic biome [ENVO:01000023]; material: deep marine sediment [ENVO:00002113] | place: India: Gulf of Khambhat ...
ATGCACCTCTCATGGGGGGGAGCTTTTCTTTGGGGGATGATCAGCAGACTTCCAAGGAGGCAGCGTGGCTCGCGAACGTAAGGAGCGTCGTCTACTGCTCAGGACAACCGAACGCAGGATGCTGCTGATATTCGGGGATTTCGTCGTTGCCCTTGCTGCAACGATAGCTGCATTGGCATTATGGTCTCAGTTAGATTACTTGGCACTAAGTGAAGAGTTTGTCAGGGTAAGAGCAGGGTGGTTTGTTTTGCTCCCATTTGTTTGGTTGATATTGATGGTGAACCTATACGACATCCGCAGGGCTTCCTCGTGGAGTGGAACATTGCGTGGTGTACTCGCTGCTGCTGCGGTAGGCACAATGCTCTATTTGGGGATCTACTTCTTTCGATCCGAACCGGGGTCGCTGCCAAGGCGCGGTCCTTTGTATTTCCTGATCATTGTGGTTTTGCTAACCTTACTTTGGCGGCTCCTCTATGTGAAAATCTTCACAAGACAAACGTTCATGCGCCGAGCGCTGATCATTGGAGCAGGTAGTAGTGGAAGGGCAATACTCGACGTACTCGAAAGCTCGAATCCATCACCCTTTTACATTGTCGGCCTTATCGATGATGACCCTGCAAAGCATGGAGAGAAAATCCATAATTTCGAAGTTCTTGGTGACAGCTCAATCATTGATAAGCTCATTGATGAGGAATATATATCAGATATCATCGTTGCCATTATGGGAACCATGCAAGGCTCCACTTTCCAGACAATACTGGATGCTCAGGAGGGTGGTGTTGAAATTATCCGTATGCCCGTCCTTTATGAGGAGCTTCTAGGTCGAGTTCCCATACAGCATCTTGAATCGGACTGGCTGCTGCGTTCATTCGTCGATGAAGTTCGGATTAGCCGGTTGTATACCATCATAAAGCGCATACTGGACATCGTAGGTGCGATGTTTGGATTGCTCTTGATGGGTTTATTCTTTCCATTAATCGCCATAGCTGTGCTGATGGAATCTGGACGCCCGATTTTGTTCACTCAGACACGCTTGGGGCAAGGTGGAAAATCTTTTGAATTGTTGAAATTCCGCACCATGAGTCAAGATGCAGAGGCAGATGGCCTCCCACATTGGAGCAAAGTAGATGATCCAAGAGCAACGAGGGTTGGACGCGTACTAAGAAAAACGCATATGGATGAATTCCCACAGTTCATTAATGTGCTCAAGGGAGATATGAGCATGGTGGGACCTCGTCCGGAGCGACCAGAGTTCGTTGAGCAATTAGAGAAGCAGATACCATTTTACCGGGCGAGGCTGCTTACAAAACCGGGAATTGGTGGATGGGCGCAGGTGAATTACGGCAAAGGTGGGTCTATCGAGGGTACTGCTCAGAAGTTGGAGTTTGACCTTTACTACATCAAAAATCGGAGCATCTGGCTTGACCTCTGGGTGATCTTGAGGAGTGTGGGTGCTGGAATTGGATTGCGAGGAGTCTAGGATGTCGAGTTTATTGGTTACAGGGGGTGCGGGTTTCATTGGTTCTCACCTGGTCAAGAAGTTGTTGGATGAAGGTCACTCCGTGCGGGTATTAGATGACTTGTCCTCAGGATATTTGGAAAACATTGAGGGACTACAGGTTGACTTCATCCAAGGCGATATTTGCGACCAGGACCTTTTGCGAGATGCTGTGCAAGGGATGGATCTAATTTTCCACTTGGCGGCAATGGTATCGGTACCTGGTTCCATGTCAGATCCGCAACGCTGCTACATGGTTAACGTGGACGGCACATTAAATCTTTTATTGAATGCGCGTGAAGCTGGCGTTCAAAGAGTTGTGCTCTCCTCCTCTGCTGCCGTTTATGGGGAATCTGAGGATCCTGTCGATGAGTTTGCTCATAATGAACCTCAATCACCTTATGCCAGCTCCAAGCTGGCCGCAGAGGAAATGGCCGAGATGTTCACCCGAGCTTATGGATTTCCTACGGTGAGTCTGCGGTATTTTAATGTTTATGGACCTCGCCAGAGGCCCGATTCTCCTTACGCCGCTGCTATCCCGATATTCATCAAGGCGTTGCTTGAGGGTCGTTCCCCAACAATTTATGGTGACGGACTACAGACGCGCGACTTCGTGTACGTTGAGGATATCGTCGGAGCGAATATGTTGGCTGCTGAAAGTGAAAATGCAGTAGGAGGTAGGTTTAACATCGCCGGTCATGGTTCCATAACGATTAATGAATTGGTTGATACCCTGAGGGGGATGATCCCAGGGAGTCCGGCTCCCATCTATGCTCCACCGCGCCCTGGTGACATTCGACAATCAGCTGCGGTACAATATGCGGCCCAACAAGCGTTGGGTTATCGTCCAGAAATCGTCTTGGAACGAGGCTTGCAACTCACGGTACAATGGTTTGGATCTAAGAGGGCTGTAACGAGTATATGAAGTCGACATTTCCTTTCCGCAATCGCCTGATTCTTCTTGGCGATATCATATTGATCATTACCTCTGTCCTGGCAAGCTTCGGCTTACGATTGGAACTGGGGGGATTATTCCTGGAATTCGTCCCCCAGGCCTTGGTCATGGTGATCATCGCGATCATCGTCAAGCCCGTTGTATATCATCTGTTTGGTTTATATCGTCGGTATTGGGTGTATGCGAGTACGCGGGAGCTTCTCCTCATCGCTTCAGCGACAGCAACTGCATCTGTGGTCGTGGCGCTATTGCTAATGCTTCTAATCGCGAGCGGGTTGCTACCAGCTCAATTCCCACGCTCTGTTGTTGGAATTGATTGGATGTTGGCAGTCTTGAGTGTGGGTGGTCTGCGTCTCACGGTTCGGCTTTTGGCCGAATCAGGACAGATGAGCCAGAAATCAGATGGATTTGCAGGTGGTCGGCGAGTAGTGGTTGTTGGCGCAGGAGATGCTGGTGCGCTAGTTGTTCGTGAAATGCAGCGGAATCCGCAACTTCATTTGTTGCCTGTCGCCTTTGTTGATGATGATCCAGAGAAACGTGGCAAGGAGATCCACGGTGTTTCCGTAGCGGGAACACTGAACGACCTTTCCTCCGTTGTGAGCAGATTCAGGGCACATGAGGTTGTCATTGCTATCCCCACGGCACCAGGCCACGCAGTTCGACGTGTTTCGGATATCTGCAGTCGGTGGCGTATTCCTTATAAGACAATGCCTGGTATCTATGAATTGATTGGTGGCAATGTAAGCGTCAACCGGCTCCGAGAAGTTGATATTGCAGACCTGCTTCGTCGGGAGCCTGCCAGAATTAACGACGAGCTCGTTGGTGAGACGATTACTGGAAAGCGGGTTTTGATTACGGGAGCTGGAGGTTCGATCGGCCTTGAGCTATGCCGCCAAATCGCACGATGGAGACCCGCCCAACTTGCACTACTGGGTCATGGTGAAAACAGTATCTTCGAAGCGCTCCTTGACCTTACGGAAGATTTCCCTGGTCTTCCCATTGTGCCCATCATCGCAGATGTTCGTGACGAAGACCGGATATTCGGTGTATTCAGCGGATTTCGCCCTGAGTTGGTCTACCATGCGGCCGCACATAAGCATGTTCCGTTAATGGAGATCAATGTTGAGGAGGCGGTAACGAATAATGTAGTCGGGACGAAGAATATTGCCGAGGCAGCATTGGTCTACGACACGGACCGTCTTGTTCTGATTTCTACAGATAAGGCAGTACAGCCCACGAGCGTCTATGGAGCGACGAAACGTATGGCAGAGGTCATCGTCCGTGACGCAGCTTTTCGTAGTGGGAGACCCTTCGTGGCGGTTAGGTTTGGCAACGTACTGGGCAGTCGAGGGAGTATTGTTCCTATCTTTAAGAGGCAGATCGCTCGAGGAGGTCCGGTTACCGTCACTGATCCAGAGATGAAGCGTTTCTTCATGACGATCCCCGAAGCCGTAAACCTGGTGCTCCATGCCTCCGCAATGGGCAAGGGGGGTGAGCTCTATGTCTTGGGGATGGGCGAGCAAGTTCGGATCCTGGACTTAGCCGAGGACTTGATCCGATTATCAGGTCTTGAACCGGGTGAAGATATCGAGATTGTGTTCACTGGCGTCAGACCAGGAGAAAAACTGAGCGAATCTCTTTGGGACGAGGGCATGAATTATCAACCAACAGAGCACCCCGAAATCTTGAAAGTAGACGAGGAATATCCCATAAGCACTGAGCAACTTAACGCGACCATAGGTGAGTTGAATCGGTTGGCGGGTGAAGGTGATTCTCAAGCTCTGGTGGGAATCCTCAGTGAAAGAGTACCAGGAAGCTCGATACGAGAAACTCCCCCTCCGGATTACACGTCAGTACTATAGCGATAAGCTGTAAGCTATAAGCTCTAAGCTTATTTTAGCTATCAGCGTCTTCTATAGCTTTTAGCTATTAGCTTTAAGCTTTAAGCGGTAAGCAAAAATGGTCGAGAATTCAACGTGTCAATACATTAGGACGCGATCAGGAATCAGTTAATCGGGGATCAAATACCTGGCTACTGGTATCCAGTCTGTTACGCTTTGGCGAAGCCAAAGCGCCTACTCGTTACTCTCTGCTCTGTAAACCTGGTTCCGTGGTTGCTATCTCTGTAGCGGTCGGTGTGGGACTTGGTGGGGGAGGGACGAGTGTATCGGTTGGTGTAGAGGTTGGTGTATCCGAGGGTGCCGGCACTGGGCTTGGAGTCGCGGACGGACTGGGAGTGTAGGTGGGTGTGCCGGTTTGGGTTGGAATAGGTGTGTCCGTTGGAGTACTCGATGGTGTGCTCGTGAGAGAAGGTGTCAGCGAGGGTGGACTGAAACGTGTGTGGGTTGGCGATGGAGTTGGGGTGATGGATGGTGTGGATGTTGGGGTGATTTCAGGCGCGGATGTTTCTGTTCCATTGGGCGATTCAAGAGGCGGTGTTGGCGTTCCGGTTGCACTCGGTGGAGCCTGTTGAATTGCAGCAACCCCTGCACAATAGCATGGCAACGTCGCCAAGATCATCACAATAAGAGCACCATAAAGGCGTTTCTTGGATGTAGGTATGTCTTTCCAGGAAATCATATCTGTAGGTGAATGGATAATAACAGCATTAGGTTTCATGAGCAAGAAGCAAAGGAGAGGGTAGATATCTTCGTGTATCGTGGGTAACATAGGAATGCTGCATTAATGACTCGCTTGCAGGTTGTGAACCTTTTTCGTCCCGAGTGCGGTAAACTAGGTGAAAACAACATTAGGATTCCTATAATTTTGTGTTATGAGCGGTGTGTAGAGAGGTACTTAATGAAAAGTCAAAGAGCAAGAACCCCCGTAGACATCCTTTCTGTCGCCTTTTACATCATCGTGATCCTCCTCGCGGCTTTCACAACGAAATCTGCTAATTGGACGGATCACCTGAACTTACTCGTAACTGTTGGGATATTGGGAGCATTATCCGGCGTTGCCCTTGCATATAGTTATTTTGGATCGCGCACTTCGATCCTATTCGCGATTATTTACGGTATTTTTGTTATTGGTTGGAGAATTGGAGCCACTTTGGATCCAGCGCTCCCATGGCGTGAGAAGATTTTCTCACTTGTCGGCAGATTGGGCGTGTTCTTTGAAACTGTCTTTAGGGGTTCTGCAAATCAGGATCCATTGATGTTCGTATTCCTTATGGCCATATTATTCTGGTTTATGGCGGCCTTTGGAGCTTGGGTTCTATTCCGCAGCAAAGGCTTTTGGGGAGCGGTTCTCATCCCAGGCTTCGTTATCCTGATTAACCTAATCTTCTTCGTTGGTGAAATCACGTTGGAACCCTATCTTGCAATGTTCCTATTCGTCATTCTTCTTCTGGCGACCAGGCTTGACCTTTGGCGAAGACAGGAATATTGGAAGCGGATTCGAGCTCATCTTCCAGCAAACATCTTTCTCTATGTCACCCGCTCTGGTGTACTAATCGCAATCCTAATCATCCTGATAGCTTGGGCTGGACCGGTTTTCGCTGAATCCGAAGAAGTATCAGACATTTGGTTCAGGGTATCTTTGCCATTCCTGGATATCAGAGATCGTCTGGGGGATGCCTTTGGTGGCTTGAGGAGCCCGGTAGCTGTGGCTTATGACTTCTTCGGCGACACCTTAACCCTCGGAGCAGGAGTAGATCCAGCAGATGTACTTGTAATGGAGGTCATACCAGAGAGCTTGCCGGAATATGGCGGCAGGTTCTATTGGTTTTCACGGGCATACAATTATTATGAGAACGGCAGTTGGCAGTTGACGATTGGAGAAACTGCAGAGTTCGATCCGAATGCAGGAGATTTGGCTGTTCCCCAATACCTCTCGCGCGAAGTCATCGAGACTACCTTTGCCCCCAAATTGCCATCATTCCATGGAGTTTACATCGCCTCTCAGCCGTTGTGGATGAACCGTTCTGGTGAGGTTGAGTTCTACAGGATTGAGGATGGCGCTGTCGATCCTCTTAGGGTTGCAGTTGAGGGTGTTATCCGACATGGTGAAACCTATAATACTCGTGCGCAGGTGTCGGCACCACGGGCAAAAGAACTACGGGAGGCCTCTGTCGAGTATCCAGAATGGATCATGGAGCATTATCTTCAGGTGCCTGAGAGCATCACAGAACGAACTCGAGAGCTTGCCCGACGGATCACGGCTGATCTTGATAATCCTTATGATAAAGCCTCCGCCATTACTGCATGGCTCCGTCGTAACATTCGTTACCAGCGTGAGACCGAACCTCCTCCACCGGATGTGGAGGTGCTTGACTGGTTCATCTTTGACTATCAAGTTGGTTTCTGCAACTGGTATGCAAGCGCAGAAATCATCATGCTAAGGGCTGTGGGAGTTCCTGCTCGGTTGGCTGTAGGTTATGCAAGAGGGGAATACGACAGGACACTAGGAACTTACTCTGTATATGGAGAGGATGCCCACGCATGGCCAGAGGTATATTTCCCGGAATATGGCTGGATTGAGTTCGAGCCGACTGGGAATCAGCCAGTGTTGCGTCGCCCAGAAGAACCAGCAGAATTGGATCGAGATAGATTGTCCCGCCGCTATCCACTCGTCGAAGAAGGCCTCTTTGAGGATCTCACAGAAGACCTGCTTCAGGATTTAGAATCCATCGATGTACCTGAGCAGCCCGTCGAGTTCAACGGAAACCTGGTCCTCTACAGCATTGTCATATTACTTGTTGTGGTTGTGGGAAGTGTGGCTCTTTGGATGTATCTAGATCCAATATCACGCACGATGACTTTGGGTAGGATCGCATACGGTTTACAACGGGTAGGAGTGAAGCCGTCTCCCAGGCTGATTCCATTCGACTATCAAAACCTCACACCCACAGGGAAAGTTTATGCTAGGTGGAATATCTGGCTTAAGCGTCTTAACTTATCGTTGGCGCCCGCACAGACACCGCATGAACGGGCCGAACTCTTCGAATCTGCATACCCAAGCGCGGCTTCAGCCGGTTGGACTATTGTCGAAGCTTATGAGGATGAACGCTTTGGTGGTATTCAAGGAGATGAAGTAAAAGTCCGCACTGTCTGGCAGCAATTAAGGCCGTATCTCTGGTTCGAATGGTTTAGGCGAAAGGTGAATTTCCTCAGGAGAAAAAATCAAGCTTAACTTTCTGAAATCAACTCGCCTGAGATACGGGCGTTTGAAGAATTCAAGGTAAAATCGCAGAGGGATTATTCAGGATAGCCTCTGCGATTTTCATGATTTTGATGATTAAGCGATGTAATCTACGCCAATTGCCATTATGTAGGCGTACAGACATTCTCCATCGGGTTCGGATTTGTCCACCTTTTCTCAGTAGCATATAATCCTAGTCCCTAATTGGAAGCGATTGTTCAGGACAGGTAACTTGAGCACACAATCAACAATCCCCGCCCTTGAATCCCAGTTGTCGCAGTTGAATCAGACTGTCGATCAAATTCGACGCGAGGTAGCAAATTACCGCGAGGAAACATCTCGTGCAGGAGTAGGACCACCCTCGCATGTTACTGACGGCTTGATAGAACTCAGTAATCACCTGAACCGTCTGGGTAAGGTCGTCGAAGGCTTCGAGATTGAACGGCGTAATCTCGAAGCGCTTGTCGACATTGGGCAGGTAGTCAATTCATCCCTGGATCTGACAACAGTTCTTAACGAGGTTATGGATACGATCATTCGCCTCACAGGCGCCCAACGAGCCTTTCTCATGCTGCCGGATGAGAAGGGTGCAATGGATATGGTTGTCGCCAGGAACTGGGAGCAAGAGTCATTAGAACCCGAAGAATACAACATCAGCAGTACCATTGTTAACCGCGTGCTTACGGATGGTGAGGCTATCCTAACCACGAACGCTTCTGAGGATCCCCGTTTTGGCTCACAAGACAGTATTGTTGCGTATAATCTCCGTTCCATTTTATGTGTGCCTTTGAAGGTAAAGGGAAAACTGACGGGTGTGGTCTACGCGGATAACCGAATACGGGAGGGCCTGTTTACAGAGAAAGAACGATCGCTCCTCTCAGCCTTTGCTAACCAAGCAGCTGTCGCGTTGGAGAACGCGATGCTCTTTGCCTCTGTTCAACAAACCCTGGATGAAGTTACTGAGTTGAAGAATCTTATGGAGGATGTTTTTGCATCCATTGCTAGTGGTGTTATCACAACTAATACATCCGATGAAATTACACTCTGCAACAGGGCAGCGGAGAGCATACTTGGAATTCCTTCATTTTATTTACTCGGCGCATCATTACGTGAAACACTCCATCCCATTTCGCCTGATCTCATCGAATTGGTAAATGATGTAAAGGATAGCGATCAGCGCTTTATTGGTCTAGAGGTTCAAACCGATCTGCAAAATCGCGGTACTGTTGATTTGGCGTTGAATATCACGCCACTCAAAACTGCTGACCAAAGCACAACTGGTGTGGCCATTGTGGTAGATGATTTAACTGAGAAAAAGCGACTCGAGGCGCAGCGACGTCTCTTTGAGCGTATGGTATCCCCAGGTGTTATCAATCAATTGGATCCCGACAGCCTCAAGCTGGGTGGCCGGCGAACTATTCTTACAACGATCTTTGCTGATATTCGAGGCTTTACGTCTTTGGGGGAATCAACTGAGCCAGAAACTTTGGTGAGTGTACTTAACCTTTATCTGGCTGTCGCAGCGGAGGCGATCTTACAGGAAGAGGGCACCATCGATAAATTCCTTGGGGACGCGGTGATGGCTTGGTTTAATGCCCCCATTCAACAGACTGACCATACGCTGCGTGCCGTACGTGCTTCGCTTGCGATAATGGAAAGTGCTAAGAAGCTTGTCCAGGAAATGCCTCCTGAATTTAAACTTTCATTCGGTATTGGAATTGACATTGGTGAAGCACTCCTGGGATTGATCGGCACACAGAAGCGCCTGGAATATACGGCCATTGGTGATACTGTGAATACCGCGAAAAGGCTGCAGGAGAATGCACAGCCCGGTCAGATCCTCATCAGCGAGTCAGCTGCGCAAGAAGTGCTGGAGACTGTGATCCTGGAGCCCGTACCTCCCATCTTAGCTGAAGGCAAGGGGCAACCGTTGGAAGTATTCGAGGTGGTGGGATTGCAAGAAACGGAGTAGAGATCAATATCAGTCAATCAGCTAATAAGTGAAAAAGTTGAGAAGTCGAGAAGTCAATGAGTGATCAGGGATCGGTTATCAGTAAACAACAGGCGGAAATCAGAGTTTCTGATTACCTATCAACTTTTTGACCTATTGACCTCTTGACTGCTCCCTGATAACTGATATCTGATCCCTGAAAGCTTTAATCTGGCTACTGACTACTTTCTACTGTTATCTCCTCACCGTACGCAAAAATCGCCGGTGTACCCCCTGTATGCCAGAAGAGTACTTTCTCATCTGATTCAATTTCTCCCCGATGGATCATATCCAACATTCCGCCTGCAGCTCGCGCAGTGTAAACAGGATCCAGCAGAATACCTTCTTTCTTTGCAAAAGCGTCAATGGCGCCGCTTTCAATTTCTCCCACTACACCGTAACCCTCTCCAAGATAAGCGTCATTCACTTCAACTGTTCCCTCATGGATTTGCACATTCACATCTAACCAACTAGATGTGGTCTCGATGAGTTTCGTGATGATCTCCGTAAGCTCACCTGCGGGTAGGTCAACGCTGATGCCAGTAATCTTTCCTTCAAATCCGTAGAGTGCCGCACCGAGGCAAAGACCTGCCTGTGTGCCGCCGGATGAGGAGGCCAGCACTATCCTGTCTCCGGAGAATCCTTGCTGAATGACCTCTTGCATCGCTTCAGCATAGGCAAGGACGCCGAGATGATTTGAGCCTCCGTAAGGAATCAAGTAGGGTTTTAGGCCTCGTTCTTGAGCCTCGCCGAATGTTTGATGCATGACGGTCTCCGGGTCGTTTCCGGATGTCCAGACAATGAGGGCACCTAGTAGTTCATCAAGGAGGACATTACCTGTGATCTCCTCGGGTGGATCACCTGTCAGCACAAGTGTGCAGTTCAAGCCAGTCCGTGCAGCGGCGGCTGCTGTTTGGCGGCAGTGATTGGATTGAATGGCGCCCCTTGTGATGAGGGTTCTCGCTCCAATGTTGAGTGCATCGGCGAGCAAGTATTCCAGTTTACGGGTTTTATTTCCTCCAAAGGCGAGTCCCGTTTGATCGTCCCGTTTAATCCATAGATCCGGTCCGTCTTCTCGATTCAGGAGACGGGATAAGTGTTCTAAAGGTGTTGGGAGGTGCGCAAATCGCAGCGGTTCGAATTTTTCATTCATGTGGAGATATCCCTCCTATTCGAGGTGGGTCAGGGTTTTCGTGGGTTGAGGTTTCCATTATACGCGATCGTTTGATGAATTGACGTCTTCTAAGTGATGATTTTCCCGTAGGATGACACTCTCTGTCTTGTTGTTATTCTGAGGAGCGGAATGAGCACAGCGAAAGGAGGGACGAAGGATCTCGTTTTTTGAATTGGATTGACGTTGCTGACGGAAAACGAGATTCTTCGATCGCCTAACGGCTCCCTCAGAATGACAGAAGAGATGAGCTTATTATGCGGAATGCCTACTCAAGGGAACGCTTCGTAAGAGTTCGACCGCGGGCGCGCATGAGCGCCAACAACCGGGGCAGTAATGTGTTGTAGATCCAATACATAAGTGGGCGCGATGCATAATCCCAAGCGCCAATGGTGTTCACGATGTCCGCACCGAAACCCTTTTTGAAGCGGTATACACCCCACATTGGATCACTTTCATCAAATTCGTCCGGCGCACCCCAGAAGTCGTAACAATCACAACTTGAAGATTTCGCCCAGCGAATTGCTTCCCATTGGAGCAGATAACTGGGCATCTTCTCTCGATGTACTTCTCTCGACATCCCGTAGAGGTACCAGCACATACCCCCAAATTGATATGCAATGAGGCCAGCTACAGGTTCGCCTTCAACTTCGGCGATGAATGGCATCGCCATATCCTTCTCAATGAATGAACCCCAGGCTGCTTGATAATACTCTGGATCGCGGATGGTGAAGCCATCCCTCAGAGATGTCTCCGCGTACATCGTGTACAGCAGATTGAGGTCTTCTAGTGAACCCATGCGTACCTGTACGCCGCGTCGGGAGGCAAGGCGAATGTTGTACCGGGTTTTCTGCTTCATGCCAGAGAGGATCTCGTCCTCTGATGGACTTAAATCAAGGATGAGAGTATTTCGGAATTGGACTTGCTCATCGGACGGGCGCCAATCGTAGTTGTTAAGAGTCCACTGAAGCGGATTTTCAGAAGCTTCGGTCATTGCATCCTGTTTCGATTCATCCACGATCTCTACCTGGGGATCAATCTTCAGGAAGATGACACTCTTCTCAGTGGCGATGCGCATCAGGTCCAGGATTACCTTTTCGCAAATCTCGCCATTGGACCAGTCAAGCACGGGTCCTCGAGGGCAATAGAGAATCGAGAATGAAGCGATAGGATCTCTCTCCAGGATTTGGGCCGCTGCATGCACTTTGTTGGAGGAATCTAACCAGAGAAGGCGGCCAGCTCTCCAACCGTAGCTTTCTTTAAAAGCTCCCCACTCCCAAGATTGCAGAAGGTGAGGGTTGGGCAATCCAAGGATCGTATTGTTCCATTCATCTGCGGAGTGGATCGACTTTATGTGCAGGTCCATTGCTTATTTCCACAAGAGTGAGCTTGCTGCGTTGTAGAGGGTGGCCAGAGGGCGGACGTAAGGACGATCCCAGGTTCCGATGGAACGTATGATTTCTCCCCCGAAGCCTCGTTTGAACCGGTATACTCCCCAAAGGCCATCACTTCGGTTGGTGAAATCGCTCTCCAAAGATTCCACGTCAGCGTCGGGAATTCCCCATAAGTCGTATTTTGTGCAGCCCTGTTCACGAGCCCAGCGCATGGCTTCCCATTGCAACAGATAGTTCGGCATACGATTGCGCTCGGTATTGCTGGAAGCACCGTATAGGTACCATGCACGTTCATCGCAGAGGAATACCATTACCGCTGCGAGTGGTTGACTCTCATACTCTGCAACAAGCAGTTCACATTGACCTTTGGGATGAAATAACTCATAGGCTTTCTGATAATATGCAGGAATGTGGGTTCCAAATCCATCGCGCGTTGCCGTTTGCTGCATCAATTGGCCAAAACCTTGGAAATCATCCCAAGGGCGGACATGTACCTCTTTCCGGCCTGCAAGGCGGATATTGTAGCGTGTCTTCTGATTCATCCGCCCTAGGATTTCGTCCTCGCTACCATCCAAGTCGATGAGGATGGTTTGTCTGGGTTGAATCTCATGATTGCTCATGGAGAATCCGTTGGCTTGTAGCACTTCTGCAAGATTCGGATCATTGAATTCATCTGGTTCAGTTTTCAGTAGGATTGCATTTCGATCACGACAAACTTCATCGAGAGTTGGTAGCAGATCCGGAAGCCACGGGCCGATCGGCCCTTTTGGGATATAGGCCAGCGAGGTGCCCAGAGCGAGTGGTCTGAATAGGATTTGTGCCCCCGCGATCTGGGACTGCACGTGAGTCACTTCCCAGCCGAATGACGCCTTAAGCTCACCCCAGGATGAGGACTGCAAAAGATGTGCTTCAGGGTGCTCGGCGGTGAATGAATCCCATTCTTCGGGAGGAATTATTGAGGCCACAGCGGGATTATACCATCGGGGGTATTGGCAGAATTGAAGTCCTGGGTGTTAGTTTCCAACCTCAACTTGGTTCTAATTCAAAAATTGCGGTGGGTATCCATCTCACTGTACAAGTATTATGTTGAAATAGGGACATTAATAAGCTAATTCATATGAAGATTATCGTTGTACATAGCTTTCGAACATCGTCAGTTCTTCGAATAACACATTTATTACCTTTGACGATGCCCATTGATCGTGATAAACTTTTCCCCGTCTTCAAGGAACCTACTCTCAGGAGCGAGAATGTACGAGCCGTGGATCTTCATCGCCTTTCTGATTCTCGTGGGACTGACCCTTCCGGCCGTCGCAATTGGCCTAAACCGAATACTCGGTCCTCACAAACCAAATAGAATTAAAGACTCTGCCTACGAATGCGGCATTGAAACCGTGGGTGATACATGGGTGCAGCTTAAAGGCCAGTTCTATATTTACGGATTGGTTTTTCTCATTTTTGACATTGAGGCTGTCTTCCTCTTCCCCTGGGCCGTCGCCTTTGATCAACTTGAGCTCTACATGGTCATTGAGGCAGTGATATTCATTTTGATCCTAGCGGGGGGACTCCTTTATGCCTGGCGACGGGGTGCCCTTGAATGGGTGTAGATAATCGCATATTCCTTTTTTCGGCTGATGCATATAGGAAATCAGCCATTCTTTGCGTGCTTATATTGGGAGTATATGAAAATGGGTGATCCGTTCAGCTTGATCGGCGATTGGATAAATGATCTTCTACTAAGCCTCGGATTGACACAGGAGGTCGCGTCCGCTATTGGAGATCTGCTGGGAGCGGCTATTTTAGGTACTTTCGCCCTTGTGCTCACTTTCTTCACTATTTGGCTCGAACGGAAACTAGTTGCCCGCATTCAAGACCGTTTAGGTCCCAACCGGGTAGGACCTTTTGGACTCTTTCAAACTGTTGCAGACTTTTTCAAGCTGATCACCAAGGAAGTGCTACTTCCTGCCGGAGCGGACAAGCTCATCTTCGTCAGTGCACCTCTGCTCGTTGTTATGTCCGTTGTGGCGATCTGGGCAGTGATTCCTTTTGCGCCGACTCTTTTTGGTTCAGATATCAACGTCGGTATATTGTATGTCGTGTCTATCGGATCCATCGGCACGTTGGGGATCATGATCGCTGGCATGTCGTCCAATAATAAGTACGCTCTGCTGGGAGGATTTCGCACAGTTGCGATGATGCTCTCCTATGCGGTTCCGATGATCATCGCGATGCTCATCCCAACGCTCCTCGCAGGTTCCATGGGAATGGTTCAAATTGTCGAGGCTCAAGCCTCGGTATGGTTTTTCATCGTGGCGCCGGTTGCCACGCTGATTTTCTTCCTTAGTTCATTAGCCGAGGTGGGAAGGGTACCATTCGACTTATTGGAAGCGGAGTCCGAGATCGTTGCCGGATTCCACATTGAGTACTCCGGCATGTCATTTGGCATGTTCTTCGTCGCTGAATTCCTGCATGCATTCACGATCTCGGCCCTTACCGCTACTCTTTTCCTGGGTGGGTGGCAAGGCCCATGGGCTGAAACTTACCCCATATTAGGCTTGGTTTATTTCTTGATTAAAACTGCCATCGTCTATTTTGTTGTGATCTGGATACGTGGTACATTTCCGCGTATTCGTATTGATCAATTGAACGCATTCAATTGGAAATTTCTTGTACCTCTCGGTTTAGCAGCAGTAATCTTCGCCGCAATCATTGAAAAAGCCGCTGTAGAGCAGGGCATCAACAGTATTCCTCTGCATATCGCCGGTAACTTGGTGCTCGTTCTCCTAACCCTCATATTATTAAGGGCTTACGCTCGTTCTGCGCGCGAGAAAGAGGAGAGCGTTCGGAGGGAGGTTATGGGCGCCTCATCAGCGGCAGATCAATAGTACCTACATGAAGAGAGCGATGTGGATATGACAACATTGCAATTGATTTTTCTTTTGATCGGAGCGATCACAGTGGTCGCAGCAATCATGGTGGTCCTCAGTCCCAATCTAATCCATGCGGCACTATGGTTAATCCTTACCCTTGCTGGAGTTGCGGTTAATTTTGTGCTCCTTCAAGCGGATTTTCTGGCAGTCGTCCAAGTAGCCGTATACATAGACGCCATCGCAATCTTGATCATTGTCACCATCATGCTTACGCGCCATGTCATGGTTGAGACGGATTCGCAGATTAATCGAAACTGGTTATGGGCGGCATTAATCGCAGTGATCCTTTTTGCTGCGCTGCTCTTCCTTCTTAACCAGGTGCCAGCCTGGACAATGGATCCGCCACCATTGGCCTACTCCTCGGAGGACACCATCAAAGCACTGGGGCGTTCACTGGTTGATGTGGACCAGTACATCATTCCATTTGAGGTAGCGTCTGTACTCTTGCTGGCAGCGCTCATCGGAGCTATCGTAGTCGCCAGACCGCCAGGTGGCGGGACTGAAGCCGAAGAAGGAGGTGAGGGATGATTCCTCTTTCATGGTATTTGATTCTTTCCGCGATATTGCTCTGCGTAGGCCTCTTTGGCGCTCTCGCGCGTAGAAACGCAATTGCAGTACTCATGGGCATCGAGTTGATGCTCAATGCGGTAAACATCAATCTGGTGGCATTCTGGCGTTACATAACCCCGGCTGAGATCTCGGGTCAAGCTTTTACAATCATAGTTTTTGCGGTCGCAGCGGCTGAGGCAGCCGTTGGCCTGGCTCTTATCATCTCTATCTATCGGCGTCGCCACACAGTAGCTGTCGAGAAGATCGACCTGCTGAAGTGGTAAGCGAGGACTTATGCCAACTGAACTGCTCGTCTTTCTAGTACCAATACCGCCACTCGTGGCTTTTGCGCTCATCGTCTTCTTCACAAACCGCAACAATCGTCTAAGTCACATTGTTGGCATTGGCGCGATGTTCATCTCGTGGCTTATGGGTATGGTCGTCTTTATTCAAGCGGTCACCACAGATCACCTCGCTGAACATCCGATCACAGCATCCTTTACCTGGTTGACCACTGGTGAAAGTACCTGGGATTTTGGCATCCTGATCGATCCCATCAGTGCCGTGACACTTTTCTTCGTCATCTGGACCTGTTTGATGATCTTCATCTACAGCATCGGATACCACAATTTCGGTAAGAAGAGGGATCCAGAGGATCAGCCCGGCCTACCACCACACTCAGGTGGTATCGAGCCGATGTATGCACGCTTCTTCGCGTTCATCTCACTCTTTGCTTTCGCAATGTTGCTCCTGGTGGTCTCTGATAACCTGCTGCTACTCTTCATCGGCTGGGAGATTATGGGTTTGTGTTCATACCTGTTGATCGGCTTCTGGTACGGTAAGGAGTCTGCAAGAGCGGCTATGGTCAAAGCCTTCATGACCACCCGAGTTGGTGATGTCTTCCTTCTTTTAGGTTTGGCATACCTTTATTTAGCGACAGGAACGTTCAACTTCCATGAGATCCTGACAAATGAACATCTACTTGAGACAATGGCTTCATTACCGGCGGGCTTTCTGGGATTGAGTGTTGCTGGTGCGATCGGAATCCTGATCTTCATAGGAACGGTGGGTAAATCGGCCCAATGGCCACTCCACGTTTGGCTCCCGGACGCAATGGAAGGTCCGACCCCTGTCTCGGCAATGATCCATGCTGCCACAATGGTCTCTGCAGGTGTCTACCTGATCGTTCGTTTCTTTCCGTTACTCACAGCGGGTTACCATGCTGAAGCAGCAGGTCATGCGGCAGAGGCAGTTGCAGGTGCTTCACTCACGCCAACAATGCTCATCATCGCATTCATCGGCAGCTTCACCGCCGTTTTCGCAGCGACTATCGCCCTGGCACAGAACGATGTCAAGCGTGTCCTCGCCTATTCGACTATCTCTCAACTAGGCTACATGGTCGCGGCGATCGGTATTGGGGCTTACGTTGCTGCAGCATTCCACCTTTTCACTCACGCATTCTTCAAGGCGCTGCTCTTTTTGGGTTCAGGCTCAGTGATCCATGGCATGGAACACGGTGTGCACGATACGTATGAGCACGTCGATCCGCAAGACATGTTCAACATGGGTGGTTTACGGAAGAAGATGCCTATAACCTATTGGACCTTCTTGATCGGCGGTCTTGCGCTTTCTGGTTTCCCGCTTATCACTGCAGGTTTCTGGTCTAAAGACGAGATCCTCGCGGTGGCTTATGCGCCCGGTTTTATTGCAGTGTTCATCACATTGGCTATTGCTGCGTTATTGACAGCTTTCTATACGGCGAGACAAATCTCGCTCACTTTCCTTGGTGAACCACGCACTTCCGCAGCCGATCACGCCCATGAATCTGTCAGAAGTATGACTATCCCATTAGTGATCCTTTCATTCTTCGCGATCACGGCTGGATGGATTGGCGTTCCAGAAAATTTCCCCGTGCTCGGTGGAGTATTGCCTGATTGGTTCCTACAATTCGTCGGCAGCACCTATGATCACCCAGAACTTCACGAGTTCAATCCGATTCCATTGATTACCTCAGGCGTCGTCGCATTGGGTGGTTTGTTAGTGGGTTGGCTAGTCTATCGAAATGTCAAAGCTGGAGCGCCTGATCCTCTTGAAGCACCTCTCGGTCCTATCTATAGGTTGCTTAAGAACAAATACTATTTCGACGAGATCTACGATGTGCTCTTCGTGCGACCCGCGCGCTGGATTGCCGATACATTCACATCCATCTGGATCGACAAGAAGATCATCGACGGCTTCTTGCATGCATTCGGTCGTTTCTCGTTGAGGCTTGGTTCGTTCCTGCGCAATTGGATCGACGTCTCAATTGTGAACGGCCTCGCAGACAGATTCAGCGAGGGCGTGAAGCGTCTTGGTTTTGATATTCGTGTAATCCAGACAGGCCGGCTGCAGGAGTACCTGCTTGTAGGGGCGTTTTTCACCGGTTTGTTGCTCATCTATTTCTTGATTTTCATGCCCTGACGGGGCTAGGCTGCGCGTGATGGAGATCGACTTTATGAACTTTATTGAAGACCACTTGATTACGTTGATCCTGTTCTCACCTCTCGTCGCATCTATGGTCATTTTGTTGGTGCCAAAGGATAGGGTGAAGCTCATTCGCTGGCTTGCGCTGATCTTCAGTTTGGTCCCATTGGCATTTGCGTTGTACCTGTGGTTTGCCTATGACTCTTCTCAGCCTGGATTCCAGTTTCAGGAACAGATCGTCTGGTATGAGCCGCTGCGAAGCAGCTACCACGTAGGAGTAGATGGCATCTCAGTTTCCATGGTGCTCCTGACCACGCTGCTGACTCCACTAGCGCTCTTGATCTCATGGAGCATCACACAAGAGGTTCGGGCAATCATGGCACTGTTCCTCTTCCTCGAGACCGGGATGTTGGGAGTTTTCGTGGTTCTCGACCTGCTCCTGTTCTTCGTCTTCTGGGAGATCGGGTTGGTTCCCATGTATTTCATTATCAATCGTTGGGGAAGCGCTAATAAGGAGTACGCCTCATTCAAGTTCATGATCGTGACCATAGCAGGATCGATTGGTTTACTCCTGGCAATCCAGCTCATTGGTATTTCTATGGGGACTTTCGATTTGCTGGAGATAATGGAGCTGTGGCCGAGCTTCGATGCGCCTTTCCGACTTCTGGGTTTACCCATTATGCTCTCCACGAGTACAGTGAAGGCTATTGCTTTTTGGGCGATGGTGATCGCATTTGCAATCAAGATCCCTATTTTCCCGTTCCACACCTGGCTTCCCGATGCCCACACTGAAGCTCCGACTGGCGGGTCCATGATTCTTGCTGGTGTGCTGCTCAAGCTGGGCGCATATGGATTCTTACGGCTCATCTTGCCGCTGTACCCCGAGGAGGCGAAAACTTACGCATTAGTACTCGGTATTGCTGGCGTGATATCCATAATCCATGGTGCCTTTACTGCTTGGGGACAGAGCGATTTCAAGCGGTTAGTTGCATATTCCTCAGTGAATCACATGGGCTTTGTGGTACTGGGGATCGCAGTCGCTGCGTACGCAACTGGGACAGCATCATCGGAGGATGCTGTGACGGCGATGAATGGAAGCGTACTACAAATGTTCAACCACGGTCTTTCAGCAGCAGGTATGTTCCTTCTTGTGGGTGTGATCTATGAGCGAACCCATACCAGGGATATGAACGCATTTGGTGGGCTCTTTCCGCTCATGCCCATTTATGGCGGCATTCTGATCTTTACATCCATGGCTTCATTGGGCTTACCGGGGTTGAACGGCTTCGTCTCGGAGGTCTTGGTGGTTGTCGGGGCGTGGCCGGTATTCAAGGTGCTCACAGCACTCTCCATGCTGGGTGTACTTATCACCGGCGCATATATATTGAAGGGGATTGGCAAGGTGCTTCACGGGCCGTTAAATGAGAAATGGGTAGGGCACAATTTGGAGATCGGCCTCCGTGAAGCTCTGGCCATTGCGCCACTGATGATCTTGATGTTGCTCTTGGGTATTTGGCCGTCATGGCTTCTGGACGTGATCAATGAGACGGTCATGAGGTTGATTGGTTAAAACTGCGGACGGGCTCCGTCGTCTGCTTGACTTTGGGAGAAGATATGGACTTTCCCGTACTAAGCATTATCACATTTACGCCGATCATAACGGCTCTGATATTGCTAATCGTGCCTGCTGAGCGGAAGAATGCGATACGTGTTATTGCATTGACCGCATCTACGATTGCATTTGGGCTTTCACTGTATGCCTATCTGAGTTATGACCAGGCATTGGGCGGTTATCAATTCGAGGAGCAGGTGAAATGGATCCCGGCTTTTGGTATTTCATACCACGTAGGTGTGGATGGGATGAACCTGCCGCTTGTCCTCCTTACTGGATTGGTGATGTTCACCGGAGTTCTGGTTTCATGGGGGATCGACGACCGGCCTCGAGAGTTCTTCGCGTTTCTGTTCATCCTGGCGACGGGCGTTTTTGGCGTGTTCGTTGCGCTCGATCTCTTCATGCTTTTCTTCTTCTATGAAATCGCCGTATTCCCGATGTACCTGCTCATCGCAATCTGGGGTTGGAAGGTCACCAGGGAATACGCTGCGATGAAGCTCACACTCTACCTGTTCACTGGATCTGTGATTGCAATTGTTGGTGCACTGGTGATGTACTTCTCGTCAGGAATGCAGACTTTCGACATGATCGAGTTGGAGCAGGCGGGTTTTTCAACCACATTTCAGCGTATATGGTTCCCAGTCGTTTTCTTCGGGTTTGCGGTTCTGGGTGGTATCTTCCCGCTGCACAACTGGTCCCCTGACGGTCACGTCGCTGCACCAACTGCAGTGTCCATGTTCCATGCTGGCGTGCTGATGAAGCTCGGTGCTTTCGCAGCATTGCGGGTTGGCATTATGCTTTTGCCAGATGGGGCCAGGTTTTGGGCACCACTGATCTTAATCTTAGCGACGGTCAATGTCATTTACGGTGCATTGATCGCAGCAGTGCAGAAGGACTTCAAGTACGTCATAGGTTTCTCCTCTGTTTCGCACATGGGCCTTGTACTGCTGGGCTTCGCGACACTGAACTTTGAGGGATTAACGGGGGCTGGTCTGCAGATGTTCTCTCACGGTGTGATGACAGCTCTCTTCTTTGCTGTTGTCGGCATCGTCTACGACCGAGCGCATACTCGTGAAATAACCAAACTAGGTGGATTCAGCCGTGTCATGCCCCTTGTCGCTGTTGCATTCATTGTGGGCGGTTTGGTCTCGATGGGGATGCCCGGATTATCGGGTTTCATCGCAGAGTTCCCCATCCTCTTAGGTCTCTGGCAGAGCCAACCTATTGTCGCAATCATCGCAGTTCTGGGTGTTGTCATAACCGCGGGCTATATTATTCGAGTTGTCAATAATGTGTTCTTTGGCAAGATGCCGCAGGAGTTTGAGGGTCACATAGGACCCATTACCAGATACGATACTGTCGCGCTTGTAATTCTAACCGGCGTGATGATCATCATGGGCGTCTTCCCTAGCGTGATTGCTCCACTGGTTGCATCCGGCGCAGATGCAGTATTGCAAGTTATCGGAGGTGTTTAAGTGGAAATACCAGCCTTCGATTCCTCTATGGTTCTGGCGATCCTTCCCGAGATTTTGCTCGTTCTCTTGGCGGGATTGGTCCTAATCATCGACTTGATTTGGCCTCCGAGCAGACACCACCGGATGGGATGGATCACATCCTTGGGGTTGGTCATCATACTTGTCATCAGCGTCGTATTCAGCCGCCCAGATGAAGAACGCTTGATCTTCGGAGGTATGCTCCGCCACGATTGGACGGCCTTCACGTTCATGGTGCTCTTCCTATTTGCGGCTGCGGTTACTTGCCTGCTCTCTGCGGACACTGCTGGTGTTTGGGGTAGGGGAGAATATTACGCGCTGTTGGTGGTCTCCACATTGGGGATGATCCTGATGGCAGCCTCCGCTGACTTGATCATGCTCTATCTGGCGATTGAAACCACATCGATACCTCTCTACATATTGGCAGGATTCCTGAAGAGGGATCAAAAATCCACTGAGTCTGGGATTAAATATTTCCTCTTCGGGGCGGTTACATCAGCTGTGATGCTTTATGGTTTCAGCCTTTTATACGGCTTCTCAGGAGAAACCAATCTTTATTCTCTTGCAGAGCAATTCCAGATTGGAAATATCTCGATTTGGGTACTGCTTGGTGCAGTTGCATTAGTACTAGTTGGATTTGGCTTCAAGGTATCCGTTGTTCCATTCCACTTCTGGTCGCCGGATGTGTATGAAGGAGCTCCGACGCCCATCACAGCTTACCTTTCCACTGCTTCGAAGGCTGCGGGTTTTGTCATACTATTGCGGACGATGCTCGTCGTATTTCCCTCGATTTCCGGTTATTGGACTTCGATTCTCGCAGTCATGGCGATTCTTGCGATGAGCGTCGGCAATCTCATCGCATTGGCTCAGAAGAACATCAAGAGGCTGTTAGCCTACTCCTCCATTGCCCATGCAGGGTATGCGATGATCGGTTTGGTTGCTCTGAGCAGCCTGGGCACATCGAGCACTATCTTTTACCTCGCTGCATACCTTGTGACAAATCTAGCGGCCTTTGGTGTGGTTGTCCTTTTCGCTCATGCAGCCGGATCGGACGAGATCTCAGATTACGCGGGTCTGAGCCGTCGAGCGCCACTCTTGGCACTGGCATTTCTCATTGCACTGCTCTCGCTGGCAGGGATGCCACCACTGGCGGGATTTGTCGCCAAGTTTTACGTCTTTGCTGCGGCAGTGGAGAGCGATTTGATCTGGTTGGCTTTCATTGGCGTCATAAACACCGTCATCGCGTTGTACTACTATCTGACCGTATTGAAGGTTGTGTACCTGTATCGGTCGGAAAATGAAGAAGTCTCCATTCCCGTACCGCGTAGTTACGCGCTTGCACTGGTGGTTTGTGTAATCTTTATCGTGGTCATTGGGGTGGTCAGCGGTCCATGGTTCGAGTGGTCGTCAATCTCGGCCGCGAGCCTGTTTTAATTGAAAACTGGACAATGATAACTGTCTTAATTGACCATGATTTTTCATTGTGATACAATTCGCAAACCATGACCGAGAAGCCTGAACAGGAGAGGGCAACGCAGGCCTGGACATTGGCCCTCTTAGGCGTAATCGGTCAGGTCGGTTGTTTAACCATCGTCATCATTGCGGTCGCATTAATCGCAGGACTTTGGCTGGACGATCAGTTCCACACCCGGCCGCTTTTTACCATCATTTTTATGGTGGGTAGCGTGCCAGTCACCCTGTATTTGATGGTCAGGATCGTGCTTACAGTTGCAGAAAAATACCAGCTAACGACGAGCACGCCCCCGACCGAAGTTCAAGAGATAGAGGAGGAGTCGGAAGGTGGAAAACGCCGAGACCCCGAAGAAGCGTCGTAGGATTGGATGGCACCGCTGGCTTATCATTGTGTTGGTTATTATCAATGCTATTGCGGTATGTTCGTATTCACCTATCTTGCCCCACATCCAGGTACC
>JABAOF010008933.1_pt2 | contig 23127 bp, 21 predicted proteins | sample 7062171 | NCBI WGS metagenome assembly JABAOF01 (sample SAMN14538628, study PRJNA623070) | marine sediment metagenome | biome: marine biome [ENVO:00000428]; feature: marine pelagic biome [ENVO:01000023]; material: deep marine sediment [ENVO:00002113] | place: India: Gulf of Khambhat ...
TAAATGCTTTTCCCACCTTTCTGATGGCGGACTCTTTTTTTGTTTCACCCCCTTTGATAAATAGGTTACCGTATCGTGAAATCTTGCCACATTCTGGCAAAATATTTTTCCCCAAGTCTCGAAACAATTTAATATAGGGCATTCAAAGACCAAAAATTTTTCACCAACTTTTCAAAATTAAAAAATACCACGTTGTGCTCCTCGCCAAAGGCGTTTAAAATCTGTCCGAAGGACACCCCTTTGTTTGGAATTTGGAATTTGGGATTTGGAATTTCCCGGACAAGCAGGGACCTTTTTGGTTCCGGCTTGTCCGGGTTGTGGAGTGGTTAATAAAATAGTACAGACTACAAGAATTAAAGATTTTCGTAAAAACATTCAAACCTCATGTTCCTGCAAACCCAACCAATTATCTTTATATACGTTTATTGGTAAGCGCTTTCAAAAGCACTTAAAAAACTAGTATACCCGAACAAATTTTTTATTTCAAGTAATCGAAGGTGCCAGGTACCTTATTTTCCTCACCTTTCATCACTCATCACTCATGCTTCCAGCCCGACACCTGGGAACCTCTCATCCACGAGATCAAAACCAAAGGCTTTGAAATCACAGCCTAAAAGACTTCGCGGTCCTTCGGGTTTTTTACCGCATTGTAAATGCCTTCGCGGCTTCTTTCAAACATTGAGTCAGTTTTTTTGAATTTTTTCCCTTGCAATTTCCCTTTAGGTATGGTACTAATTAATTTTGAAATATGAATCGGCAGAATGTATTTAAAAGCGGTGCTGCCGAAATAAAACGAGAATGCTTTTTTTGAACAGGAAGCCATGACCAAGAGAGGAGGTAAGTAGACATATGAGCGCAAGTATTAATGAACCTATTGAACTTCTGATCAAAAGGCGAATTTTCAAAACAGAAGATGAAGCCATCCGCAACCTTCTGCGAGACTATATCCTGGGGAAAATTGCCGGCCTACGCCGGGAAATTGGCCGCTTTGAGAGGAAGTATGGCATGCGTTTCGAGCAGTTCAGCGACTATATTCATGACCGGTCAGTTCTATTAGAGACAGGTAATCTTTCAGAAAATCAGCGTTTGAATTTGAGCCAGGCCATTATGCAGGAGGAAGACGCCTGGTTGGATTGGAAAGTGGCCCGGGAAATGTTAGACAGTTGGCTGGGAATAAATAGGGAGATCGCCGCTTGAGTTCCTTATCTTTTCTTCTGGGTACATTGATGACTAAACTTCAAGCCCATCATGTTTGTCAACAAGCGAATGTGATAGAAACAAAAGAGTTCTCCTCCGATCAATTCTTTTTTAAAATTAGAGCAGATTTCACCGGCGAGAACAATTTTCAAGCTCGAATCTACTACAACCAGGGGCACATCGACTATGCGTATCAACTATTTACCCATGTGCCGCTTTTGCGCTGGGACAATAAAGAGGAATTTCAAAACCTGGTAACATATCCTCATCATCAGCATGATGATCAGGGTAACGTCAAATCATCCTCGTTGACCGGTGACCCGGTTCATGATATAGATGTCGTGCTGCACGAGATATCCGCTTTCATTTCAAGAAAGGTGAAAGGAAGAAAAGGGAAAAAGGCATAATTGTAAATGCCTTCGCGGTTAACTTAACTATTACCTCAAAATGGTATTAGACTTAAGGGGAGAGGGACGAATATTCGGAGCGCCCCTTATACCTCAAAAAACTTTCGCCGCAGCCGCGGCGTTTAAGATATTTTTTACCCACATACAATAGAAGGTGCCAGGTACGAATGCCACTAATTTAAGACTAAATTGGCAGTAAGCAGTAGGCAGTAGCTCTAAACGCCGTTAGGCGTGGTCTTTTGCCAACTGCCAACTGCCAATTGCCAACTGCCAACTTAGTTTTATTATTATTTATCCTTAATTTAGTGACATTCGTGCCAGGTACTTTATTGTCGTTGTTAAAAACTGCTTCAACATCGCTGTAGAAGCTTACATATAGACTGGGGAAGGTTACAATTTGGCCTGGGACCGTTACATTTTCGTTAAGGCCGGTTACAACATGACTTTTACCGGTTACAATATCATTTGTACCGACTGCAATGTCATTTGTCCCTGCTGCAATGTCATTTGTCCCCACTACAATATCATTTGTCCCCGCTGCAATGTCATTTGTCCCCGTTACAATGTGACTTGCACCGGTTACAATATCACTTGCCCCCGTTACAACATGACTTGTACCGGTTACAATGTCACTTGCCCCCGTTACAATATGACTTGTACCGGTTACATTTTGACTGGGTAAGCCCACATTATGACTGGGGAGGCATGCATCGTGACTGGGGACGCATACATTTTGACTGGGGCCGTGTACATCGTGACTGGGGACGCGTGCATCGTGACTGGGGACGCATACATCGTGACTGGGGACGCATACATCGTGACTGGGGACCAATAAATCATAATCAAAGGTGCCAGGTACGTTATTCTTTTCTTCCCCTTACTCACCATACTCCCCTTACTCACCTTACTCAACCATTCCCAAAAACAACTCCTTGATTTTTTGTTTATTGCCTTTCAACTCTTCCGGCCTGCCTTCATGCCTCATTTTTTCAAAAAGATCAGACCGCATTTTGTTGCAGAAATGGGACAGTTTATATCAATTCTCTTTGGCATCGTATTTGCTAATATTTATATATGAATAATGCAAAGTGTATGAATAATGTAAAAAAAATTAAATTTAGATTAAAGCCGGCTCAATTTAAAAGCAGTAGAAAGACTTCAATTACTGCCCAAAATATGATATATTTGAATGTTGAAAAAGAAGGAAAACAATGAATAGAAAATGTTTATTAATTGTAGATGATGAGAAAGCCTACGTCAGATCACTGGCGTTCGCTTTAAAAAAGGATTTTGAAACCATAACGGCTTATTCTTATGAAGAATCAGTCAAAATTCTTAAAAAAGGGAATGTGCATGGAGCACTTCTGGATGTAAGGCTAGATGAGCATGATGAAACAAATAAGGATGGATTGTTAATCCTTGATTTGATAAACAAGAACTATAAGGATATCAAGGTTTTTGTTATGACTTCGTACAAAGATATGGGATTTCAAGAAGAAGCAATGAAGCTTGGAGCTAAGCATTTCTTTGAAAAGCCCATCGATATTATCCAGATGAGAAGGATTCTAAAAGAGAAAATGGATTAAAAAAATGAAAAGCAGATTGGCATAAAAGTTGCCTGAGGTGAATATGTTGATTCAACATTTAATCAACGGATTAGTTAAGGGAGCATTAATTGCGCTGGCTGGCCTTGCTTTTGCTCTCTATTACAACACTACCCGAATTTTCCATATTGCTTTTGCCGGATTGTTTACGCTTTCCTGTTATCTTTTTCTCTCATATTTCAAGCTTTTCCAAAAAGAGTTGTTTCCGGCATTTGCTCTTACTGCAGTCTCAATCATAATTGCTGGTGCCTTATTAGAGATACTTGTATATTCACCTCTTTCCCGTAGACAATCTTCGCTAAACGTAATACTCATCGCATCTATCGGTGTGATGATTGCGATTATTAACTTGATCGCCATTTTTTATGGAAGCGAAGTAAAGGTGGTATTTTCTAGAATCGCTGAATCCATTGAGATAGGAGATTTAATCATCACTCATCCCCAGATTTGGCAATTTATAATTTCTGTTCTTTTTATAATTATCACATTGATTTTTTTAAAAGTAACAAAATGGGGGAGAATTATCCGGGCAACTCGAGACGACGAAGCTTTAGTTATGGCCTCTGGTGTTAATATTTGGGCGATACGAATTCTTATTATTGCTGCCAGTTCCTTCCTGGTATCACTTCAGGCTGGACTGATTTCGATGGATGTGGCAATGGACCCTTATGTAGGAATGCCAATTTTACTTTCCGCAGTCGTTGCTATGATAATAGGAGGATTAGGTCGATTTGAAGGTCCGGTCCTGGGAGGATTTTTCCTGGGGGTTCTACAGGCGCTCGTTATATGGAAATTTTCCAGCAAATGGGCAGAGGCCATTACCTTTGTTGTATTGATTGTTTTTCTTATTTTCAGACCTCAGGGGATTCTTGGTGAAAGGAAAAGAGAAGTCTAGCATGAAAGCGGTAGGTGACAAATGAACTTTGTATTACATATTATAATAATGATAAACATTTACGTCATTCTTACGCTAGGGCTGAATCTACTTGTAGGCTACTCAAATCTCCTTTCTATCTGTCATGCCGCCTTTTATGGGATCGGTGCCTATTTATCGGTTTTGGGATTGCTGACACTAAAACTCACATTACTGCCGACTATAATTATTGCAATTGGTGGTACAGCTATACTGGCTTATTTTATTGGAAAAGTTTCCATTCGTTTAAAAGGAGATTACTTTGTGCTGGTTACCCTGGGGTTCCAGATGATTGTGTTTGCGATTCTCTACAATTGGGTGAGTGTTACGCGAGGGCCTTATGGTATTACTGACATTCCACATCCCAAACTTTTTGGGATTGTTGAAATAAAAGGATTAATCGGACTTCTCATATTAAGCTCTGTATTGGTATTCATCATTGTTATAACCTATTATAGAATTATTCATTCTCCTTTCGGCCGAATACTTAAAGGGATTCGAGATGATGAAATTGGTGTATCCTCGTTAGGTAGGGATGTAACGGTATTCAAAACACACGCTTTTGTCATCGGTAGTTCGATGGCTGCTGTTTCGGGTTTCCTGTTCGCCTCGTACATTCCATATATAGACCCAAAGAGTTTTAACCTCGATGTATCCATCTTTATTGTTTGTGCTGTATTGATAGGTGGTGCTGGGACCATCAAAGGATCCATTGCCGGAGCTATTTTTGTGGGAGTTCTACCTCCTCTGTTAAGATTCCTGGGAATGCCGGATAGTATTGCTGCTAATATGAGGCAGGTTATATATGGCATTCTGTTAGTTGTTTTTATGATGTTTAGACCTAAAGGTCTGTGGGGGGATTATGAGATCCAATAAACGGGTATCAATTGCCAAAAAATTACCAAATCAAAGTATATTGGGAGATAATCTGGTGATATCTATAGATGGAATTAGTAAATGCTTTGGGAAAAAAGATGGTGATGCATTCAAGGCTCTTAACGATGTCTATATGGAAATAGAAAAAAATAAGATTACCGCTATTATTGGATCAAATGGTGCTGGTAAAACAACGCTTTTTAACATTATATCCGGATTTCTAACGCCAGATAAAGGAAAAGTAATTTATCACCAAAATGGTAAAGAGTATATTCTGAATAAGAGACCTCCCCACTGGATTAGCAATCTTGGTATTGGAAGGCTATTTCAAGAAGGCCATATATTCCCAAATCTAAGCATTATTGACAATATGCTAATTGCAGGTAAGGATTCACCAAATGAGAACATATTAAGATCGATTTTTAAGCGTTCTTCTATCAGAAATGATGATAAAGACGGGACAGAAAAGGCATTGGCTATATTTAAAAAGATATTTAAAGATGAAGATCCTTTTTCGAATCGAAAAGATCACTATGCAAATATCCTTTCTTATGGACAGCAGAGACTCCTGGCCCTGCTGCGATTATTCATGGGAAAAAATAAGCTGCTTCTCCTGGACGAACCTACTTCGGGTGTGAATATTGAGACTATTAAAAAAATGGCAGAAATTATAAAAAAAATGCCTGACGATGGCTATTCTGTGATTGTAATTGAACATAACTGGGAGTTTGTGCTCCAGGTTGCAGATTTCTGTTATTTTCTTGATGAAGGGCAAGTCGCTGTCTTTGGAACACCTGACGATGTACTGGGAAATAATAAAGTAAGGGAACGATATTTGGGGAGGTAATATGGTTGAAGCGAAAATTTTACGGATCAACCGGATTTTTTCGGGATATAAAGAAAGAGAAGTATTAAAAGGAGTCTCGCTTGAGATTGCAAAAGGCGAAGTAGTAGCTGTTATCGGTCAAAACGGCGCAGGGAAATCAACACTTTTAAAGACCATCATGGGGTTCTTACCCGTTTGGAAGGGAAATATCTCCATGAATGGTGACCCGATAACTAATAAACCTCCTTATTTTTTAAGAAAGAAAGGCATCGGCTATTTTATGCAGGGAGGACGGGTTTTCCCACATCTAACAATACGAGAAAATTTTGAAGTCGCAGCCAATCTGTTGACAAAAAATATTTTAAAGAATAGAATTAATGAGGTGAGTAAAATATTGCCTTTTTTGAATACGAAAAGCCTTGATACTCAAGCAGCTTTGTTGAGCGGAGGTGAACGCCATCAACTCTCCCTGGGGATGGTTCTGATTAATGATCTGGATTTACTACTCCTGGACGAACCCTCAGCCGGGCTTTCTCCTGCAAATGTGGATAAGATTTTTGAAATTCTTGAAAAAGTAAAACTAGAACGACGTTTAAGCATCCTCCTCATCGAACAAAAGGTAATTGAAGCCGTAAAATTTTCGGATCGGGTTTGTCTTTTAAAAAACGGTAAAATCGAAAAACAAGAAAATTCCAAATCCCTCGAAAACATTGAGGATATAGGATTTTTTTTCTTCGGAGGTGCCAGACAAAATGCTTTGGCATAAGTATTGCATGAAGTAATACTTATTTAAAATAAAGTTGAAAAAAATTAAAAAGGAGGTAAATATGCTCAGAAGAAAAAATACCTTGAGCACACTAATAACGGTAGTCTTTTTCACAATATCTCTTACTTTCTTCTTATCATGCGGCAAAAAAGTGGAAGAAGGAAAAGAGACCAAAGGTTTAAATGTGGTTAAGATTGGGGTTGTTCTGCCATTAACGGGGAATTTCTCTTCATATGGTCAGATGAGTTTAAAGGGAATGAAGATAGCCGTTAAAAATTGGAATGAAAAACAAAAGAATTTTTCGGCTAAGCTGGTTATAGAGGACAACTTGAGCACGACTATTGGAGCTGTGAATGGTGTAAAAAAGCTTGTAGATATCGAAAAAACCCCAATCGTAGTAGGAGGGCTTGCCAGTTCAATTGCTTTAGCTATCGTACCCATTACTGAGGATTCAAATGTTTTATTTATGAGCGCGTTTGCATCCTCCCCCAGATTGTCTGATAAGGGAAAGTATTTCTTTAAAATAATGCCTTCTGATGCTTTCCAATCAATTTTACTTGCAAGGTGGTTTAATGAATTGGGTTACAAAAAGGTTGCTGTTGTCTATGTCTTAAGTGAATGGGGAGAAGCGCTGAAAAAGTTTTTTGAAGATGAATTTACTTCTCAAGGTGGCCAGATCATCTTTGTTGAAGGATGTAATGAAGGGCAAAAAGATTTTAAAGATATTGTTTCTAAAATCAAAAAAACAGAAAAAGACGTCGATGTTATTTTTTCGCCGACGTATCCTAAAGAAGGTGGAAACCTTTTAAGGCAATTGAAAGAAATGAAAATCGACTTACCTATATTTGGCGCTGATCCATGGGCAAATGCTGAAATTATCGGTATTGCAGCAGAAGGAGCAAATGGCGCACGATTTTTAGCACCGATGCAGTATGAAGGCCCGGAGTACCAGGCATTTAAGAAAAATTTTGTAGATGAATACCAGGTAGAACCGGATTTAACAGCCAGTGCCGGCTATGATTCAATGGATATCCTGTTATTGGTTGTCGACAATATATTAAAAAACAATGGTGAAGTGAATTCTGACAATTTGAAAAACGAACTGATAAAAATGGATAATTATATCGGAGTAACTGGAAAAACCAAATTCGACGTCAAAGGCAATGTCATAAGTAAAGAGTTCGAAAAACGCATCATTAAAGAAGGTAAAATCGAGAAATTTGAATAGCATCTAAAATTCAATTTCGCCAGTCTATGTGGAGAAAATTGACAATGGGCAAAATGGACGATTTTAGACTACTAGTAAAGGCAATAAAAGCCCGATTTGATAAAGGACATTTTGACGGTATATCTAAATCAGAAGCGCTCAATCTGGCCAATGCTCCTGTATCGGTTTATACTGCAATATTCGACCTGGCCGCGCAGGTTAATTCAAAGATAGAAAAGGAAGTCGATAAATGCGGCTCTTTCTATTCGGATATATCACCCTGCGCTGAGGACTGTGCATTTTGCCCATTCTCTCATAGGCACTATGCTTCATTGAATCTTGAGAACCATAAATCTGAAGAGCTGGTTGAGAATATGATAAAATATGCCGATAAGATATCGAATTTCGGTTTAAGTCATTTCAAAATAGTCTCAACTGGTTTAAGAGCTGATAGTGATCATATTGAAAAGATATCCGAAGGAATATCTATAGTTAAAGCAAGGTATCCAAATCTCCAAATATGCGTTTCAATGGGGTTATTGTCAAAACAAAATTTGATAAAGTTAAAGGAAGCCGGTGCAGACTGTTACAATAACAACCTTGAGACATCAGGAAAATATTTTGATGAAATTATTACAACTCATTCTTTAATGCAAAAGATCGAAGTGATAAAATTGGCAAAGAAAATAGGATATAAAATCTGTTCCGGAGGTATTTTCGGGCTGGGTGAGAAAATCGAGGAGAGAATTGAATTATTCTTTAAGGTAAAGGAACTAAAAGTTGATTCCTCGCCGTTCAATATTTTTGTTAAATATGATCACATCCCTCTCAGTTCGAGAGTGGGAGACAATTCGATTTCAGTTATGGAAATTTTTCTCTCGTTGGCCCTTTTTAGATTAATATATCCAGGGTGCAGGATTGTACTTGGTGGAGGACGGGATTTTTATCTGGCTGAAAAAGAACAAGAATTTGCACTGCTGATCGGAGCAACAGCACTTCAAAGTTCAAATGCACTTAATGGACAGGGTTTAACCGATAGGATTACGAAAGACGATAAATTGTTTAAGAACGTATTGGGGCAAAATGAAATTCAATAAATATATTTACAATGATTTCACCGAAGGCTATGATCAGACCATAGAAGACTATGTGATGCATTATGAGGAGATGATCAACGTAATTTCCAATGAAATTCCTGATGAGGATTTAAGCGTTTTAGAGATGGGATGTGGAAGTGGAAACTTAACAAAAAAAATTTCAGAAAAGCAAAATCTGAGGATTACAGCGGTTGATATTTCTGAAAAACTCCTGAACGAAGCTCAAAAAAAGCTGGAAAAATCTTCTAATGTCAACTTAGAAGCGGGTAATATCCTGGAAATCGATCTACAGAGTAATAAATTCGACTATATATTATCTTTCTTGTTTGTCCATGAGCTTTATCCCTCTGAAAGAGAGAAGCTTATGGACAAAATAAAAGAATGGGGTAAAAGCGAAACGAAAATAATAATTGGAGACAGTTTTACTATTAATGACCAAATTGAGCGTGAAAAGTGTATTGAAGAATGGTATGAATGGATGACAGGCAGGGGGATTAAAACCGTGGATGCGTTAAAAGAAATTGAGATGCATATTAGAGATAGTATTTATACAGACGATTATTTGGCCGATTTATTGAAAAGAATCAATTTCAGTACCTCCAAACTGATTTGGTCTCAAAACATCTATAAGGTCATGGTATTTGAACAATGAGAAAAAAACGGGTTGTATTAGCAGCTTTTCGAAAATATTATGGATTGTTTTCCTTGAGACGGCATGCCATACTCGAAGTGACAAGCTCCATTCAAATTCATACTCTATTGGGATATCTACAAACAAAGAGGAAGAATTTCGAGATAAAAGCAATCGAAATCTTTTACATGTGGCCGGATGAAATCTTAGATAAAGATAACACCCTGGGGTTTATTAATGAGTATGCCCCGGATATTATTGCGGTTTCGCTCTTAAGCGTCGATTATGGAGCCTTTGAGTTTTTTAAAAGAGAAGTGGAGCTAAACAGTAAGAAAAAAATAATCTGGATTTGCGGCGGATATCTCCCAACAATCCAACCCGATAACATGCTGCTTAATGGATTTGATTTTGTGATCAAGGGGCACGGAGAAATCCCGCTTTTTAAGCTCCTGGAATATTTATCCGGCGGCATATCCGTATCATTTAAAGAGATACCAGGGCTCGTCTGGAAGGACAATGATGAAATTCAATCAAACCCTCCAAAGATCTATCGAGAAGAGGAAAGTAAAGTAAAATTAATGTACGAGCCCTTTAACCCGGAATATTACATAAAAGAATCCTGGCAATTACCCCCCGTTTCCGAACAGGTTTATATGACAACGTGGTTTAGTCGGGGATGCCCGTTTAAATGCAATTTTTGCTTAAATAATGAGATGAACCAGGGGGTTCAATTTTTCAGATCACCGGAAATTGTTATTGAAGAGATACTTGAGCTGGAAGATAGATACGGCGTCAATTTTGTTTTTTTCGGAGACGAAAATTTTCTCCTCGATATTATCAAGGCAAAAGAATTACTGAATTTGTTAATCACTAAATCCATAAATAGACGGTTAAGATTTACCTTCATGACCGGGACCAATACCCTGGCACAGATCATTGAAAAAGACCGGGAAATTCTACCGATGATCAAAGAAGCGGGATGTGAAGAAATACAATATGGTGTTGAGAGTGGCACGCAATATATGCTGAACAGGATGAATAAAAAGGCATCGATTGAAAATTCATATAAAGTATTCGAATCGACTTACGAAAACGGGATGTCTGCTGCGGCAATGATGGTCCTGGGGTATGAGGGCGAAAATTTAAACACATTGGAAGAAACAAAAAAATTTATATTCAGCCTTAAGCCCGACAGAATTTCTCTCTTTTTTGCTGTTCCCTTTCAGAAGACCCGGTTATTCATGGAAAATGAAGAAAAATTACAGGGACTACCCTATTTTTTTTATGATTCCGATTTTCCTGTCTTTAGGATAGACTCTCTTGAAAGAGACCTTCAGCATATGGAACCGGTCGATTATTTCATCGAATTGAATGATAAATACTTTTTTAAGAAATATAACTTTGAATTGAACCAATCGCAATTATTTCTCCTGAAATACAGAGAGGAGCTTATGTACGATTACTTTTCTTCACAGATTTTTAAAGAGAAGCAAAGAGGCCTATTCTTAAAGAGAATCAATGGATACAAAGAAGACAAAAATAAGTTGTTAAAAGCCGGGAACGAATGGTTTGAGGTTCTTGGGAGAAGTATTGCCAACAAAAACCTAACAGGACTATTACAAGGATTTTAAAATGAATAGTGAGTCGAAAAGAGCCAAAGCGAATTGCAGCGATAGAATTGAAGAAGAATATATAAAGTATATTTCATCACTGAAAAATGGAATTCGAAAATTTATTTCAAATTATCCAGGTGAATATGATGACATTTCCAGGGCCAGGGTGTTCTTTACTATAAGGAAAAGAGATACCAAAATTAAAGATCAAAAGACTGACAAATTCCAATGGCGTTATTGGAAGGGAATTGAGAAAGCTGATTTGCTTAATGAGGAGAATAAAAATCTAATAAAAGAAAACGATCTGGGTTCATTACTGGAAAATGTATATCGTTTTCTTGGAGAAAAAAAATCTCCATTTTTGTTTACGGGAAAAGATGTTTCAGCTTCAGTTGACATTTTTAATAAGTGGGGAATCAGTAACATTCGGGATTTCAAAGACGGACATTTCAGATGTGAAGAGCGAATTTTCAGCGATCAAAATAACCATACCGAAGATAATAATAGTGACTTTCAGAATGTTAAAAGGTTTATCGATGAAAGCGTCAAAAAAAGGAATAATGACTTTATTATCGAAATACCTCAAAAATATAAAAAAATTAAAAAGGAAAAGAAAAGGGAATACATACGTTCTATAGATTATCATTTCCTTTTTAAAGGATATGACTATTGTTTATACCATGCCTTGATTGTTGGGGGATACCATATATTTACTTTCTATATTAACTTTAAATTTGCCTCGGAAACCTCTAATAATAAGCTGTTTCTAGAAAAATTATGGAAAATGGTAATTCAAGATATTCGTGATGAAAAAAAGATCGACCCTGTATTTAATGAAGAAGAATTATTTGGGATAGGGATTGAAGACAAAGAAAAGGAAGCAAGAACATTCTGGTACAATTTCTTAAAAGTCTTTGAAAGTTACGGCATTCAATTCTATCAAAACATTATGAATAATCTTTTCCAAAAAATTGTACAAGAGATGAAAGCAACCGCAAATTTTACAACCTTTATAAAAAAAACCATCTCTTTTCTTTTGCTTATAGATGAATCCGAAATTACTCTTGCTCAAAATAGAGATGAGGATGGTGACTTCTTCTATGTTGAAAACAAAGGCACCAGAGGTAATTTTATAAAAATAAAAAGGCCAGAAGAAAAACCAGAAGAAAAAGTACTGAACAATGAAATAATCGAAAGCCTGGTAAAATCTGCGATCTCAGTATACGATAACAGTCTTTTGCCTCTGTATAAAAATATATTAAGAACTGCCATCATCACTATTCTGGTAGACTCCTTTGCGCATAACATTAGCGCCCATGCGATTCATGCAATCGAAACATGGATGAGAAAAAAGGCCATCAATCTTGAGAAGAGATATAAAATCGGCACCACTACTAATCTAAACCGTAGTTGTGAAATCCTGAAAAAACTGGAACGAGACGACTTAACAGGAATAAGGGAGATGGTTAAAAATTGCAGCGAAATTTTGAACCAGGGGGAGCTGACGGAAATAGCTAAGATGGCTGAAAAATATTACGACTTGATGGGGCAAAAAAATGGAACCATTGAAAATCATTTTTCTCTTTATGATTTAATCTGCTTTTGCATTACAGATAAAAGGGAAAGATTGGTAAATCAATTTTCATATAAAGATGCTGACGGTAATGAGTGTGTTTTGGGATATGATTTAGAAGCCCACGATATCATATGGAAGTTTATGCGATATTTAAGGGAGAAAGCTGCTTTTTGGAGTGGCGTTACGCGTAATGTATTATTCTCCGGTGTTCATATCTCAATGTTCGATTTGCTGTGGGATTTTGTGAACAATCCCCTGTTTCTCGGGACGATTGCAGCGTCAGAAAGAATTTTTAAATTAAATGTTTATCTATCTATAGGAAAACCCTCAGCAAGGGACTTCTCAGATGAAGTTCCCAAATTTCAACCTATTCCTAATAACGCAGGGGATTTGCAGGGGGAGTTTTCGTTTGCCCATATAGATATGTCAATAATGAATGATGATAGTGAAAATAAAAAGATCAAACCCCCTCCCGATGATGAAAAAGCAATACCATACTCTCCATATGGATTTTTGAGACCGGGGGAAGATTTACAAAAGATCAGGGAACACCTTTCAAAAGAGAATTTTTTTGTATATTTACCCGGGGGAATTGTCGGGAAACAGTCTTTCTATACGATCCTGGAGAACACCATCAGGAATGTAAAGCATGTTAAAGAAGATATCGAAATCAAAAAAATAAAAGAAAAAGGAATTGATTTTTACCTGAAGATTACTCCGGTTGGTGAAAACGTGGATAATGAATTTTTTATAAAATGGTTTAAGGTTGAGATTTATTTAAAACACGAAATCAAGCTGGTAGATGACGAAGGGAGGATTGATGAGCGGATAAATAACATTTCCGAGAGAAGCATTGTCGATGAAAACGGAAATCCCCGAATGGGTGGAAATACCCAGGATAAAATTTGTGCTGCAATGTTGTATAGAAATGATTTCGATAAGGTAGAAGAGGGTGATAAGAAATACAATGAAATTGGCCCAAATAACCATCCCTGGATCACGGCTGAGGGAAATTCTAATAGGGCTGATTACGGTTATTTGTCAAGACAATTTTATTTATGGAAAGGGGACTTTATAATGAAAAGAAGAGAAAGGAAATCAGATGGTGAGAAGGGGGAAAATGAAAAAAGGGAAAACGAGAGAAGATTCAAGTTTTATCATGGAAAGGTTGATGAAGCCAGGGGAAAAAATCTTATCCGTTTCTACGATAAGAATGATATCGATGATCCCCAAACCGCTGATGAATTTGAAGAAATGAAGGCAAGAGTCTATGAAGCGTGGCTCAAAAAATGGATTAAGACAGGCGGGAAAACCAAAATTTATAGAACAGAAACCGAAGATGATGGGAGTTTTCAGGAAATAGATTGCTATGGTATATCAGGCAAAGTACAGGGTAAAAGAACTGATATAGATGTAGTGGATTTAAATTATGCTCATAGGGCAAGCCAAAATATAGAAAAAGATATTCTTAGTTACAGTTCCCATGGAGATTTTGCATCTTACTTTATCCTGGGTCCTGAGCCAAGCAAAAAACTAATATACAACGAATTCCTGGAAATGATATTGACTCGCATTGCCATTATAGACAATCGTATTTTTAACCTATTGAGAACGGAGAAGAATCTCGAAACCGAATACTCCCGCAACACTAAAATTGAATTGTTAAAAAGCCGATTGCTCCTTGAAACCTACCCAGAGGCAATCAGATTGAAAGATGGGATTGACAGCATCGACTTCTCTTTTAAGAAGAACATAATGGAGATGTATAATTTCGTCGTTATTCATTTATCATTTATTGAAAACCAACTGGGTTATACAGAGGAAAAAATCACAAATTTTATCGATGATCTAATTCTTAAAGATGATAGGCCTGTACCTGAAAATTTTGTTTTGGTCATTACCACGGCACGGGGCCGTAGTGAATGGTGGGAAAAACTGATGAAATCAAAGAAACGGGATATATATAAACAGTTCGTTACCTTCCGTCCCATCGAATCAATAATAAACGCGGTTAGTGATGGAAATGCGCTTAATGATGACTTTCAAATAAAGATCAATTTATCAAGGGTTCTTTTGGGCTCTTAGACAGGAGGCGGAATGTCAAAAAAAAATATTTTCATTATCATATGGAGATGGCTAGAAGAACAAAACATGATGAAAATCACTGAAGGCAAAATTTTATTTGGAATCAAAGAAGACATTGGATATGAAAAAATTATTTCTCAAATTAACTCATTACTAAAAGAATATAACAATGACAAAATAATATTGATGTGTCACTTCCATAAAGGTGATAAAGGAAAAGAGAAATTGTTTAATTCCATAAAAACAAATTTCAATCTTGAGGACAAAAAAATTAGGCCATTCGGCAAAATAAAAGGAGAAATTTATTGGGAGGGCAATCGAAAAACAGGATTTCTTGTTGGACGCTCGTTCGTAGATGGAATCACAGAACGCAACTTCGACCATGTCTGGGAGCACTATTGGGAAAATAAAGATGAAAAAAAAAAAGTAGTGCTGAAGATGGCCACACTTCTCCTGCACCTGGAAAGACTCATTAAATTTAACAACTTTGAAGAAACCTCATTAGATAAAGCAAGGGAAGAGTTGAAATCTCTGATAGAAGCATTTGAAGGTGAAGAGAGAAAAGAAAATGGTTGGAAGTATGATTTTCCTGAAATTGAAGATGTTTGGAAATGGATCAACGGGATCAACATTGAATCCGACGGGCCGAAAATCCCTAAGTTTCAATCGGTTCAACGCGAGACACAAGGAGATTTGGATAAAATAAAAAAAGTCCTGGAGCATATGCGGAACTGGGCCGGTTAATGGTGAAATAAATGGTGATTGCAAACCCTTCTATGGATGATGTAATAAAAGCCGCCTTCGATGATTCTGGCGCAATACTTCCAGAAGATGTAATCCTTGTGCAATCACCGCTCCTGGTGATGAAAAACGGAGTTGAATCCATGTTAGATGTTTTTCCCCTTTGGATCCAGTACCTAAACAATAACAATTCTCTAAACAATCCCTTTAAGATAATCGTTATCGGTGCAAATTGGTACAACCGCCAACTTCCATATTTTTCATCCATTTTCGACAAACAAAACACCTGGGATGATGTCATAAGGTTAATAAAAACAACGAACATCAATTATGCCGACGTTCCTGCCGGTTACATTGGTAAGGGGCTCATCGACGTTTTTTTTCACGGCCATGGAGAAGAAAATATAAAAGGTGTCCTGGGAAAAATTGCCGATTTTGTCAGGAACGGGATACAGATTCTGAAAGAAGGAGAAAATCTCAATGAAATAAGAGAAATATTTTTTGAACCCGCAAGAAAGCACCTGGAAAAATTTAAGGAAAGAATTCAAAGATACCGGCCCATATTACAGTACCTGCCCTGGGAGAAAGAAATAAGAACGCTTGATCAAATGACAAAGACAGTTGAGACTTTTATCGGAAATCCCGCCGCTTTTAAAGGGGAGTTCGATGAAGCAGTCTTGCAGATCAATTTCGCAGTAAACACTATTACTGGATTGATGAAAATACATAAAATAAAAGAAAAATGAAGGAACGAATCTTAATTATCGATGACGACCGGCAATACGCAGACTCCCTTGCTTTCTCTTTAAAAAAGGATTTTGAAGTTTCTATCGCAGTCAATAAATTGGAAGCAACGGAAAATCTCTCATACAAAGTGGATGCAGTACTACTGGATATCAACTTTTCAGGTGAATTGAGCAGCGGTGACACATCAGGATTCACCATACTTGAAGAAATAAGGGAACGCTTTGTCCTTCTTCCGGTCATTATGCTGAGCGGTTATGAAACCCCTGGTATCATTATCGATTCCTTCAGGAAAGGAGCCAGTGATTACGTTATTAAAGGAAAAGTTGACATCAATGAATTAAAATCTATTATCCGCAGTCACTTAGAGAAAAACAGGCGAATTCAAGCGACAGTTAAGGGCGGAGAGGATATACGGTTTGTGGGGAGCTCTCAAAAAACAAAAAAACTCAAGGAAGAGATTGCAAAGATTGCTCCGTATGATACAACAGTTCTGGTTACCGGTGAGACCGGTGTTGGAAAAGAATTGGCGGCTCGTTATATCCATCATTTATCGAAAAGACGAATCAGACCATTTATCCCGGTGAGCATTGCTGCTCTGCCTGTCAATCTCATAGAATCGGAACTCTTCGGTCATAAAAAAGGAGCATTTACAGACGCCCGTTCAGATAGAAAAGGGTACTTTGAGGTGGCAAACCACGGGACCCTTTTCCTGGACGAAATCGGAGAAATGCCCCTGGATGTGCAAGTAAAACTCTTACGTTTCCTTGAAGATAAAAGAGTTTATCAGCTCGGCAGCACAAATGGAATTCAAATCGATGTCCGGTTGATTTGTGCTTCCAATAAAAACCTGGAAGAAGAAGTAAAAAAAGGTACTTTCAGGCAAGATCTCTATTTCAGGATCAAAGTTTATGAACTGGCTATTCCCCCGTTAAGGGAGAGAAAAGAAGATATACAAGAACTGACCAATAGTTTTATCTTTGATTTCTCAGAGAAGAATGGGAGTAGGATAAAAAAGATCGACAATAAAGCAATGGAAGTCTTGCTAAAGCATACATGGAGAGGAAATGTTAGAGAACTTAAGAATGTAATCGAATCGGCAGTATTAAAAGCAGACATGGATAAATTAGACACCATAATAGTCACCCACCTTCCATTTGAGCTGCAGCGAACAGCATCCAAAGAAACCGTCGCTGTTCCGGATTTCAATAAGAAGATTCTTGTTGAAAGGGAGATGAACCGGCTGTTTGTCGATTTTGCTGAAAAAGCGCTTGAGGATACAATGGGAAACAAAAAAGAAGCAGCCTCCCTTTTGGGGCTGAAAGATGACGAAACCCTGCGTTATCGAATCAAAATAATTTTTAAAAAGTATCCCCATTTGCTTGAAGATAAACCTTGGATTCAAAAGTTATATGGATATATTAAATAAACGTACAAATTTGAGGTAAAAGATGCAAGATGAACCGGTATTAAAATTACCATTAGTTGGTAAGATCAATGATATTGACTGCTTAAATGTTCTGGATAAACATATTGAATTACCCATATCTGATACAAAGGAATTCGATGAGTTAGAAGAAGTCGAAAAGGCATTGGGTGACTATTTAGTGGATTCAAAAGATTATAAAAAGATCCTGGACCTCTTTTTCCCCGAAAGTGAATTCTGGGCTGTAGAAGCAGTAGAAAATCTGGTATATAAACAAAGTGTGGAAAAAGCCCCTTTATTTACAAGAATTTTTTTGAACAGTTTTCAAAAACAAGCATTAAAAAATCCGGATAAACAGGATAAACAGGCAAAAAAAGATGGTAATGAAAAAAAAGAACTACTGTGGCTGCGATCTGCCTGGTCCCATTTAATGCTAGAACTGGGAGAATTCCAACTGGAAGAACATTTTGATCGATTAAGCTCTGAACAACTCCATGATATTATTAATTACACTTACTCATACTCAAGTCCCGATTCGCCTAAAAAAACATTTAATGCTCAATTTGATAACCAAAAAAAAATAATCAGTAAAATTTGGGAAAGGATTGTAGGAGACGATACTCTAATTGTTTTTATTGATGACAATAGTAAATTTGGTAAAAGATGGGGTATAGATGAAAATCCTATCAAGATTACTGATAATCCAGATACAAATAATGACAACTACAAAATAGGCCAAAAAATATGGCTTCAACCTTCTGGCAAATTTCCAGAAAAAAAAATAAAACAAAAAATCGAAAAAATCATCAAATTTTTCGAAGACGAAAAAAGTAAACCGGATAAACTTCTGGTATTTGTGGTGGATTTACTGTACAAAAAGGATGGGATTGACAGAATAAAAGGAGATGATTTAATCCGATTTTTAAGATATGATTTCAAAACCAATCCCCTTATTATTGCTTTTACTGCCGGGCAATCTCCTTTTGTGATTAATAGTGCTGTCAAAGGCGGGGCTGACATAGTAATAATGAAAGAAAGGGGGAAGGGTTACAACGTTGGAGAAAACCACGGTATTTGCAGACCCAGTGGCTTATTTGACCTATTATGGGCACTCTCGAAAAATATAAATCATTGCAGATTTCTTAGGTATTATAAAAAAGTTGTTAGAAAGTATATAGATAATGAGGATTTTAACTATAAGTCGGTGCTGGACAAATTATTTTTATCCATTGAAAATGAGTCCCCTTTTGGGAGGAAATACCTACGTGATTTTCAGCGGCATATAGAAGACTTGCGGTTGAAATCAATACTCTCTTTACCGACAGATGAATAGAGATAATTTTGATTTTTTGTTTGATCAGTACAGCTCTTATGAAGATTTTCATATGAGAATAGTACAAAATAAGAAGCAAGTCGAGAGGCAAGTCGATAAGTTCATAAATCATCTTAAGGATAGTCTCAATTCAGATGATGAAAATAAGAATCATTTGTGCGGTCTTGGTGAACATTTTAACTACTCATATTTCTTTGTTAATCTACTTTATCTTTACCGCTGGTTGGTATCAAGTGAAGATTTTGAAGAAGAGAACATCAATATCCTATTCCGGTTCCTGAATAAGGTAAGACTTCCTGATTGGGTTGTGAGGAAAATCTTTTGGGGAATTGTTTTTTTAAAGAAAGAAAATTGGCTGTCAGATGAAGAATTCTGGAAAGAGCGAATTTTGAAATACATCGATAAAATGCCTGAAACCTCTTCCGCGGTTTCACATCGACTTTCTTTATGGTTGATGTACCATATCGGTTTGAAGCAGTTATTTAAATCTGAAAACTCCAATCATCCACATGATACTGCCAATGAGATTTCCGGCACCATGGAGAAAGTATTAATCCGGTATATCAACCTGGTGGACCAATACCCCGAACTTGAAGATATTTTCGGCATCACCATAGAGAAAGATATGCATCGCATATATGATCAGCTTTCCCGGAGGCAGTATGATTAAGTCACCATCGCCCATCGTAGAAAAAATTAAAAAAATATTGATGAAACGTTATGCAGTGGAGAAAGTCCTTCGCGTCAGGGATATCGTGAAAGTCTGCTGCTGCGCTTTTTTCTCTTTTCTGATTTTCCTGGGATTCTGGTTTTATTATTTTCATATGGGTGATAATCGATTATTAAATTTCCTGGTGGAAGCAGGGTCGATATTATTACTCGCGCTGCTCTGGTGGAAAGCCTGGAATATTGCCGGAAAGGTTATTCCTAAATTTGTATTAATAGGTATGCTGGGTTGGATATTGATTACCATTGGTTTTATTCCCAATCTTTTTACTGGAAATGCAAATAATAATAAAAACTTTCCCACGCCTATTTCTCGAATGATCAGCCTTGAGACAGATACCCCTAATAACGCTCAAGGAAGAATAAATTTTGAGCCTAAAAAATATGTTGATATTTTCATTGCTCCCGGCTTAATATTTAAGGACCAGGAGAAAGAAAAAATCGGTAAAGCTGACACAGCCCTTAACCTTCATTCAAATTACGATTATTTTCTTGCTTTCAGGTATGTCTTAATATTGATGGTGGTTGTGTTTTTAATTGATCTACTATTAGTGGTGTCAACTTTCCGCAAGAGAAGGTTGGATATCCAGTATAATTGTTTCTATACCATCTCTGCGAAACAAAGGGAAGAGAGTGTCAAAATAAAATCATTGATCCTGGTGACTTTATTACTAATATTAGCCATTATTTCGCTAAATTATTTTATCCTTTTCTGGGCATTTTTCTTTATTGCTGCTGTTCTTTTATTTCGGTGGGAAATTTTAGAAAGGGGGAAGAATCATAAACCTTTCTCCCGTGCCATTTTGTTTGTAATCCTTACACAGATATTTTCTTCCATTTGTGGGGAGATATTGATCATTTTATTCCTGCCCTTTTATTCTCTTCCCAGCCACGGGGGAGAGTTGTATAATTTATTTCATGTTGTTATACTGGGATGGACGGTAATACTAGGTTCATCTGTCACGGTACTTATTGGAATTGTTACCCAGGTTATCTGGTCCGGCAGACGAATGACGGAAAAGATGAAGGCATAAATTATCGTGTTAAGAAATACATGAATGTTTATATTCAACCACTAACTGCACGTAATGCACCGACTGCGAAACCACCCAAAAATTCACCTAATGTACCGAAATCAACAGATTTTGAAATCTTTTCACTAAAGCTCCATTGTTTTTCTTTACAGTATTCGGTAATTTTCCAATTTAATATGAGTTCTTTAATATGTATGAGATCATCCGGTAATTGTATTTTTTTTAATAAATTGGGCAGCTTGCCTTTCTTATCTTTCATTTCAAAGTATATGGCTTTCTTTATCTCACTAATATATCGTTTAATTTCCTCGTACTTTAAATTCGATAAACTTTCCCTGGGCAGTAACAATACTCTTGCGTTACTTTCAGAATGAGAAATTATATAGAAATGGCTTTTATCAAATGTACTCAAACAAAAATCTAAAAGCCAGTCAAAATTTGATTTACAGTAATCAAGCCACTCTTCTCCACCGATATTATTGATTAAGGAGTAATACAAGAAATAAAGAACAGATGAAGTAATCCCAAAATCAGGCCATATTTCCTTTTCATTCTTAACACACATTTTATCTCTGACAGGTATTCCTTTCCCAAACTCACACTCAACACTATTCTGAATCATACGTCGAATGATTGATTTAATTTCAGGTATTTCTATCAATTCTGGCACCTGTGAAATAACAAACAGGTTTAAATAATATTCATATTGCGAAAAGTTGCTGTTCGCTTTTTCTTGAATGATCCACTTATAACTTCCATCTAAATTTTGAACCATACAACTCTCAGAAAATAAAGCTTCCCTACATATAGCAAAAATAGAGGCCACTCTTTTCTTTAAATTCTTATCAATACACTTTTTTGAAACCGAATTACAAATACTCATTATGCTTGATAGGGTTAGATGGCGGAAATTCTCCTTTTGCCATGCATCTTTATTGAGATATGATTCAAAATTATCCAGGAGGGCATTTAAAGACTCTTTAAAAGGAGCGGAGAATTCTCTGCCTGACTCTTCACACATGATCCATAAAGCTGCTGCACTATGACGAAGGCTTACATGAATATCTCTGAAATAATTCTGGTCAAGAGAGCCAGACGTTTTAGTAACCTTAAAATAAGAACCAAAAAGAAATGATTTTTTAACATCGGAATCGTCTCTTCTGAGTGAGATAAAATTTTTTAAGCCTTCTCTGATGGTTGATATATCAATGTCTTCATAAAATTTACTTTCTAAATATGTTCTTAAAAATTCATAATGGAATCGATTTGCGGAAAGACTACCCTGCGGATATGAATTTCTATCCAGACCAAACAATTCATAAGTTGGTTTTATAGTGTGAATCCATGACACCGATAATCGATCTCTCCCTAATTCATCCCTTTCTAAGAAGGGCCATACATCACACATTAAAAGTATAAAATTTGTTATCAACATCAAATTATATCTTTCCTTATGCTTTTCAGAAAGATCACTATAAAATTCATTTTTCATATTAAAACCTTATCCCCAATAACCCGCCCTCATCCGTGGGCATCGGTAAAGGTGATTGTCCCTATTAACCGAAATTATCTTGTTTTATTTTATTTAATACTCCATCCTCGAAATCAATCAAACCCAAAAGGTAAAGAAAATCCAGGGCGAGGATATACTTCTCATAAGTCTTGATCTCTCCTTTCTCCTTGACTTCTTCCCACAGAGATGAAACGGTACGGGGCGAATTCAATCTCACCAACAAAGCAGCACCCAATACCAATAAGCATTGAGATAAACTTGGGCTATTATTTGTGCTTGGGAGAATCATCTTTTCGGTATTTTCGCAGGCTTCCGCCATCGGGTGATTATCATATCAACAGCACCCTCATTCTCTCGTTCCTGGTTTGTCTCAGTTTCACCCTTAAACACAGGGTTTTACCTCTTAAAACACTATGATTATACACGTAAGTGGAAGAGAATTTCAAGAGGGAGAGTGATTTTTTTCAGGTGACAGGTGCAGTTTGCAAGTGCAGGTGGCAAGAAGCAAAGCGCAGGGCACCAGGAAAAATTACAAATCACAAATTCCAAATTACAAACAAATTCCAAATTCAAAATCACAAATCACAAGGAAAGATGCGCCCTGCGGGCAAGTTACGGCTTCGCCGGAGTGTTAAGTAAAAAGTGTGTAGTGGAAAATTTGCCTGGCATCTGATCTTATCCCTTTTCGACCTGACCGGAAGATAACTCTGAATGAATATGCAGCGCTTTGTTAGACGATATCATGCAACATGGTGCTTTGCGATTAGTTCGCGTATTGTGGGAACTAATTCTGTTGGAACTTCCATCATTGT
>JABAOF010000421.1_pt2 | contig 23126 bp, 22 predicted proteins | sample 7062171 | NCBI WGS metagenome assembly JABAOF01 (sample SAMN14538628, study PRJNA623070) | marine sediment metagenome | biome: marine biome [ENVO:00000428]; feature: marine pelagic biome [ENVO:01000023]; material: deep marine sediment [ENVO:00002113] | place: India: Gulf of Khambhat ...
CGGATGTTAAGGAAACTAGTGTGGCGAAGAGAGAGAGAAAGGGCAGGAACAGCAGGACACCGATGACATTGATGAGGATTTGAGCTATCGAAGCTCGCCGAGAAGCATGAGAAAGTCTCAGGGAGGCGATGAGATCCGTAATGCAGGTGCCAATGTTGGCGCCAAGAAGAAGAGAGATGGCTCCAGGCAAGGTAATGACCTGGCTGATCCCCATTGCGACGAATAATCCGGTGATGGCAGAGCTGCTTTGAACAACGGCAGTCGCGATAGCACCCGCGATGATACCCGGCACATAGTTCTATCCCATGTACACCAACCACTCCCGGAATAGTGGTGCTTGCGCTTCCTCCTTAAGCGACCCAGACATGATCTGCATACCCAAGAAAAGCACACCAAATCCTAGAATGACCTCTCCATACCTTCGCCAAGTTCGATGCGCAACAAACTCCATCAGCACGAATCCCAGGGCAAGAAAGAGAAAACTTAAATCTCCAATCTTGAAAGCAATGATCTGCGCCGTAATCGTCGTGCCGATTTCCTGTCCCATCATCACACCGACCACCTGCTCTAGCGTCATGAGGTTGGCGTTGATAAACCCTATCATCGTGACCATAAGCAGGCTGCTGATCTGGATCAACGCTGTCGCGCCAGCACCAAATGTGGCTCCCTTTATGGGGCGGTCGGTCATCCTGGCCAACCACTCCTGCAGTCGGTGCCCGGCCAGTCTCTCCATGCCCTTGCTGAGCACACGCACACCAAACAGAAACAGGGCCATTCCGCCAAGGATTTGGAAGATAGTAATCAAATCAATCCTACCAGAACGATCAACGGCAAGAATAAAACCGTTCCTTGCGATCCTACTTCATGCTCACGCAAAAGCATGCGCTCTGGATAGCTATACTCCCAGATATGAATGGGCTATCATCCTCTCAAGCTTGCTCAGCCAAGCGCTCGTCCATAAAACGGACGACGGCGCCATATGCCTCGGGCTTGTGCTTGAAAGTTCTATCGAAGCCGAAGGATAGTGAACGCTCGAAAAAGGATGCGCTCGCCGAAGTCATGATCGGTTCAACACCGACTTCGTTCATGGTTTGGAGGACCTGCACCAATTCGTGGTAACGCCGTTCGTACGCTACTGCATGTGTCCGGATCCAATTCGCAGCTACAACATCGAAAGGATGCGCGCTCATGAATTCCGTGACATCAGCCCAAAGATCATCGCCGATCCCTGCGCGGTTCCCGGCGATCATCAATTCCAGCATCAACGCCTCGAGTCCTTTCGAGAAGATGCTCCTGAGCATTTTAAACGTCGCCGCCTTACCGACCTCAGCCGAGTAAAACATGGTGTTCAATCCATAAGTCTTCAGGAGTCGTGCAACATACTCCCCCTTTTCACCCGCCATCAAAACACGAGTAGCGACTCCTGTCGCACCAACTGCTCCTAAGATCGCACCCTCAACAAAACTCGCACCCGCGATCTCAATTGCATGACCGATACGTTTTTTCACAGCAGGGGAGGTGGAATTCAGATCCACATAAATCTGCCGTGGTAGGAGCTGTTCAGCGACCTGCAACGCAACTTCCTCCGCCACCTCGGTCGTAACGACAGAGAGGATCATCTCACTTTGTGAGAGCATCTCCTCCAATGTTACAAGTTCAATTCCGTCATACTGGATGCGAGATGCCAAGTCCTGTTTTCCCGGCTCATGCTCAAACAGTGAATCATAGACCAGGATGCGCGCCCCTCGTTCCGCCATGGCGTTGGAAAACATAGACCCAACCTCACCAAATCCAAGGACGCCGATACACTCTACTCCCATGAATGATTCTTCCTTTCAGCTCAGCGTAAAAATCTCGCCTCTTTCTCCTTCATCTCGAGCACGCCCTGAATCTCGAAGATGCGACTGACTGGTGCGATCATCGGATCCACCGTGTGGATGCCCTGCGCCGACCTGATCTCGCGCAAAGTTTCTTCCATAGCCCGGACAGCCGCGCGCAACGGATGATTGGCGTAGATCACCAGTCTAACTTTTCCGAGATCTCGGATAGTCTGCTCAGTGAGAGTCGCATAGGTCGTCGGCACCAAGACCAGAGGCGACTCCAACTCCCAGGCCTGGATAAACTCGACGATCTCGTCTGGCGAAGTCGCTTTCGAGTGGATCAAGATACAATCCGCACCCGCTTCAACATAGCGATGGGCGCGCTTGAGCGCCTCCTCCTGCCCCCAGCCCGCGATGAGCGCTTCCACGCGGGCGATCACCACAAAGTTCTCACTTCGCTGTGCATCCTTCGCGGCCATGATCCTGCCAGCGAATTCCTCCATGTCTGCCAGGACCTGCCTGCCACCTTCAAGCAAGCTGTTGTCTTTCGGAAATTGTTTGTCCTCGATACTCATACCGGCGATGCCTGCCTGCTCAAACAATTTGGTTGCATAAATCACGTTGTTGGCGTTGCCATAACCGGTATCACAATCAGCGACGATAGGTATACCGATCACCTCGTTCATCGCGCGTGCCGCCTGTAGGTACTGGCTCATCGAGATCAAGCTGGCATCCGGTACTGCATAGGATGCAGAAATCCCCAGACTACTGGACCAAACGAAATCGAAGCCCGCCCGTTCTATTAGCTTTGCTTCTAGCGCAGTCCCGGCGCCGACCCCCACTACAAGGTCTTTTTTCGCCATCAACGTTCGCAGTTGCCGTGCCTTCACTTGATTCATTGTCCCTCACCTTCGGGCGGTTCTATCCTCACAACCTCGGTGCTGACATCGGCTCCAACGACGGTGACCCGAACGTAATGGTAGAAATCGTCAGGGTTTATCGGCGCTCCCGCCCCTCCCGTGATGACATATTGCACACCATCTCGAATCTCCTCCAGGTAACTGTGAATATGCCCTGCGAATACAAAAGATACGCTGTATTGTTTCATTAATGCCATGAACTCTTCGTTGCCGCCGTGAAAGATGCTGTCTTGGCCACGGGGATCAAAGGGCGGGTGGTGAAGGAAGACCATTCTCAGTGGCTGATCGGTAGCAGCCAGGTCGGCTTCCAACCAAGCGAGTTCACTCGGAGACATGATTCCCAGATGGCTATCCGTGACAACAAAGTGCCCCAGACCGTAGTCGAAGGAGTAATGCGCGGCTGGCGCACCGCTGTACTGGAGATACTCGTCCAGGAACCCATCGACTGTATCGTGATTGCCGGCCACTGGGAAGAATGGTAGCGAGAACTCGCTCATGAGTTCGGCAAAGGCTTGAAAATTACGCTCACGACCGCGTTCCACTAAGTCCCCAGTGTTCACGAGGAAAGCGACATCCTCTGCTTCCACTCGGCGCAGTAATTCTTCATACACTTCGACCCCTTGCCGGACGTCCCCACAAACAACGAACGTAAAGCTCGTGATGTCTTTGCCACCTAGGGGAATAGGGGTGGCCAACTGGTCTGCGGCTGGTGTAAACGTTGGAACGAGCGTGGCTGTTGCTGCTGGAGATGTGAGCGCAGCTGGAACCGTTGGGGTCGGCGAGGATTTTGGTGTACAGCTCTGCGAGACGACGGCGATGATCAAGATAGCGAGCACAGGAATTGTCCTTTTCGACATCGATCCGCCTAAGGCCGTTAGTCGAGTCACCATTCTATGACCTCCTTCTTGAATGTATCAAAATTCCACAAGAAAAACCCTTGTGTTCATGAGCTCTTGTAGCCCTATGGATGGCATGCGCAAACTTCAGCACTCCTGTCTCTCCACTCAGGACGTACCGGATGAAATCACGGCCTCTTCATGAGGCGGACGCACTCCTCGGAAGCTGAAATACATACCGACATCGTAGACCACACCCAAGATACCAGCAAGAAGGAATGGTATCGTGTTGGTCAAAGCCTGGAAGGCGTAGCCTGTAAAAATGGGGCTGGCACCTTGTGAGAGGTTGCGGGTCAGATTTGTGACGCCTGCAGCGGCGGTCCTCTCTTCCGGATTGACGATCGCAGCGATATAGGCTTGACGTGTCGGTAAATCCATATGAGACAAGCTTTGACGCAGGAGCAATATCGCAATCCCAATAGGCAGGTTGGGTGCGAAAGGGAGCGCCATGAGCAAGAACTGGGACGGCAGATGGGTAAACACCATGGTGTTCAAGAGCCCGAAATGATTCGCCAACCAGACGGCCACCTGATACGAAAGCGCCTGCAGTAGGCGAGCAATAGAATAAACCGGACCCATCACCTCGGCGCCAACACCAAAACGCTGGTGGAACAGAAGGACAATCAGACTGGTTGCAGCTAAACCGGAGGTAAATGCATCCACACCAAACAAGGCTGACAGACGAAGAATCCTTTTCCTCGATCGCCCCAAATGAAAGAGCTTCTTTGATTCCCGACCAAGCGTTCGATCTGTCTCCAGCGCTGATGAAAGTGACCCAATGCAAGCAAGACTGATCAATCCCAGCGCCACGAAAAATATCAAAGTAAGCCGATATCCACTGACCAGGGGCATTTTATACGTGACTTCCAATACGTTCGGAATGCTGCTGACAAGTGCTCCTGCCATCCGAGCCAACAACGCTGCTGTGTTATAAACTCCGAACACTTGATTACGAGCTGGCAGCGGTGATAATTGCGGCAGCGCAGCCTGATCGAGCCCCACAAAGGCGCCTGTTGAAACCGCTGTGAAGTTAAGTGTTCCGGTGAGCGCGGCGAGAAAGAAAACAGCATAACTTCTCGAAAAGACAAGCGCCAGTCCTGAAAGGATCATGATCGCGGTCGCAAGTGCCATCGTACGGCGTCTCCCAAAACGATCCGCGTACGTCCCCACGATCAGATTTAATAACGCCGAACCGATAAGTGTTCCTGTGATGAGCGCTCCAACGTGTACTGCATCGAAACCTATCTCCGTGAGGTAGAGGACGAATAACACATCCATCATCCCGTATCCGAGGTTTCGAAACGCATTGGCTGTGATAAGAAGCTTCGTGTCGCGGTTCATTGGAATGAACGCCATCAACAGGAGAAGCTGCAACCACTCAGGTGGATCCCCTGCACTTCTGGAAATGGTTCACGGTACTTTTTTAAACCACTGCGACAACAATATCGATCAGCTCTTTAAATTGTGTCAACACATAATCGGCACTGAACGATCTGTTTTTCTGGTTGAAGGCAATGGTAACCATCCCAAGCGCCTGCGCACCTTTCAACTCGCCAGCAGAGTGTCCCACGAACGCCGACGCATTCGCAGGTACCCCGAGAGGATCAAGCGCAGCTCGATAGATCCTCGGGTCCGGCTTTACGATCCCAATCTCGCAGGACGTGGCAAAGGAATCCCAAATCTCGTCGATTCCAATGCGACGAAACCATTCCCTTTTCTCATCCGTCGAAATGAATGTATTGGTCACCACGCCCAGCAAGTACCCTGAATTCTTGAGACCATGTAACGTTTCAGCGACGCCTTCAAAGAACTCGATGTCTCTTTCTTCCTTGTACAAAATTTCCCGACCGCGAAGGCGATCAAAGGGATCTTGTACACCGAAGATATTTAACAGAGCTTCGTGATACTCCTCCTCCGAGATCTTTCCTTCCTGAACCTTGAGTTTTAAGACCTTTCTACCAGGGTGATTTGAATCTACATAAGACAGGTTCAATTCGGAAAGGAACACGCGCGTAGGCTGCCACCGCCTGGGACGGTAGTACAAGACCCCTCCTGCGTCGAACAGTATTGCCCTCAGTTTCATGGCGTGATCTCACAGCCAACAAGCAGAACCCGCATAAGGCGCTCAGCGCCACGCTCGAGAAGTTCAGCCGTCGAAAGGATGGCGTGATCAAGCGAAGAAGGCACTTCCAGAATCCCCATAATTGCATCGATACCAAGCTCATAATTCACGTGGGCACTTTCGCCTATCGACCCCGCTATGGCCACCACTGGTAATTGATGACGTTTCGCCCGCTCGCTCACTTCCACTGGGATCTTCCCGCGCGATGTCGTAAAATCGATGGTTCCCTCCGCAGTGATGACGAGGTCTGCATCTTCCATTTGTGTATCCAGTTCTCGATAACAGGGAGCAATTTCAGAGTAATGCGTCAATTCAGCTCCCAAAAAAGCATGCAGACTTGCGCCTAAGCCGCCCGAAGCGCCGCCACCCGGGATTCCGCGAACATCGATACCGAGAGCTCGCTCCACCACAGAGGCAAAATTATTCAGCGCTTCTTCAAGCCTCTCAACCGCATGTGAGGAAGCACCGTTCTGCGGACCATAAACACGTGCAACAGCCTCTGAACCAATTAGTAACATTACGGGTGTTACAAGCTACTTCGATTTGTAAGCCCTCCAGGCGTGGATCGAGGTTGCTGGTATCAATGCGATCCAACCTCAAGAGCTCCTCACCACCCCAACCAATTTCACGACCACGCCGGTCTTCCAAACGCACACCGAGTGACTGCATCCTACCCGCACCGGCGTCGTTCGTCCCGGAATCCCCACACCCAATGAGCAGCTTATCAGGGTCTTCCTCCAATGCAGCACGGATTAATTCTCCTACTCCGTATGTTGTCGTACGAAGTGGATCCCTCTCCTCGAGGGGAACGTGTCGCAAGCCCGCCGCGGATGCTATCTCCAAAACCGCGGTTTTTAGACCTCGTGCCCCCGATACGCCATAATGTGCTCGGATTGGTTGCCGAACGGGTCCGGTCACAGTTACTTCATGCAACGTGCCCCCACTCGCAGTGACCATCGCCTTTGCAAACCCTTCCCCACCGTCGACCAATGGAGCCCTGACCACCTCGGCATCAGGTAAAACTTGCAGGATACCCCCAGCGATAGAGTCTGCTACTTCATGGGTACCAAGACACTCCTTAAAGCCACATGGGGCGACCAAGACTCTAAATGTCATTGAGAAGGGTCTCCTTGGATTACGTTTTACTCATGTACCAGCCAATCAGGCCAGTTGACCGTCATGCCATCGCAACCAGCTTCAATGGCTTGAAGCATGTCCGTGATACCCTTTACACTGTGCGCTCTCACCTCCGGTATGGATGAACGAGCAGCGCTGACTTTTTCTTTATTGGTCTCATTCGCAGGCGGGCATATCTGGAACACTCCAGCATCGATTGCACGGGTAACTTTCTCCCTTGAGAAAGCATTATTCTTGATCAACCACCCAATCCGCAAGTCGGGTGCTAGCTCTTTGATCTCGCTCAGGGCCTCGAGATGAAATGAAGTGATAATGGCTCGTTCCTGAAGTCTGTTTGCTGTCACGGTTTTTGCAACCGCCTGCGTAATTCCCTCCACTGTCGCTTTGAGTTCCACGTGGTAGACAAAATGATCGCCAAAGGTGTCAAACAACGTTTCCAGCGATAGCAGTGGTTCCCCACCGTACAGAAAGGGTGAATACCAAGACCCCATGTCAAGCTTGAGCAATTCATCCAGGGTGAGATCCGCAACGCGTATGCCTGGGTATCCATAGCGGTCCAATATGAGATCATGGCAGAGGACAAGCTGGTGATCTTTTGAGAATTGAACATCCAACTCAACCTCGGACACTCCCATCTTCTCTGCCAATTGGAATGCGGCCATTGTATTTTCGGGCGCATAACCCGAGGCACCCCTGTGAGCAATGATCCTGAAAGAGGTTGGAACTTTAACAGGCAACTTCACCATGCTTTCACCGATATTAGATACGAGGGTGCGGCGTGTTTACCATGACGCCGCACCCTCATATCGAGCTAGCGATTGTTCCTCGTACGAACTTTCTTCTACCCTATCAACTTGAACTTACTTAAGCTCAAGGTACAGATTGAGGAACACATACTTGGTGTCGTAGACGTAGGACTGGTCGATGGGCCACATATTCGCTTCTTCGAACGATGGGATCCCAAAATCAATCACCTGTTGGGCGACAAAATCGCTGCGACCAGCGTAGTCCCCCGGCTCATTCCAGGGCCAATAACCATCCTCCATCATGTAACGGATGAGCAATTTAGCCGCATTGGGGTGCGGTGCGCGATCGGCGACAACCAAGACAGTGGGATATGAAACGCCGAAGACAGGTTGTAGATCATAGGCGGGTGCCCACTCATAAACGCCTTCTTCGACTTTGCGCAGCTTGCTGAACGTGGTCATGCCGACAGGAGGGTCATCCTGGTTCACGTCGCCGACGTTGTTGCCGATCTTGGTCGTCGACCCTAGAAACACCGGGTCGTTCTGGAGCATCTGATAGAGCCACTCCATGGCTGCGTTCGGCTCGCCACCTAAAAGGCCGCCGATGTCTTCTTCAAAGATCTCGACCAAATCCTCCGAGTACTCCGTCAGCGGTTCGCCGAACTCCAACTCATAGGCGGCTGCCATCTCGTCGGGGTGCTGTAGGATGGTCTGAATGGCATTTGCCTGGACGCTACCCTCCAGAGGATCCGGCATCAACATCTTTCCGTTCCATTCCTCACGCGTGAAATCCCACAGGTTGTCGATCGGGGCGCCTTCCGGGTTGAAGAAGGTGTTGTAGATGACAACCCGACTGCTCCAACGCTGGGTCAACAGTGGCTCCATCTCGTAAGGCTCTAGGAATGGGACGAGGCTCTCGGGAACAAAGTTCCAGACCATGCCTTGCGGCACGAATTCGTTGAGCATCAGGGATGATTCGTTGCTGAAGATAACATCAGCTTCATAGATGCCGGCATTATGCTCTCGACGAAGTTTCTCCAATGCAACATCCGATGCAAGATCGAAGCCGATGATGTCGACGCCGTATTTCTCTTTGAATTCGTCCTGCAATTTGAAAATACGAGAAGAAACGGAATAGATCACCACCTCGCCTTCCTCGCGGGCTGCTGCCTCGATGGCATCCCAATCTTGTGTGGCCGGTGTGAACGGTCCCAATTGTGCAGCCTCCAACCACGCACGTTGGTCAGGATCGAGGCCGGCCAGTTCTTTCGGCTCTGGCGTCGCGGTGACGATCAACGTCTCACCCTCCTTCTCGATCACGACCGTCTCGACGACCGTCTCCTTCTCAGGTGCAGGGGCTGCGCAGGCCGAAAGCAATACCGCTAGCACCATGAGCGTGGTAAAAATTCTGAGCTTCATCACTCTTCTCTCCCGGGTTATTCATAATCGGTTAAATGTCAAGAGATGTTTCAAGGAAACGTCCAAGCTCACCTCCTCTCGGTCTCAAGAGGTGGGAGGATGCCAATACGTTTGGCAAATTTCCACCCCGCAGACCGGAGCTTCTCCTTAGTCCGTGCTCCAACCGGTTCCTCTTCAAGGCAAACCTATTGCGATGTCCTGTCTGCCTTTTTCAACAACTCCTCGCTATCTTGGTCGTATAAGTTGATGGAAGTAGGATCTATTCGGATCCAGACACTTTGATCCATTTTCAAACTGAGTTGTCGAGTCTCGCGAATCACCAGAGTGGTATCATCGCGATGCGTGTGGATGATCATTTCCGGGCCAGCCGGTAATACCGCGTAAACACGAAACTCCACAGCGTCATCTTCTGGCTCCAAGCTGAGAATGATGTCCTCTGGTCTCACAGCAACGACGACGGTTTCCCGTTGTGGTACCTGAGGTAACTCGAGCCGAAACGAACTCGCTTGCAACCAAGTCTGATCTCTTTCGGTTACCACCTCTCCCGGAAGCAGATTGATTCGTGGCATACCGATAAACTTGGCCACAAAGAGATCGGCGGGATGCTGATAGACCTCCATGGGCGATCCGGTCTGGTGAATACGCCCCTCCTGCATCACGGCGACACGGCTGGCCATGGTTAGGGCTTCGGTCTGGTCGTGTGTGACGTAAACCGTTGTCGCTCCACTCTCGAAATGCAGGCGCTTAATCTCCGAGCGCATGTCCAAGCGTAGACGGGCATCCAGGTTGGAGAGGGGTTCATCCATCAAGAAAATGGGTGGACGTGTCGCTAATAGACGCGCTAAAGCGACACGTTGTTGTTGACCACCCGAAAGTTCGAAAGGAAAACGCTCACCCAGGCCTTCCATCTCGAGATCCTCCAACACTTCGTCCACTCTTGCGCGGATCTCGCTGCGCGGCACCTTCTGCTGTGTAAGACCAAAGCCCACATTCTCATAGACGTTCATGTGTGGCCAGAGAGCATAGCTTTGAAAAACCATGCCTACATGACGCTGCCCCGGAGGAACGGAGACGGCTGTATCGGCTGAGTAGACCGGCGTACCCCGGATGATGACCTCGCCCTCCTCGGGCTCCTCTAATCCACATATACAACGCAGCAGCGTCGTCTTACCACAGCCGGAAGGCCCCACCAGAGCTAGAAATTCTCCCTTTTCCACCGTCAGGCTCTGATCGTCCACAGCGACGACGTCGCCGAATCGCTTGGTCAGAGATTTAATTTCAATAACAGCATCCACGGATGTTTCCCTCTCTGATGGGGTAGATGATTCAGTCGTGAAGGGCTCTCATTCACTTTCGGCAAGCCGAGCTGCAAGCTGTCCACGACCCAGCCGCCAGGCAATCACTTCGCCGATCAAGGTCAGAATGATGACGAGCAGGACAAGGGTATTGCCGTGTTGGATGTAATCCTCCTCGACATAGCGGTATGACATAGTCATCAGGACACGCGTAGCGGGCGTGATGAGAATGATGATCAGCGACAATTCACGCATGATCGTGATGTAAGTAATCATCATGCCGGACATCACCCCGGAACTGGCGAGCGGCAAGACGATGCGTCGGAAACGATGCGTCCAAGAAGCCCCTTGAAGCTCAGCCGCCTCTTCCAATTCAATCCCTATCTGCGTCACCGCACTGGCACCGGTTCGTGTTGTGTACGGCAACCTCTTGATAATACTGATCAGGACCAGGAGGGTGAACGTCCCATACAACGCCGGTACTGGACCGCGTTGGACCGCAAACATGCTCAAGTACATCGCACCGAGTGCAATGCCAGGGATTAGATAGGGTAAGAAGGAGATCTGATCTAGCAGCTGCGCCAGACGCTGGTTTTTACTTCTAACAACAAGGTAGCCCACAAGAACTCCCAGTAACGATCCCAACACCGCGCCGCTGATAGCCAGACGCAGGCTGTTCCATGTGGCTCCCAGGATACTCTCGTTCGCCAGCACGCCCGGTTCACCATCGGGGAAGACTGTGATATCCGTCTCGCCCACCCAGAAATACGTCGTGAAGTTATCCAGGGTGTACACGCCGTCGATTAACATCACGGATTGGTAGGCTAACAATCCGATGGGTACGGCAACCCAAGCCAAGATGATGATGACGAGTAAAGCCATGATCGGAACCCGCCAGCGTCCCAAACGCGCCGGATTTGCCTTGAACCCCTTGCCACCGATCGTCACATAGCGCGCAGATGCCCCCAAGAGGCGGCTGTTGAGATAAACCGTGAGCGAGGCGATGGCGATCAACACCAACGCCAGGATGTAACCATTGGAGGTGAGGCCGAGACCAATGTTGGAAAAGAGCATCGTCGAGAGTGTGTGATACCCAACGGGCAACCCAAGCAGCACCGGCGTCGCGAACGCGCTGACCGCCTTTCCCAGCGTCAGCACCAAGGATGATAAGAAAGCCGGCATCACCAACGGGAAGGTGATCTTTCTCAGGATGGTCCAGCGTGACGCACCCAAGAGTTCCGCACCCTCTTCAAGCTGAGCGTCCAGTGTCGTCAGCGCCCCAGAGACGATCAGAAAGGTGAAAGGGTAATAGTGCACGGTCATGGCGATAATCATGGGGATGGGACCGAAAGACAACCACTCCGGTGGAGGAACCCCAAATAAGATCTCAAATACCCCTGGGCGACCACCCACCAACTCGCTCTTGAAGGTCGTCGACCATGCCAAAGCGAGAGCAAAAGAAGGAAGTAGATAGGGAAGAATGAGAAGCGTACGCAGCATGCCACGAGCGGGCAAATCCGTTCTGGTCACCAACCAAGCAAGGATACCCCCAATCAAGAGGGACAACGCCGACGATACCACCCCGATGAGTAAAGTGTTGCCCAAAGGCTCCAGCAGTATTTTCTTGGAAATCCGTCCGGTCAATACACGCTTCCAATGGGCAAGGGTGAATTCTCCCGGTACGGCTTCGGGCGATAAGCGGCGATCCCCTTCTCCCCAGATTAGCGTTTCTTGGATCAAGCTGAATAGGGGCACCAAGATGAGATAGCCGAGGATAACCAGCAGGAAAATTGTGAGTAGAAACTGTGGACTGGCCACCCGACGCCTGATACGAGTGAGGCGCCGAGAGTTTAAGACGCCGACACCCATTTCATCCCTTCCCTTGATATCTCATCGATGCTTGTTCACCGCTTTTCGGAGGATCCCAGTGCTAGTCGACGACCGGGATCACATATCGATCTTTTCGTACCGTTTTACGAGCGAAGCCAATCTATCGAGCGATTCGAAAGTGCGTCCACCGTCATGTCTGGCAATTGTCAAGATGAGCGCGCTGCATATGGTGAGAGATACCGCATGCGATTGAAATTTCCCCTCGACACCCCTGCGCGCCCATAAGAGCACCGTGGGTTTGGGCCGGATGAGCGGTCCCAAGGAATCACTGACGAGGACGGAGGGCACTTTTAACTGCACTGCTTGTTCGAGCAGCGCCTCCAAGCCGGGTTGTCGTTTACGCATCGCAAATGCCAGTAGCGCGTCCTCAGCCGTAAGGGTAATGACTTGTTCGGCAAGTTCACGCCCACGGCCACGAAGATCCACCGTCCGGAATCCACTTCGCCTCAGACGCCTGTCCGTGTACTCCACAAGCGAAGTGGCATGTCCCCGTGCGTAGAGAAACACACGCTCAGCCTCGACAAGGATCTTTGATGCCTGGTCGAGTTGTTCCTGGCTGATGGTTTGCATCAATTCCTGGAGTGCGGCGATCTCATCGGAGACGAGAGAGGCAAGAACTCCCGATTCTCCCACGCTGCGGCGAATTCGCTCCGCGCTGTCGACGGTATCCATCAACTCCTCACGCAGGCTGAAACGTAGTTCCCTGTACCCCTGATAACCAAGCTTTTGGGCCAGGCGCACCGCAGTTGATTCATGGACACCAACCCGCGCCGCCAATTCGGCTGCCGTCAAAAAGGCTGCTTCTTGAGGGTTGGCCAGAAGCTCTTGAATTAGATTCTCATCCGAGGGAGTAAGGTCGCCGTAATGATTTTCTACGACTTGTTTGAGACCCATTCTGCCGTCTTCTTTCTTGCAGTTTAGCACAAGTTTTCCTGCGAGGCAACTTTTGAGCATATCTCGGTTTCACCGGCAAAAACGCCGACGCACGAAGAGGCAGGAAGAGAGCGTTGGGAACTGGCAAAGCCGTCCTGCAGCCACCAACCTCGCGTATGTGTAGGGATACAACATTTCACGATACGTAATGCAAGCTATTTGACGTGCAAGATATCTTGAGATATAGTGCAAGAAAGCAAATTCTCTCGGGGGGGATTCCTTCGGATGCCAACCAGCGGATTCCGCATGGCAGAAGCCGTCGAAAAGGCGCTCAACGACGGGAATAGCCAGTACTTCATGAAACCTCATGTCATCGTAGACGCGCAGGGAGAACCGATTGGCGCTATCAGCGATGGCGATGCCGTCATCTTTTGTTGCCGACGCGGGGAACGTGAGGTTCAACTGACGCGCGCATTTGTGGATCCCTCGTTTCAAGAATTCCCCACAGCTAAATTCAAAGAACTCAATTTCGTCACGATGACACGCTACCACGAGATGTTTAAGGATGTGCCTGTGGCATTCCCACCAGCCGCCAATCCCGAGAACACGCTCGGTGAGGTGTTCAGCCGATCTAACTTGCGACAATTGCGAATCGCAGAATCCGAGAAGTTTGCCCATGTAACTTTCTTCTTGAATGGTGGACGCCATGAGCCCTTCCCGGGGGAAGATCACGTTTGCGTGCCTTCGCTCAAGAACGTCGCTTTCGATGACGTGCCAGAGATGAAGAGCGAATCCGTAACTCAGGCCGTTGTCGAGGGAATGATGTCCCCGGATTATCACTTCATCGCCGTCAATCTCGCCAACGGCGATATCATCGGGCACTTGAACAACTTCGAGGCCAAGATTCGTTGCGCCGAAGCCCTCGATGCGTGCCTCGGTATCATGCTTGAAACCGCTCATCGCCAGGGGATCGTTGTCATTGTCACGGCAGACCACGGCCTCCTTGAAAAAGGGTACGACTCAGATGGATACCCCAATCTGCACCACACCCGTAGCCCCGTGCCTCTTGTTCTAGTCCATCCCAGTGAAAAGAACGGGTTCAACCTGGATGAAACCGGTATCCTAGCAGACGTCGCACCAACCATGCTCGAACTGATGGGCCTGTCGAAACCTGGCGAGATGACCGGAAGGAGTCTTCTCCGCAAGCGATCCAGCGGCCCTATAGGTGGAAAGCGCGTGGTGCTTATCATCATGGACGGATGGGGAATCGGCCTCGAAGACAACTCAAACCCTATCTACGTCGGTGAGACACCGGTCTGGAACAAGTTGATGAAGGTCTGGCCACAAGCGACCCTCAGATGCTCGGGTGAGGCCGTCGGTCTGCAGAAGGCGAAGCCTGGCAACTCGGAAGCCGGTCACATGAACATTGGAGCAGGCCGTGTCGTTATCCAGGACGATGTCCGGATTGCCCAAGCTTTGGAGAATAGTTCGTTTGAAAGCAATGAGGCCTTCCTGGAAGCCATCAACGGGGCGAAGAGACGCGAGAGCGCCTTGCACCTGATCACCATGCTCTCAAACAGAAGCTCGCATGGCAGTTTGGATTATCCCCTTGCGCTGGTACGCCTGGCGAGGAAACATGGGCTGAAGCGCGTCTTCATACACACGATTTTCAATAGACCCTATAGAACGGAGACCGCACCCAATCTCCTACGAGATTTAGCTGCGGAAATGGAAACTATCGGAGTGGGCGAAATCGCAACAGGTGTCGGTCGCGGTCTTGCCCTAGACCGAGATGGTGATTACCAGAAGACGAAACGCGCCTACGACGCACTCGTGTTCGGTAGTGGAATAGCGGTTAAATCTTGAGAGGCCTTGGGTGTGATCTCTTCCTTGCGGCAAAATGTCCAGACCCGTACCCTTGCTCATGCTTAGTAATCAAAAATCCCGATAGATATCCAACGACATCAGGCGTTCAATCTCTTTTTGGATCTCCAGGATGTCCGCATCGTTTAAAGGTTGGACATCATCATAGAAACCAGTTTCCCGCTTAGGCAGATAAAGCGCCTCTCCAAAGGGTTGCTTCTTGGCGGATCTTGACCGACCATAAAGGTGTAAGTGCAGGTAAGGTCCTTCAGGTTTAAACACGCCCCAATTGCCATTGTCTTGATAATTGATCCTGCCGATATCGATCCCGCGTCGATTGAGCGCCACTTCCATGGCTCCACCCACGATCATGCTCAGCTTCATGAGTTCTTTTGCCAACGCAGGTGATAGCGCGGTTCGATCCCTCACGCGAACCTTCGGGAGAATACGGATGTGACCCCCATCGATCCTGTCGACATGGGGTCGATTTGCCGCCTCAACAATGAAGTTCGGCGTCTCAAATATGAATGGCATTGTTGCCGTCCTTTTCCAGCTATGAACATTTTAGAAAGACCATTGGGCAAAGTCTTGTCCCCAAGACTCAAACCTCATAACGCTCAGAGAGATCGATGCGTCGGATTACTCGTCATCACGAAGTTCTTGATAAATCTTTCCAGGCTCATCCGGGTAATAATGATAAAACGCCCGGCCCGAGAACACCCCACTCAGGGTCTCTATTTTCCGAGGATTGTTCGTCCAGACCAGTAACAAATCGCGCTCTGCAAAGGGCGGGCTGAGAGTCAATAGCGTGCCGTATTGAGTCCAATGGTCGGCATGGACAAAAACCAGCGCATTCTGAAGGTCAGCCTCCAGCAGCGTGCGCATTCGCTCCCGGCTTATCTCATAAAGCCCGTGCATCCCACCAACACGAATGGGAACGTAGAAGAATAGATTTAGACCCAGCAGGATCATGAACAAGAAAGCGACCACCAACGTTCGTAGACGCCTCCATCGCGGAGCCTGACTCATCCAGCCCGCGAGCCAACTCACACCGGCCGCGCTGATTATCGCTAGGTTGGGAAGAGATTCGTAATAATAGCGAGGCCCGAAAAGCCAGGCCCCAATCCAATATGCGGCGTATACGATCACCAAAGTGGGCGCTGTCGAAGATAGGAGCCATGCGTCGCGATTTCGCCACAGCGCGACGAAACCGAAAGGTAGAAACAACCACGAGAAATACGGCCAACCGAAAAGGTCGTGTTTTCCAGCACGCAAGCTGAAGCGGGTATTGATCTGGGCTAAGCGCAGCGTATGACCGCTTTCCGTAAGCCCACGGCCAGGTCCAAAACCGATGCGGTCATAGGACCACCACAAAGTGTATGGATTCTTAAGGGGGTCACCGGTGAGCGCCGCCTGCCACAAGAACAGAATGGCTCCCACAAGAAGCGCCAACCCGCCGATCGCTAACACCCTGCGACGCGTGCCGCCATCGCCGCGTACGAGAAGGAAGCCACCATGGATGGCGAAAGGCAGTCCTACACCTACGGCTGTCAACGGACGGGTGAGCGTGAGCAGCCCGAGCGCCAGACCACCAACGAGGGTCATCAGCCAGGGCGGCGTAGAGGGTGTCTCTGAAATCCGGGATCGCCTAGGAAAAAGATCCAGCCATGCAAGTGAGAAGGCTACGACCAGGAACATACTCAAGGCATGCGACATCAGCGAACCCGAAAGCATGAGGAACATGGGTGAGACACCGGTCAACAATGCCGCCAACAATCCGACACCACGTCCTGCGATCTTTGTGCCCAAACGATAGGTCAGCCAGACACCCATGCCTGCCAGGATCGTATTGACCAACCAGGGTGCACCCGCTCGGGCGCCGAGGGAGAGCGCCGCCGGCCATCCAGGGGTGTACTTCCCGAACCGCCGTCCCTCATAATCGACCACGAAGGGTACGATGAAACCTTTCGGTTCAGGGGGCGAAGGAAGATCCAACCTCCCATGAGCCATGACCTCCGCTTGCCACAGATTGGCGAATTCGTCTTCAACGTGGGGAATACGCTCAAACACGCGCAACGAGATCGTTGCGGTTGCGACCGCGGCTAGTATGGCCAGCGCAAGCGCCACTCCGTCGGCGAGGCGATTATTCACGCACCCTCCGGTCGTCGCTGCGCGCCTACGACTCGTATAGCTTCTAACGCCGCCTCATGAAGGTGTCCGTTGGAGACCAACACACCGACGTTGTCCGTCAGCTTTCTGCCACGCCCGAAATCGAGTGGCTTTCCGCGTAGGTCACTCACTTGTCCGCCGGCTTCCTCGACGATCAAAGATCCGGCCGCCTGGTCCCAGATCAATTCGCGATAATCCGGTTGATGAGGTGTGACCAACCGGAAGAGCAATTCGCCGCCGCCGACTGCCAACACAGCAAACTTCGCCTGACTGTCCATCAAAACCGGAGCGTGCTTGGTTCCCAGTTCGGCCGTCAATAAATCGATCTTGGCACTGTCGGTGTGAGCAGATTCGAAAGAACGTAGAATACGAGCTTGCTCAGGCTTGTCCTGATACGATACGTGCAAGCGACGGAACCTACTGCTTTCAAGTGGACATGCCCAGGCGCCATGTCCACGCAAAGCAATGGCCACACTCCCCTCCCCGCCTACGTCGGGTACCAGATCAGGATTGAGATTCGGACATCCCAATGCGCCGAGCACCACCTGCCCCTCCTCGATCAGCGCAAGGGCGACTACATACTGATCACCGCGCAGAAAACCCTTGGTCCCATCAATCGGGTCGAGCGTCCAGAAGCGGTTGGCTGGTGGACCAGCACCATAGTCGATCCACTCGCAAACGCGCTCATGCGTAACCCCCTCCTGTATGGAAGCTACATAGGCAGTCACCGCCTCGAGGGTCTTCACCTGATCGGGCCGCTGCAATACAGCGCTGTCCTCCTCAGCCACCAATGGATCGCCTGGAAAAGCCTCTTGCAACATGTGGGAAACGATAGCCTGAGAGGCGAAATCGGCAACCGTCACGGGCGAATGGTCCGATTTCGACAGCGCACCTGTGACCATCTCGCTCTGGATATGCCGGCTGAGGCGCGCCGCGACCCTCACGGCTTCCAAAGAGAATGTCGCCTCCTTCGCATACCAATGGAGCATGTGACCTCCCCATTTTTTGAAGACCATGGGATCGGGAGCTGGCATCAACTGAAGAAGGGTCTTGCTCTAAACGCCCAGGAATTGTACTCTATATCCCAATCCCTGATTCCCGTCTCCCGATCCCTGCCGAGGTAAAATGCCTCAGCTAAGGAGTGATTTGATGCGACGACTTCTATTGTTCATTCTACTAACCGTTCTTGTCGCTTGTTCCACCGAAAAACCCTCCCCAACATCCCTCGCACTTGAACCCACACCCGCGACTCCTAAGGAAACTGTGCCGCTTCCTCCGACAGAAGAACCTCCAGACGAAGCGCCTGCCGGCCCAGCCCTGCCTGATTCATCGGCCTTTCGCTGGGTGAACGTTGTCGATGGTTTCGACCGGCCGCTTGATCTTAAACACGTCAATGACGAACGCCTTTTTGTCGTCGAACAACGCGGCGTCATTTGGGTCGTCGAGAATGGTGAGCGGCGGCCTGAGCCGTTCCTCGATATCCAACAGTTCGTCAGCGATCGCGCCAACGAGCAAGGTCTTCTCGGTGTGGCTTTCCACCCTAACTACAACGAAAACGGCCAGTTTTTCGTCAACTACACGGACACACAGGGCAACACAGTGATCGCACGCTTCGTCGTCTCCAGCGATCCCAACCTTGCCGATCCCAACAGTCTGCGTGTCATTTTGCGTGTTAACCAGCCCCATGCGAACCACAACGGAGGCGGAATTCTTTTCGGGCCAGATGGTTTTCTCTACATCGGGACTGGCGATGGGGGATCGGCAAACGATCCGGACGAAAACGGGCAAGATCTGGAAACGCTTTTGGGAAAGCTTCTGCGTATCGACGTCACCTCGAAAGATCCATACACCATCCCTCCTGACAATCCTTTCGCCAGCGGGACCACACCCGAGATATGGGCCTATGGCCTACGAAACCCGTGGCGCTTCGCTTTCGACAGTCTGACGGGTGATCTTTATATCGCTGACGTCGGTCAGAATGCTTGGGAGGAGATCAACTTCCAACCTGCAGGCACACCGGGCGGTGTCAACTACGGTTGGAACGTGCGTGAAGGGGCCCATCCCTCTGCTGGTGAAGCAACGGAAGGTCTCACCGATCCGGTCGCAGAGTACGATCACGCACAGGGGTGCTCTGTAACCGGTGGTGTGATCGTGCGAGATCCCAATCTACCCGAATGGGACGGGGTATATTTATACGGTGACTACTGTACGGGTCTGGTTTGGGGACTGGTGCGAAATGCCGAAGGGCAATGGTTGAGCGATGTTCTTTTCCGCGATACGGGCTTCTCGATCAGCGCATTCGGTGAGGGCTCCCACGGGAGTGTGTACTTACTCGACCACCAGGGAGGCGTCTATCGCCTCGAGAGATCGCCGTGACGAAAGCTTAAGATCCTTCCGCAAGCTTCTAACTGCTTCGGGAGGATCTTCGTTTCCAAAACTGCGGAATGTAACGCGGCGTCTTCCTGAGGTAGTCCTTGGCGCCTGGGATGCGATGCCTGAGCTCCCATTCCTCCAGCTCCTGTAGCGGTTGTGACACAATTAGCCACACAAGCAGCCAGGTCCATGTCGATTTGGCATCGAGAATCAAGACAACCCCTAGACCCAGAATAATCAATCCCAATCCCATCGGGCGGCGTAAAAAGCGATAAGGAGGGCGTGTCTCCAGCTTGTCGTCGGATTGCGCAATGAACGTCCGCCTCCCCAGGACGACCACAGACCAAACAATCAATCCCACACCAAGCAACAAACCCAGCCATCCGACCACCACCAAAATCGGACGACGAATAGCGTAAGGATCCGTTCCTTGACGGATCGCCCAATAAAAGGACCACGACAGACTCAGGTATACGATTACGGTCAGCGATCGAGAGAGCCACCAACACCATTGGCCGAAAAAAGGCGCTATTCTGCGCAGCAGGATGGCGCTCGTTTCAGCTATAACGGCAGCAAATATAGCCAGCACGAAAGGATAATCAGCAATCAAGTCCAGCATCGCTCTTTCCTACCGGAAAACCAGATAGATCACCGTTCCTAACAAACTCAACCCTGCGATGGCACTAAGCGTTAATCCACCCACCAACACCCACATGGCAAGCTGGGAGCGCATCAATTGTGATTTTTGCGCCGTTTTCCGGGAAGAGCGCTCCCCCTCTCTCAGCGGGACTCCTTCGACGCGCGGCTGTCGTAGATAGAGCAGCGACAACAGAACCACGGCCAGTAAGACCACAGGCGCAAACGCCAGCGCCAAACGTAAAAATTCATCGAAAGGAATTCTCTTAATCAAGCGTTCAAAGCCATTGGAAGACAGATAGGATAGCGCGAGCACCGCTACGGAGAGGAGTAGAGCAGGGACGGCCGATACAAGGACGGCGTGCACGGCTCTGCGCGTCAGATGTTCTGGGACGATGCGTCTGCGTACAGGTCGTTCACCGGCGAAGACGAAAGACGCCGCCACGAGTACCAGAAAGAAGAGCAAAATGGGAGCAACGCCGACAAGTGGCCGTAGATATCGATCACCCGGCAAAGGTTCCATCAAGCGATCGAAACGACCTGGTGAAACGAAGGAAAGCGCCCATAACGCCGCGGATACCAGCAAAGCTGGCACCGCAACGAGGAGCACGATGCGGGCAATCTTGGGGGCGAGGTAGAGGAACTCCTTTTTAATCTCAAGCGCTTCTACCTTTTCTATCCCAGCAACCCCCTGTGCAGGAATCCGTTGCCGTTCCGGCTTTTCCAAAGCATACAGCGCGGCCAAGACCACAACAGCAAACAGGGTCGCCGGTGCAAATACCAGCGCCGTTCGGATGAACGTCTCCCCTGGAAGGCGGGCTATCAGATTTCCGAAGCGCGTGGGTGCAAGGTAGAACAAAGCCAACGCGGCGATGGAGGCCAACAGCATCGGCACCGTGGGGACGAGCACCAAGATTGCCACCGTCCGCGAGGTGACGTTCATGCTACCCTCGATCCCAACTTCGCTCCGAGAACCCGAAGATCTCTTTTCGAGACTCATCCAACCTCCCACAGACGGAAATCCGACTCCACTCAGGGCGCCAAGCTGACCGCAACACTGGCAACATGCACGTCGCCCCCAAAGGCTGGGCTGACGTCGCGCACGGCGATTCTTCCTGGTCCTGCCTCTGCGAGAACATACGGAACCTCCGCGCGGAAGGGACCAGGGAGACCAAAATCCGGAGCCGTCACCGTAACCGGCATCGAGCCAACTACAGCCCCTGCGATGTCTTGGACCTCAACGATGAGGGTCTGCTCGAACCCACCCAACCCAAAACCCTCAACTCGAACCACACCACCGTCGATCTCCTCGCCCAGTGTCGGCTCAAAGATCGCGATTCGCTCGGGCCGCGACTCACCCGGGAGAACATTTTCCGCCCCATCAGCGGCCAATGTCACCGCAACGGAAGACAGATGCACAATCCCACCGTCGCGTGCACTCACGTCGAAGACCTGGATCCAGGCTCGCCGCTCACCGCTTACCGTGAAGGGAACCTCAACCTCGAAGGGTCCTCGCTGACCCAAGTCTGCAGCGATGATCACTGGTTGTAGAGCAATCTCCATCCCCTCGAGATCCACAATGCGGACGATCAAGTGTTGTTCGAACGTCGGGTCGGCAACCCCAGCGACATGTGCTGGGCTGATAAGGCGTGAGCCGTTGCCAGGTTCGAGAATCAGGATAGCTTCTTCAGGGCGTGCGGGCTCGCCCAGGTCCGTGGATGTGTGCTCGGCCGCTCGCGTGGAGGTCGGGATGACGGGCGTGTGGCGTACCGTTCGCGTTCGTCCCGGTTCTGGTGTGAACTCGGGAGACGCTTCAGAAACCGCGCCCGTCGCAGGGGAAGTCGGGAAATTGCAGGCCGCCACAAAACCGGCGATCACCAGGATAGGCAGCGCCCGAAATCGCTTCATCACACCATCTCTCAGCCCGTCAGTGTAACAGGGATTGCCTTCTCAGTCCACCGGACCAAGACGCTGCGGTGGGCACCTCACGCGAGATGCACGCTGTACCACAGATCTATTTGACACCAGAACATTTGTTCTATATAATCGAAATACCTGTGGAAACTGCACGATGTCCAACCCGGGCTCAGGCGCCATTTCCACCTCCATTATCTTTGGTACGGATGTATGCAGGGAGGTCCCCCTTGTGGTTTCGCCGTTGGTTACGCCCAAAGCGCGTCAAAGAGTCACGCTTTGACGGTTCGACGAGTCCACTTCAAAAACTCGGGGGTCAGCCGCGCCTGAAGGCCTACAACGTGCTTTCGGGCCGCTCCACCGAGACACTCAGCGAAGACGCCCAACGCGAGGTGCCCCGCGAAAAGCCGCCTCCGTCTGTCAGGCGGCTGGTTTTCGAGGTCGACGCCGAACTCTCCGCTCAATTGCGGCTGGCGGCGCGCGCCCAAGATATGCCGCCGGAGATGCTGGTAGCCGAGTTGCTGGCGCGTGGGCTCGAGCAGGAGGCGCTACGCGTCCAAGCCGAAGCCGCCCTGGTGACCCTCACCCCGCGCCAGCAGGAGATCGCCTGGCTAACAGCTCGCGGTCACACAAACAGCCAGATCGCCAAGGCGCTGGTGATCTCCCCCGAAACGGTTAAGACCCACGTGCGCCATGTGCTTGACAAATTCGGCGTACGCAGCAAGGCTGACCTGCGGCTGCTGTTCATCGACTTGGGCATGCGCTGGTGGCAGGGATAACCCCGCGTGTGGACTTGTTCCTACCCGAATTACATGTCAGGTACGCCCGGTGGGCAACCACCGGTCCCATTGCGAAAGGGCGTTGAAGCACCCTCTCTTGAGGCCCGGAGGGCCTTGTGCCCTGAGCCCAACCGTGAAGGGTCGGGCGGAAAGAGCCGCCTGCGCGGCGAGTTACCTACAAACATCATCCTGCCCGTACCTGTGGCGCAGGCACAGGTGAGCGCACTTATTCACATCATCCTGCCTGCACCTGTGGCGCAGGCACAGGTGAGCG
>JABAOF010012357.1_pt2 | contig 23120 bp, 21 predicted proteins | sample 7062171 | NCBI WGS metagenome assembly JABAOF01 (sample SAMN14538628, study PRJNA623070) | marine sediment metagenome | biome: marine biome [ENVO:00000428]; feature: marine pelagic biome [ENVO:01000023]; material: deep marine sediment [ENVO:00002113] | place: India: Gulf of Khambhat ...
CTTTTAGTCGTTATTTTAAAGAAGAGAGGGACTGTCCCCTTTTTAGAATAATGTATAAGGTGTCGGCATATTTTATGAATAATTCAGGTTAATTGAGTTTGCGGATCCCTTTTGTCAACTGGTCTTTTTCCTTTTCTTCCTTTGATTTTCCCTTGTATTCAGCCACAAGTTTCACCTCATTGTTCTCTCCAAAAAGTCTGAGTACGATCTCTGTCTCCGGAGTATCCCAAATGGCGCTGTATTCCAGATGCCCCAGGCTAACAGCCAGTCCCCAATTCGAATAGTCCTCTTTATACGTAGGATTCAGCCAGTTGATATTGGTTAAAGGAGATTGCCCATGGATTTCAGTTAAAAAATCTTTAGCCTTTTTATAATCACCAAAATACTGACTCTTATATTCGTGCTTCACAAGAAAAATGTATCTCGCCTTGACCAGTTTATCGTCTTTGAAAATAAAATCAATCCAACAGGTCATGTCTTTGATACTATCCCAGTACCTCATCACATAGAACTCACCCGGATTATCCCGAGCCGAAGGATTCCCCTCCAATCGTACTACCTGTTCTTGCGTCATTCCCCATTGGGCTTTTCTAAAATGCACCTCTGTGGTTTCAGGGTTATCGATTGTCTCAATCTTAGTGACCAGGAACAATCTTTCTACAAGGGAATCTTGAATATATCCTGCTTTGCCGACTTTGGATCCTTCCGGAACATAAAAGACTTGATACCATATTCTTTTGGTCTTTCTCGGATTCCGTAGGGTCAGGACAGTCCCCTCTTTCACTGTAGCGACAACAGGGCTATAGGGATTTGGTTCAAGGTAGATAATGGCTGTCTCAGCTGTAACTCTGAGTTTTTTATCCTGGGAGAAAAGCGGCTCGGAAAGAGGCGACAGCACGAAAATTATCAACACGAGAATGGGTACCACGGCTCTTCTCATTTGTTTAGCGAACATGGTTTCTCCTCACCAATTCTTCTCTTCGTTTCATACAAATTGAAGATCAAAGAAATATGTATCTATTCGACTCCTTACCTGTTTCTTCCTAGTGAGCGCCTTTATGCTAACAAGGAGCTTAGAATCTTTCAATCCCCTTTTGAGATGATTTATGTAATGATTTTTATTCACCTAAAAAGGGGACAAAAAAGGGGACGTTCCCCATTATTTCGTTCTCATTATTGCTTATTTTTTATAATAAAATTTGGTTAGACGCTCAGGAGGGACCTTGAGGTAATATCCGAATAACGTGAGCTTATTCCTCAAAGCTGTCCGCACAGGCCCACGCTTCTGATATCGGCGGGGAGAAGTCACAACCGGATGGGGAATAAAAGCCAGCTTCCCGATTTTACGGAGCCGGCGGATGAACTCCACATCTTCCATAAGAGGAATGTCTGCATAACCGCCGATTTCACGGAATACAGATGTCCTGACAAAGTATGCTTGGTCGCCATAAGGCATCCGAAAGATTTTGGTGCGCCAGGCCACGTTTTTTTCAAGGTACCTTAGAAAGGGAGTGGACGGTTCGACTCTCCAGGCAAAAGCTCCTCCCATAACCTTGGGATCAGTCATGGCCTCTCGAATGAGCTCCGAATAATTTCCAGGAAGCAGAGTGTCTGCATGCAAAAAAAGAAGAATGTCACCCGACGCTTCTCGAGCACCGAGGTTCATCTGCCTCCCCCTGTTGGGTTCAGCTCGAATCACTCGTGCTCCCCATTTATCCGCAATCTCCACAGTGCTATCCTGGCTTCCTCCATCGACAACTATGACCTCTCCATGCTGCATCCGGCCCACCTTCTCAAGAGTCTGACCTAAATGCTCCTCTTCGTTGAGCGTCGGGATGACAATCGAAAGAAATTGATTGGATACTTTTTCCCAGACAGAAAGGTCCTCAGGAACATCCACATCCCGCAAAGGCTTCATGCATTTCACTGAAAGCCCTGCTTTCTTCGCTTTCTCTAACGTATTCTGGAAAACAGTCTCTGTCCCCCAGGCTAATGATACAAAAAGCTCGGGTACCATTTGCTTAAGCCCGATCAGGCTGTATCCTCCATCCACAGTCGGTGTGAGTACAAGATCGTGGTTTTTTAACGCATCGAATGCCGCCTTCACATGAAAGGCGATCAATTGAGGACAATCTGTTCCAACAAGAACAACCTTTTTCATCTTCTTCTGAAAATTTTTTTCAAAAGCTCTCGCCATCCGCTCTCCCAGGTCGCCTTCACCCTGAGGGATATACTCCCCTGCGGCCCCCAGCCATTCAGCCATGAGATCCTGTCCGGCTCCATCAAAGCGAATTTCCAGAAAGCCTGGATCTTTTTCTGACAAGGAATTCGCCCACCCCACTGTGTGTTCGGTCATCTTCTTGTGGAGAGACGCGGAGCCCTCTTCACCCAGAGCAGGAAAAAGACGGGTTTTGACCTGTCCTGGTTCAGGATACCTGGTAAAGATGATAAGCTTACAGCGTCTCCTCACGATGGCTTATCTTCTCCATGCAAACCAGCGCGTGAGCAGTTTTTTGAGATAGGGCGAAAACTTCTGAATGTAATACTGGGCACAGTCTCTTTTGATAGCGTCTGTTTGAGTGGGATAGGGATGAATGAGGTTAGCGAGGGTCTTCAATCCTTTACCGGCAACCATAGCCAGCGTAAACTCACTGATCATCTCTCCCGCATGCCTAGCCACGATCGTGGCTCCTAGAATTTTATCCTTTCCCTTTTTCACATGGACCTTAACGAATCCCACGTCCTCACCATCCAGGATGGCCCTGTCCACATCTTTGTAATAATGAACAAATGTATCCACAGCGATCCCCTTCTCCTGGGCATCCTTCTCGTACATCCCGACATGGGCAATCTCCGGGTCAGTGTACGTGCACCAGGGGATGATCATGGATTTATGTTTCTTGCTTTTAATAAACAGGGCATTCTGGATAACGATCTTGGCTGCCGCTTCAGCAATATGAGTGAATTGATAAGGAAAACAGATATCTCCCGCTGCATAAATCCGCCGGTTTGTAGTCTGGAAATATTCATTGACTTTCACTCCCTTCCTGCCATCATACTCAACACCTGCGGCTTCTAGGTTCAATCCTTCGACATTCGGCACTCGACCAGTCCCGACAAGGATCTCATCCGCTACGATTTTTTCCTCTTTCCCCTTGTAGATGTTATAAATGACTTTCTTTCCGTTTTCGACCGTGACCTTTTGGATGTCTGAGCCCAATAAGCAGATGATGCCTTCCTTTTCTAACAATTTCCCCAGGAGCATTGCAGCTTCCGGGTCTTCCCGGGGCAAGAACTGAGGGCCTCTCTGCATGATCGTCACTTCAGATCCCAGGCGTCTGAATGCTTGAGAAAGCTCGCACCCTATGGGGCCTCCGCCGATCACAGCCAGGTAGTCAGGCCTTTCAGTCAGGGAAAACACGGTATCGCTCGTCACAAATCCAGCTTCAGTCAAGCCTTCTATCGGAGGATGGAAAGGTCGAGCTCCTGTAGCGATAACTGCCTTCTTGAATCTCAAGGTCTTTCCACCCACCTCCAGGCTTTGACCATCTTTAAACCGGCCTTGACCCAAGAAGATATCCACTCCTGCTTCCTTGTATCTTTGAGCAGAGTCATTCTGGCTGATCTGGGCTCTCAAGCGGCGCATGCGCTCCATCACCCTTGGAAAATCAACCTGAACGCAATTTTCTGCTTCTATTCCAAAATTTGCAGCATCCCACATCTCTGCAACAACTCGGGCAGAACGGATAACGGCTTTAGAGGGAACACATCCCGTGTTCAAGCAATCTCCTCCCATGAGGTGTCTCTCCACAAGAGCCACGCGCGCGCCCACTGTCGCTGCTCCCATGGCGGCGACCAAACCCGCGGTCCCGGCACCGACGACAACCAAGTTGTACATGGGCGCAGGCTCCGGATTCTCCCAATCAGGAGGATGGACTCTTGAAACAAGAGTTTTATTGTGATCATCATCGGGTCTCATTCGTATTTTTTCACTCATTTTTCAATCATCCTTTATCAGTTCTTAATTTTTTCCTTGCCTGCCTGACAAGGATGGTGATGATGACTCCGATCACCACAAGGATTATGATCAAAAGCCAGGGAATCCGTTTTTCTGATATTGCCGTGGCAACCGCATCCGCACCAACCACATACAGAATCGTGCCGGGAAGCATGCATATCCATGACCAGAAGACATAGGTCCAGAAAGGAACATGTGTCAGCCCGAATCCATAATTGAGAAGGTTGAACGGGAACAGTGGGACTAAACGTGTGATGGCCACTATAATGACGCCGTGCTCCTTTGTCAGTTGGTCGAGATGGTGGAATTTTTTATTATTGGCAAATTTCTGAGAGATAGCATCTCTTGCAAAATGCCGAGAGACCAGGAAGGCCAGGCTCGCTCCGATTGTAGAGGCCACACTGACTGAAGCTACCCCGACAATCGAACCAAAGAGAACGCCGCCCATTACAGTGATCACAGACCCAGGGATAGCAAAAACCACTGCCACTATGTAAATCAACATGTAAACAAGAGGCCCGAACGCACCCAGAGAGAGAATCCACTCTCTGAGCTCTCCCAACCGGCCCCCTAAGTTGAAAACTCTCGCCAGTACCATGAAGGAAATCAAGATGACTCCGAGGATAATCGGCCGCCAAATGCCTTTCTTCTTTTGTTGTGGCGATGATGATGACTTATCCATTTTCTCAGTGTTTCTCATTTGCTTCTTCCTGTTCGTTTAATGCCCAATCATAATTTAAATATTTTACTTTCAAAGAATCTTCTTTTAAATATTTTCTATCCTCTTTAGAGAGATAGCGGAATATGAAATTGAGTACAGCATTCTTCTTCAGCTCATTTCCCTCAGACTTTTCATCTCTCGTGTGCGGCATAGAAAAATCCTCCCCAAACCACTTGAAAATGGAAGATAGATGCACAACTCCTTTTTTCTTATCGATAAAGAAATTTTTTTTATCCGACAGGAATCTTTGCGTCTGATCATTCAATTGCTCTGACAACACATCACCTTATAAGGCTCCTTCCTAAGGGGAGGACATCCTCGAGCCGTGCAAACGAGCGCCAAATGGATCCTCGGTTCTTGAAATTCTTTCCGAAGCACCTGGTGTTCAATGAAGTCAAGAGTGACTTCCTCTTCCATGACAGTAAAGGTCATGGTATTCCAAACGCCAGGAATCTGCCGGATGCTGTTTTTTGGAAACCTCAGAGATTTAAAAAAAGATGATTTTATCGGATAATTCTTCACGATTGCTTCAAGAGTCAATGCATTATAGGCATTTATCCAAAAAGCGATTTTTTCTTCCTTGTGCCAACTTCTGTAAACATCTGGTTCTAAAGATTCAAGAGAATGAATGAAAGCCATAAGCTTCGTTTCATTTTTTTTCAACTTCTTGTAGTCTACTCTGCCTTCCCCATCCACATAATTAGCTAAAATCACCGAATAGTCCTCGTAGGAAAAGTAGCTCTCCTCACATTCCAGATGGTTTGACAGGGAAAAGAGAAGAAAAACAATAAAAGCGAATGAAGCGACAGGCTTCAAGAGAGCGACACCTCTTTTCCTTCAGAAGAATCGGATAGGAGCGAACCTCCGCAGGAAGAACCAAATCCAGCTGTGCAGCCAAAGCAATGGCTGCCTGTGATGATTTTTCTCTTTGTGAGCTTTTTCGGGCTAAAATCTTTAATATTCCTCGGCACCTCTTGATCAACAGGCATTTTTAAAGCGATGTTGAAGTCACAGTCGTAAAGTGTTCCGTCCCAGGCCACACAAATCTGGTGTCTGCACATGAGTCCTTCCACCGTTTGACAGTTGAAGCCATCCAACAGGACCTGCATATACTCGTTGTCTTTACTTTCTTTCTTCAATTCCTCCCAAAAACGTCCGATGGGCATGTTCGTGATGGTGTAGAGGTGAGTGAAATGAATCCCGAAGCGCTGGAAGAGCTCCCGTTTGTAATCCGCTTCAAGCTGAGACTGATCAGGAGGCAGGAAGGGACCACCGGGATTATAGACCAAAAACAAAGGAAGCTCTGGTTCCTTTCCGTATCCTAACTTATTGAGCCTTCGGATCATCTGAACACTTTTATCATAGACTCCATTCCCTCTTTGCGCATTGACGTTTTCTTCAAGATAACAGGGCATCGAAGCGACCAAATGGACTCCATTCTTTTTAAAAAACTCCGGTAAATCTTCCATCCCAGGCTCTAGGAGTGCTGTGAGATTAGTCCTGACCTGGGCAGTGTGACCGTCTTTGTGAAGTGCCTCCACAAATCTTCTGAAATCAGGATTCAGTTCCGGCGAGCCCCCTGTGATATCCACCATTTCTGGGCGCACTTCACGAGCAACTCTGATCACTTCGGTCATTGTCGTCCAATCCATCATTTCCTCACGAGAAGGACTGCACTTCAGATGGCAGTGTCTACAGCTCTGGTTGCACTTCAGCCCGATATTGACCTGAATGACATTGATCTCCGAGCCATAAAGATGAAGCCCACAGACTTTTTCAAGACGGGTATCGAACTCATTCATGATAATCTCCTTTTAGTTCCCAATATATTTCTAAATGAAATGTTCCAGTACAAGAAGGCAGAAAGTCCAAGATGTCTTTCTGTCTGAAATCTGTAAAATTACGATACACCATATTAAACATTTTTATCAACATACCACAGTAGCCTTTCTCTAGCTCTTACCAAGGCCGCAGGGTAAATCTTCACTGCCTTCTCAGGCTCCTCAAAAATCGTTCTTATGACACTCCTCTTTTCTCCTCCAAGAGCGAGAAAAATCACATCCCGTGAACTATTGATCAGAGGAAGGGTCAGAGTAATCCTTTTCTTCGGAAAAACAGAGGGAGGGGCATCCACAGAAACAACCCACCGTCTTTTCTCGGTAAGAGCCGGGCTTCCTGGGAAAAGCGAAGCCGTGTGCCCATCCGCTCCAAGTCCGAGTAGCATCACGTCGAAAGTGTTATCAGGCATTTCTTTTGAGGCATCGAAAAATTCGATCAGGATCCTCTCATAATATTCCGCGGCTTTCTCAGGAGTCTCCTCTTCTGTCTGTATGCGGTGAACGTTCTGAAGGGGAATCGACACTTTAGAAATCCAAGTTCGATGGGCCATACGAAAATTGCTGTCCGGATGATTCTGAGGGACAAACCGCTCATCCCCCCAAAAAAGGTGGATAGAGTTCCAATCCATCTTATCCACATATTCAGTGGCCAGCAGGCTGTACAGAAGTTCGGGTGTTTTTCCGCCTGAGAGTGCCATGGTAAACCGCCCTTGTTCTTTGACTGCCGTTCTGGTAGTTTCCGCAATCCTCTCCGCTAATGCCCGACTCGCATCCCTGAGAGTATCGAAAGCATGAATCTCTGGATTTACGGATCCTCCCATTTCCTCCCATCCTTTATCAGGAACTTGTCCGCCTCCTCGGGCCCCATCGTACCTGCCGTATAAGAGTGGATAGGGAAATCTTGCTTAAGGAGAGGCGTAAAAAGTCTCCAGGAAGCCTCGACTTCATCCGCCCGGACAAAAAGAGTCTGATCACCCTGGAGGATGTCCTGGATCAATGTCTGGTACGCCTCAGGCAGTGGGCCGAAGGCATCTTTATAATGGAAATGAAGGCTCTCTGTCTTCAACCATAATGGTTCTCCGGGCTTTTTCACGTCAAAGTACAGATGAAATCCCTCATCCGGCTGAAGGGTGATAACGAGCCTGTTGGACGTGATCTTACAAGAGCTGTACGGATGGAATATGCAGACAGGTTCGTGTCTGAAGGTGATGATAATCTGAGTCACTCGGCGTGGTAGACGTTTTCCAGCCCTTATATAAAAAGGAATGCCCTGCCACCTCCAGTTATCGATCTCAACTTTCATGGCCACATAGGTCTCGGTAGATGAATCGTCTGCGACTCCTTTCTCTTCCTTGTAGCCATGGACTTTTTTTCCATTGATGGTCCCTTTATCATACTGTCCGAACACCACATTATCCGGTCGAATCAGAGGAATCGACCGGAGGACTTTGACCTTTTCACCCCGGATATCATCCGCTTCAAAGACTGAGGGCACTTCCATGGCAATCAGTGTGAGAAGTTGCGTGAGGTGATTCTGAACGATATCCCTGAGAGCTCCAGCCTTATCATAGTATCTCGCCCGTTCTGCAATCCCGATGCTCTCCGCCACGGTTATCTGGATATTGTCGATCCGATCTCTATTCCACAGAGATTCGAAAATCGTGTTGGCAAACCGGAAAATCAGAAGATTCTGGACAGTTTCCTTGCCCAGATAATGGTCGATCCTGAAAACCTGATCTTCACCGAAATAACGATGAACTAATTGGTTTAATTCCCTAGCCGAAGACAGGTCGTACCCGAATGGTTTTTCGATCACAATCCGTGTCCAGCCAGAGTTTTGATCCTTGGTCTTCTCTCCGATGCCCTTGATGGCCGCCGGGAAAATTGATGGGGGGAGAGCCAAGTAGAACACACGATTTCCTGGTAGTCTGTGTGTCCTCTCTATATCTTGGATGCGCTCGATAAGGCGCGAATAGGATTCAACAGACTGCTCCAAAGTCTGGTAATACAGGTAGGAATCACACCAATCGCCCGTCTCACCTGCAGAAAAACCGGCCTGTTCCAGAGCCTCACGGGCCTTGTTCTTGAAGCCTTCATCGCCAAGATTCTTTGTCCCGACACCCAAGATATAACATTGGTCGCTCAGTCCTTTCTGCGTCATAAGGGAGAATAAGGCGGGAAGAAGCTTGAGGGTGCTCAGGCTTCCTGTAGCTCCTAGGATCACGAAAAGATGGCGGTCGATAGGAGAAGAACTCATTTTCTTGCCTTTTCCTTGACTCCATGGCCGCCGAACTTATCTCGGAGAACGGCTAACAATTTATCAGAAAAATCCTCCTTTTCCCGAGAACGAAACCGCTGAAGAAGCGACAAGGTTATTACCGGCGCCATCAAATCCTGTTCCATAGCCTCCTTCACAGTCCATCTCCCCTCACCTGAATCTTCCACAAAAGGCTGGATGTCCTCCAACTCAGGATCCTCCTTGAGGGCCTCGGCGGCAAGGTCCAACAACCAGGAGCGAACCACACTTCCGTACCTCCAGATGTCAGCGATTTGACCAAGATTCATATTAAACTCTTCCTTCCTCTTCATGATCGCGAATCCCTCTACGTAGGCTTGCATCAAGCCATATTCAATTCCGTTATGGATCATCTTAACAAAATGCCCGGCTCCGTTGGGTCCGACGTGCCCCCAGCCTTTATCCGGGGCCGGAGCCAGAGTCTCGAAAAGGGAATAAAGATGATCCACAACCTCTTTCTTGCCTCCGATCATCAGGCTGTAGCCTTCGGTGAGCCCCCAGATTCCACCGCTCGTTCCCACGTCGACATAGTGAAGGCCCTTTTCTTTGAGCTTGGCAGCTCGGCGAAGCGTGTCTTTGTAATAGGAATTACCTCCGTCGATGATGATATCTCCCTTATCCATGAGAGGTATTAATGCCTCGAGAGTCTGGTCGATTGGATTTCCGGCCGGAATCATCAGCCAAACTACTCTGGGCTGGGAAAGATAAGTAACCATTTCTTCCAGAGAATAAGATCCGATGAGGCCCTTTACGACTGCCCGTTCGACGTTCTCCTTGTGTCTGTCATATCCGATGATTCTGTGACCTCCATTTATGAGGCGTTCAGCCATATTCCCTCCCATGCGGCCTAGTCCGACAATCGCTAGTTCCATCTTCGATCCCTCCTCATGCTATTTCGTTTATATGATTCTTAGACCTATTTCTACCTCTTTTTTCCGCTTAGCGAAGTTTATTAATCTGGCTTTTGAGCTGATCAATCCCTCCTAAAGCGTCTTTTTTCAGGTTCACTCTCATAATCCTTCGGCCTCTTTGTCGTAGGGCTCTGTAATCCCCGAGCGCTTGGGCTTTGATCAAGGTTCCGAAGGAATATTCTGTCTCAGGAACTGGTAAATCTTCGAGGGGCTCATCGAGAAGCTGCAGAAACAATCCCCTGTTAGGCCCTCCTTTATGTAACTGACCCGTCGAATGGAGAAAACGCGGGCCGTACCCTAAGGTGGTTGCCAGTTTTGTCCGTCGCAAAAGCTCAAGCCGCAGGGCTTGAAGGGCTGATGTCATCTCGAGACTCGGAGGAAGATAAGCGTGGATAGCGATGTAATCTTGAGGTCTCGCCTGATCCATCCAACCTTTCAAAGTCTCTCTGAGCTCCTCAGGCTGTTCGATTGACTGTGCATCTTCAGGATTTTCCGCTTCTTTCCGGACCTCCTCCTCCTTGCCCATCACCTCCCGGGCAAAGTCCTTGGCCAGCTGAACATCCGGCTGATTGAACGGATGAATCCCCAGGACAGATCCTGCCGAGGCGACTGCCATCTCCCATCTGAAGATTTCATTCCCGAGGTCGAAATTCTCTTTAAGACGAATCCATACTGCCGGATGACCAGACTTTTCAAGCTCTGATAATCGCTTCTCCAGATCATCTGTATCATCGCCCTCAACAGTGAGGCAGACAAAAAAACGATCTCGGCCATACAAATCCGGAGAGACCAAAGGTTCATCGGCAACCGGAATTATTCCCCTGCCGTCTTTACCCGTGCTCTCGGCAATGAGCTGCTCGATCCAATCAGGGAATCTTTCTAAAGATGCTGAGGTGAGAAATGTCAGTTTATTCATGTTTTGGGCCAGCTCTCCCAGTGCTGCTCCCAAGATGAGTCCAGAAGCATCTTCCACAGAAACACAAAAGGCGTTGTTTTCCAAAGCCATCCATCCCCTATCAAGCAATCTGTGGATATCCAACCCGATCAATGCTCCAGGCACAAGGCCAAAATCCGTGAAGGCAGAGTAACGACCGCCTACATCAGAGACTGCTTGGAAAATCCTTTTGAATCCCCTCTCCTCGGCCATTTTCAAGAGAGGGGTTTCCTGGTCCGTGATCGCAACAAAATGATCTCCTGCGGCTTCCTCCTGAGCGCTCACGCGGTTCCAGAAAAATCGGAAGAGGGACAGGGTTTCGAGAGTTGTTCCGGATTTGCTGGAAACGAGAAAAAGTGTCTGCTTTAAACTGAGTTTTTCTTCAACGGCGCGGACAGCATCGGGGTGAGTGCTATCGAGGACGATAAGCTCGGGGTAGCCTCGGGTGTTGCCGAATATCTTCTGGAAGACCTCTGGGGCTAAGCTCGAGCCACCCATTCCCAAAAGAACCACGTGATTTTTACCTTCCTTCTTGATCTGATCAGCAAAAGAAACAAATTCATCCAGCCTCTCATGCATCATTTCGGGAAGAACAAGCCAGCCCAATCTATCCCTGATCTCTGGTTTGGGTTCAGCGAACCAGAGAGTATAATCCTTGGCCCAGATTCGACGCATGAATTTCTGTTTTTCCCAAGACTTTAAGCGATCATCGACCTTAGGCTCAAACTCTCCGAGGGTGAGGATCTGAGTTTCCTTGATTCCGTGGATGAGGGCCTGACGCTTTTCCTTTAAAGTCTTAAGGAGTGAATCATAAGACTCTGCAAAAGCATCGACTCCCTCTGACTGCAATTGGTGTGTTATCTTTTCTAAATCAATCCCAAGGGATTCTAGTTTCCCGAGTGATACCTCGGCTTCGTCTTTCCCTCTCTCAAGAGAGTCTTTCACTCGGCCATGATCCCGAAAAGCGTTGACCGTCGCCGGGGGCATCGTGCTGACCGTGTCCGGACCGATCAATTCCTCCACATACAGCACATCGGAGTAGGCCGGATTCTTCGTTCCTGTGCTGGCCCATAACGGACGCTGGACTCTGGCTCCTTTTCTCTTGAGCCATTCCCAGTTTTCGCCGCTAAAAACTTCCTTGAATCGCCTGTAAGCCATTTTGGCATTCGCTACGGCTATTTTCCCTCGTAGGTTGAGGGCTTCAACTGTTCCTATTTCCTCTAGGGCCTTATCGACAGCTCGGTCCACACGGCTGACAAAAAACGAAGCCACAGAGGAAACCTTCTTGGGTGAAGGACATTTCTCCAATCCTTTGAGGTAGGCATGAGCTACTGCTTCATAGTGGGAGAGTGAGAACATTAATGTGATATTGACGTTGATACCTTCAGAAATGAGGGTCTCGATGACCGGTATCCCTTCGGGTGTGGCCGGCACCTTGACCATGATATTAGGGCGACCCACTTCTTCCCATAGGCGACGGGCCTCTTCGATGCTACCCTGGGTATCATGAGCGAGGCCTGGAGAAAGTTCGATGCAAACAAAACCATCTGCACTATCAGTTTCGTCATAAACCGTCCGTAGGATATCTGCAGCCATCCGGATATCCTCCAGGGCCAATTTCTCGTACAGGACACGAGGCTCACTATGGATTTCGGCTTGGATGAGGTCTCTTATAGCCTCATCATAATCAGAGCTTCCGGCGATGGCTTTCTGGAATATGGTGGGATTGCTGGTTACTCCCCGCAACCCATCCTCCTTGACTAAACGATCAAGCTCTCCTTCGGTGATCAAACTGCGGCGGATGTAATCCAACCAGAAAGATTGCCCATGTTCTTGCAAGTCCTCTAAGGGATTCATTCTTTCTTTCCTTGGTGAGTTTAGAACTCTTTCCCAAACTTAAACGAGTTATAGTTAATTCTATACCCTTTATCTAGATTAATATTCACTTGATTAGCTCCTGGGCCAGAGCTGCAGCACCCACGATTCCAGCCTTATCACCAAGAATGGCCCTGACGACCTTCAGCCTTTCCACGGCTGCTTTTAACGCTCTTTTTCTTATGATGGCCTCCACGCCATCGATGAGCTCGGGTAGGCCATCAACCACCCCACCGCCCAGAACCAATAGACAGGGATTAAACGAATTGACTATACTCACCAGACCTTCACCTAGGTACTGTGTCGTCTCTCTAATCAGCTGAAAAGCTAAGGGATCTCCTTCATGAAAGGCTTGGCTGACTACGGCTGCTGTGATTTTTTCTGCGGTTCCGGCTAAAAAAACCAATTCTTTTCCGGCTTCGGGATCTGCCTGGATAGCTTCTTGCGCCCGCTCAGCAATGGCCCATCCCCCGGCATAGGCCTCCAAACAACCGCGGTTAGGGCAATGACAATCCCGGCCGTCGACGATGAGGGTTGTATGGCCGATTTCTCCGGCTGTATTGCTGCATCCCTCGAGCATACGGCCACCACTGACAACACCGCCGCCAATCCCTGTGCCGACGAAGACAACGACCAGATCGTCTATTCCTTTCCCTGCTCCAAAACACCATTCCCCGAAGGAGGCAGCTCTCACATCGTTGGTCACATAGACGGGAAGTTCCAGACGTTCCTCAAGCATGGACTGCAGAGGAACATTGTGCCAACCGAGATTCGGAGATGAACGGACAACTCCGGAGCGACCCACCTGGGCAGCAATCCCGATTCCCATTGCCCTAGCCTTTTTGTCGACTCTTTCAAGGCACGTCTTGACACAGGAGACGATATCGTCGATGATCTCCCGGGACCTCTTCTCTGGATGAGTGGGTTGGCGGTGGGAGCTGAGGATATCTCCAGAAATATCGACCAAGGCTGTTTCCACTTTTGTCCCACCAAGGTCAACACCCAAGGTCAAAAAGTCATCATTCTTGTCACTCATTTCTTGTTATTCCTTAGTTTGACTGTTTATGGCTGCCATTCTGCAAGAATTACACCCTAATCTTGTTCTTCAAAGTATTTATCCTCTCCTGGATGTTGTCAGAGCGGATGAGATAAGATCCGGAGACAAACATGTTCGCTCCAGCCTCAGCGACCATCTCGATCGTATCCGGTTTGATTCCGCCGTCGACCTCTATGTCCATATCTGGCCTTAATTCTCGTAAGGTCCTGATTTTATCCATCATCTCTGACAAGAAAGGACTGCCATAATAACCTGGGTGAACCGTCATAATCAATACCTGATCGATTTCAAGGAGATATTCCCGGATGGATTCGATCTCTGTCTCAGGATTCAAGGCGAAAGCCGCTTTCTTCTGTCTGCTCCTGATGGATTCTAGGAGCCTTTGGGGATTCGTTACCGCTTCAAAATGGGCGATGATCGTCTCGACCTTCTCGTGATTCCGGTCGACCCATTCGCCCGGATTCTCGATCATCAGATGAGCTTCAAATTGATACCTCTGTGCCGGCACCTTAAAATCAAAATCGAGGGAGTTGTTCGGTACGAACTTCCCGTCCATCACATCAAGCTGAAGGAGTGAGGCGTGGCCTCCAATTTTGCCGAAAATGCTATCCAATTCTTGTTGCGTTTTGGCGATCACGGCCGGGATGATAATTTTTTTCATCTTTCCCTTTCATAAACTGAGATTTTTTTTAGACGTCTTTTATGTCTTTTTTCTCCGCTGAATGGGGTGGCCAGCCAGACAGATAAAATTTTCTTTATTTTTTCGTAAGGGAAAAGCCTTCCTCTTAATCCTAAAACATTAGAATCATTATCAATTCTCGACATCTTGGCTGAATAGGCATCGTAGGCCGCCACGGCCCTAATGCCTTTGACCTTATTAGCTGCGATGACCATTCCTGTCCCGCTCCCACAGATCAAAACACCTCTATAATCTCTGTTATGGGCGACCTTTTGGCCGACTTTAAGGGCAAAATCCGGGTAGTCGACAGGTTCGGTCGAATCGGTGCCTAAATCCTCAAAATCGATATTTTTTCTCTGCAAATACTCTTTTATCTTTTCTTTCATCCGGTAACCTGCATGATCTGAGGCGACGAAGACTTTCATTCTTGTTGTTCCTTTCCAGCTTTGAACCGCCACAATGGTCTGGTTAGTGATTCGATGATCTAATTCTTACTAATTTTATAGTGTAAATGTAATAATGAAATATATCAACCATCCCCTCATTCAAATCTGTAGATAAACCCTCCGAATTTTGGTGCTTCATAATTCTTAATGAACCTTGTAAGGACCTCAGTGAAAACGCGTTTGCTCTTTTTCAGGTTCTGGGCTAAAACCTCAACAGGTGTCGGTTCTTCTTTTACTCCGTTGGCATAATCCACTCCGAATCCCAAGAGGGCATAGGGAATCTCCAACTCTCCGGCCAGAACAGCTTCTGGCCCTGCTGTCTGGCTGACAAACGTGGCCTGCTCTCGAAACATCCTTATCTCGGCTTTGGAATTAAATCTGGGTCCGTTCGCGTAGGCATAAACAGCCTCTGTTAAAGGATCCACGGCTGCAGCGATAAGCTGAGACCTCAGATCCTGAGAAAACGGCTTATCAAAAATATAATGCCCTCTTAACTTGGCTCCCTCCTCTTCGTACACCGTGCAGGTTTCCCCGTTGGGTAATCTGTTATCCGGAAAATACAGATCGTCGAACACGACGAGTTTGGCGAGGGGGATGGAAGGATCTAAAACTCCACAAACGGTCGTTCCCACGATCGCCTGTGTCTCTAATTCATTGAGGGCCAGGAAATTGGCGCGGTGATTGATCAGGTTAGGAAGTATCTTGTGTCCCTCTCCATGGCGAATGATATAAGCAACTTGGAGGTTATCGAGCGCGCCCTTTCTGATTTTGGCTTCTCCGTATTTTGTGGAGATCTTGAGATCTCTCCCCTGCTCGAGTCCAGAAAATTCGTAGAATCCAGTGCCAGATATGATAGCCAGGTCAATCATCAAACTCCTCCTATCCACCAAACTTTTATTCTTATCAACTACAGAAGGGTCTTCTACAGCGATTTAAGCTATAACAGAGCGCCCATATTATGTCAAATAGCCCAGGGTATTGTATGTATATATAGAGCTAATCGTTTGAACAGACAATCGACCAAATGGTCCCAGTCAAAGTCAGGAACAAGGAAAAAACGTATATTCTGTGCTTTCAGCTTCCCAACCGATCTTTCCAGGCCCCTGGGTTCTGGGGATTTCAGGGGCTGCTGGCGGCTTAAGCACTGCTGAATTCGACAAACCTTACCGTCTCTAAAACCCTCCAGTGAAAACCAGTGTAGAGATGCATGAGTTTGTCACGACCGATGTAAATGCCTCCGGCCGCATCCAGATTGCCGAATTCCCTATCGCAGGAAAACTGCCTCGATCTGATTCTTTTAAGCTGAGGGATTTTCCCAGGAGAGATGATGATATCATCTGGAATCCGTACTTCATAAAGGTCAGCCAGGTTTTTTCCGTGCAGGATCGGGGCTGCGAAAGCGGTATTCTCTGTGGCCACCATATACAATCGAGTCATTCCAGGCGTGTTGCCTGGCTCTTCTGGTTCGACGAAGTTGATGTTCTGGTAGCTGGGATCGCGTTTTGATTTTGATTTGAGACTGCCGTAATTCCAGGTGACTTTTTTTTCTTCAAAGCCCTGTATGATATCCGTTGATCTGGAAACATAAAAATCCAGCCGTCCTTTTGGCTTTTTTTTGACTTCACGCCAGACAGCGCAGAGGAATTTTCCGCTCGAAAGCTTTCCGAGGGCGACAGCACCGGCTTTAGTTAAATTCAGGCGGTCGATTTCACAGTCCAGGAGTAATGGATTCACCGGATCACTCATATCGAGAAAAATGATCTTTGATTTCTTTTTCTTTTTATTTTCCAAGGGAACGGCAAGTATATCTCCCGAGCGACTGACACCGCCTGCGTGCCAGCGATTCTTATCAAGGGGAATCGTCCTGACAATCTTATCGTTCCCGGGAGGATGGAGTGATTGGGACAAATTGGAGCTCCAGGCTCCTTTGGCTTTCCGGGAGCCCATCCGGACGACGAAAAGATGGGATACAGGCTCGGTCACATCCCCTCCTGAAATCACCATGAATTTTCCCTTTCGAAGCCTCTGCATTCCCTGCAAATGGTTTCTGGCTTCGTTAACACCTGGAACGTTGATATGTGTGTAGCGAAACTTACGCTCCTTCACGAACAGATCGCCATCATGGGCGGCAAGATTGGCTCCTTGCTGCGATATCCGCTTGAATTCCGCCTCTACATCCTTAATCTGGGGATTTTTCGTTATCTTAGGCATCATGGCTGATTTCTTCAGATTCGGTGTGCCGTAGGCATTTTGTTTATTCGGCATTGGGTCCCTCCTTGTGACTTAATAAGTCAAATAATCCGGATGATTCCCCTTTGGGGGCCGCGTCTTTCCGCTGCATCCATCTCGGCGCGTGATTAATCCAGGTCAATCAATAGGATAGAATAAAATTCCAATGCAGTCCGGCAGAGATGATGTACTCACTATGTCCGTCGATTCTCACCCATTCAAGCTCGACATGAAGGCCCGGCCCATGGATATAGGTCAGAGTAAGTCCGGCCGATATCCCGAATCCGATATCATCGACTTCAGAGCCATCCAAAGGCTCCAGTGTATCTCCGCTGCGAAAGTGCAGTCTGGGGGCCGTCCATAGTGTGATGTTGAATTGTGGGGGCGGCAGAATCACCGCAAAGCCAAGCGCAACCGGGATATTCCATTGTTCAACATCTCTAATTTTTGTGTACCCGATGGCTCCCTTGATCTGTATGATGGGCTTCCAGGGCAACGCCGGAGGCTTGAGGTCATAGCCCAATGCAGCTCCGGCTGTGCATCCATCTGGTGCCTGATGGTCGCTCGATAATAAAGCACCAAAGCCACCCATAAGGCTGAACCGCCCTGGGTTCCACACAGCACTGCCTGCGAGCACTTTAAAATCACCAACATCATGATTGAAGAGGCCGAAATCCCCACGAACGACAAGGGTGTTGAGCAATGAGTTTTGTTTGGGCGAGAAGGAGACGGGCAAAGAGGTGAGCTGGGCTGAGGCTGTGCTTACGAGAAAGGTTGCGGCTGGGATGAGAACAAGAAATTTTGCGATGGATGTCCTCATTCCGTCTTCCTCGATTAAATCAGCGGTTTTCACCCCTGAAAAAAACTGTAATTCCGCCTTATTTTAACATGTTTCAGAGATGACGCCCAGTAAATCTCGGATTCACCTGCACCGGATTCGCATCCTTTGCCGCTTTCTTTTTGACCCTCCTATCCTTTCAGATTAAGTCTCTCAGCGAATCTTAACTAATGTGTGATGGTCCTTTCCCTTAATTCCTCGGTTTTTGTGAAATTTGGAAACACCTTGACCTGAACCCCGTCATCACTCTTTCAATCTCTGTTTAACGTAATTGAGGGCTCCTCCAGCCCATAAATACTCCCGCTGCCGTCCTAAAACACTCAGAACAGCGGTTATTCCCTGACCATCCGCGGAAATCGCGAGGGAAAGTGCGCAGGCTCACCTGTCCAATCTCCCCACCCGGGATCAGCAAGACACAAAATAAGATGATCTTGACAAACCAAAAACCAGTATTTAAGGTGAAAGATGATTTTTTATCAAAAGGAATGCCCGTGATTCACGAATTTGAAGTGGTCATCGTTGGTGCTGGAGGGGCTGGTCTGTATGCCGCTCTGGAGGCCAGTCAGAAAGCTAAAACGGCTGTCCTCTCCAAGCTCTATCCCATCCGAAGCCATACCGGAGCCGCCCAAGGAGGAATCGGGGCGGCGTTGGGAAATGTTGAAGAAGACAGCCCGGAATGGCATGCCTTTGACACGATCAAAGGCAGCGATTATCTCGCTGACCAGGATACAGCTATTATCCTTGCCGAGGAGGCTGTCCAGGCTGTCTACGAACTCGAAAATCGAGGCCTTCCGTTCAGCCGCACCCCCGAGGGGCGCATCGATCAAAGACGGTTCGGAGGACATACCAGAGAGTTCGGGAAGGCGCCAGTACGGCGCTCCTGCTATGCCGCTGACAGGACCGGCCACATGATCCTCCAGACTCTTTATCAACAGTGCATCAAGAGCAATGTATCCTTCTTTGATGAGTTCCATGTTGTCGACGTTCTGATCGAGGGACTGAAATGNNATCGTGGCCATCGAGTTAGCCACCGGGGAAATTCACACCTTCAAAGCCAAAGCCATCCTGTTTGCCACGGGCGGTTGGGGCAGGATATTCAAGATCACCTCCAATGCCTATGCCAACACAGGAGATGGCCCGGCTGTTCTCTCCAGAAGAGGCGTGCCTCTTGAAGACATGGAGTTTTTTCAATTCCATCCGACCGGAATCCACGGTATGGGAATTCTGATTACAGAAGGAGTGCGCGGTGAAGGTGGAATCCTCCGCAACCATAAGGGCGAACGCTTCATGGAAAGGTATGCGCCATCTCTGCTTGACCTCGCTCCCAGAGACATGATTGCCAGAGCCATCCAGACAGAAATAAGAGAAGGACGGGGGATCAAGGGTGACGCCTCGGTCGATGACTATGTCCACTTGGACGCCACTCATCTGGGAAAAGACAAGATCAAGACCAAATTGCCGGAGATAGCCGATTTCTGCCGGACCTACATGGGCATCGAACCGGCCGAAAAACCCATGCCTGTTCATCCCACGGCCCATTATGCGATGGGCGGGATTCCCACCGATTCCCACGGCCGAGTAGTGGCCGACGGAGAGGGTCATCTGTATGAAGGTTTGTATGCGGCCGGCGAATGTGCCTGCGTCTCTGTCCATGGGGCCAACCGACTCGGAACCAACAGCCTGGTGGACCTCGTTGTTTTCGGCAGACGGGCAGGTTCGNNTCAATATGTCAAACAGGTTGACTTTCTATCTATCTCCAAAAACGCAGCCGAGCCGACGAAATCTCTCGTCGAGGCATTGAAAAAAAGAAAAAATGGCCCATTACCTCAGCTTCTGCGCCAAGAAATGAGAGAGGTGATGATGGCCAATGTCGGTATCTATCGACAACAGAAAGACATGTCCAAAGCTGTCCAAAAGCTCAGGAATCTCCGAGATCAATACAAGAGTATGGGAGTCCAGGATACAAGCAGAAGTTTCAACTCTAATCTTCTGGAGATTCTTGAACTCGGGAATCTCCTGGATTTAGCCTATATCACAGCCTGCTCTGCTTTAGACCGGAAGGAAAGCCGGGGGGCTCATGCCCGGGAAGATTTTCCCGACCGTGATGATGCAAACTGGCTTAAACATACCTTGACCTGGCTCACCAAGGATGAGGTGAAAATCGGACACAAGTCGGTGGATATTTCTCGGTGGAAGCCCAAGCCGAGAAAGTATTGAACGAGGAGCGAATGATAAAAATCACGATCGAAATCAAGAGATACAATCCTGAGGATGATAAACCTCCTCGCTTCAAGAAATATGAGGTTGAGGCAGAGCCCACGGACCGCCTGCTCGATGCCTTGATGAACATAAAGCAACATCAAGATCCCACACTCGGCCTCCGCAAAAGCTGTGCTCATGGTGTATGTGGTTCTGATGCCATGGTCATCAACGGAGTAGAGAGACTTGCCTGTAAGACCCTGATCAAGGACGTGGCCGAAAAAGAGGGAGATACGGTCAAAGTCGAGCCTCTAAGAACCCTTCCGGTTCAGAGGGATCTGATGGTGGATCAAACCCGTTTTTTCGCTAATTACAGACACGTCAAGCCTTACCTGATCAGCGAAAAAGAGGTCAAAGAAAAAGAAAGGATCCAGACGCCGAAGCAGAGAGCCCAGTTCGACGAGGCCACCAACTGCATCCTGTGTGCCGCCTGCTATTCAGCCTGTCCAGTGGTTCAAGAAAAGAATCCGAAATTCCTGGGACCGGCGGCGGTTGTCCAGGCTTCACGCTTCCTGGATGACAGCCGGGATGGGGGATTTGAGGAGAGGCTCCCTGACCTCGATTATCCGGATGGGATTTGGCCCTGTGAAAACCATTTTAGATGCACGAATGTCTGTCCTCGGAGCATCCCGGTAACCAAACTTATCAATGTGACGAAGATGAAAATCAGCCAGTTCAGGAAGGACCGAGGCGAAAAAATTCACAGCCGATCTTCAGATTGAAGTCTATACCTCAGCTTTTTTTCCGTTTTAATTTAATAAAATTCTTCATCTCCTGAAGATTTTTGGAGAGGTCAAACCAGCCGTTCTTGAAGGCCGCATAATCTGGACCGCTCATGGCCGAGGCATACCGGACTGAGTTGGCGTAAACGAGCCACTGTTTGATCCATTTCTGTTCTATTTCCTCATCGAACGGATTGGATTGATCGGCCAATCCTTCATCCCAAGCTATCTGGAGAAGCTGTGTTGCGGCCAGGACCATCTTGTCCGTCTCGTCGATCGTCGAGTGCATCTTAAGGAAAAAATTATCCGTCCAGCTTGTCCCATGGCAGGCGCGGCAGACCTGCTCCATCCGGGTTCGGTGCTCCTTCTGTTCGGTCTCATCAANNCTCTCCCCGGTGAATGTTGTGGGAAGGGGGAGACCGTCCTTGTTTTTGATCAGGTGGGTCCTCCCGTCTTTAGGTTGGGGATGGGAGTAAATGAGTCCGAAAATCCTGACCCAGAGGCGGGCGCCGAAATCATGGCTTCGCTCGACAACTATTTCTCCGTCTGGATCGACCAGAAGGCTGTTGTGACAGACAGCACAGGTGGGAGCTTTGAAATCCTGCCCGACCGTCCAAGGAACATTCTCCCAATTCCACGCATCCCCTTCTGAATGATAGATGTTTCCGTGTTTACTCTCCCGGTAGACGTTCCAAGCCGGTAGGTCGGGCTCGAGATGACACTGAGAACAGGTGTCCGGCTTCCGGGCGATTTCGATCGAGAAGCTATGTCTTGGATGACAGGCCGTACAAGCGCCAGAACTCCCGTCCGGGTTCACGCGTCCCACGCCTTGATTGGGCCAGTTGGTAAGCACAGGCACTTCTATATCATCAATGTCTGTCTTGATAACCTTCGTTCCCTTCACCTCAACCTTTGTTCCATGGCAACTGTAACAGGTCTCAGCTTTGGTGTAATCAGAGGATTCGAGTTGGTTGATCTGACCGTTGTTCACTTCCTTTAGACTGGTGATCGTCTCGACAAGGGTGTGGTAGACAGGATTCTCGGCAAGATTATAATGGGCGTTGGCTTTTTTGCTGGAAGAATATTGCTTTTCTTCTTCAACGTGACAGGTGCTACAATCTTTGGGGGATACGACCACATTGATTTGGTGACCGAAGTGCTTGAAATTATCCCTATGTTTCTCCGGATTTCGGCTGTGGCATTCGTAACAGCCGACAGTTACTTCGAGCAACTCCTTGGGCATCTTTGGATTTGAGACTTTCTTTTCTAAATCGGGCTTTTTAAGTGATTCCGCGGGTGTCATTCTAGAGTGTTCACTCGTCCGCCAATCTTCGACGATTCCTGGAGTGTAAACCTGATGACATTCCAAGCACTCTTCGGTTTGTTCACTCACCGGAGCTTCGGATTCTTCAGAACCATCGGGAGTTCCAGAGAGTCCTTGACCCAAGATTAAAAGAAGAGATATTGCTAAAAGAATCAAAAATACTTTTTTTATTTTGAGTATGCCTTTCCTTAACAGTCTATCAGAATTGTAAAGAAAGAATAAAGGGAGGAGAATAAAAAAAATTAAAAAAATGGGGTCAGGCCCTCTTTATGAAAGCCTAACCCCATGCACCGGAGTTTAGAATCCAGGTGTGATCGTAAACTGGAACATCCACCCTTTCTGAGGTCTGTCGAAAGGATGGACCAAGTTAAGTCCGATGACAAAGTAACGCATCAGGCTTGTCTTAAGTCCGAATCCGGCACTCGAGACCAGTTTCCGGTCGCCGCCGAGAAACGTTGGTTTATCTTCGTCGCCATACCAGGCAACTCCAGCGTCGAAGAAGGCAACAAAATCCGTCGGCAGGATGCCATAATACCCTTTGCCGATACCGAGGATTTGAAATATCGGAAACCTGACCTCGAAATTAGCCACAGCCAGCTTGTTCCCGAACAGCCGATTGTAAACCTCGATTTCCCCACTATCGAAGGATCCGCCATTAAATCCGTGAACCAGAGTTTCATACCCCAAATATAGAGGATAAAATCTGTCATCCTCAGCACTTATTCCGTAGCGTCCGTAATGGAGAAGCCGGAAGGCAAGGGTAAACGGTCTGACAGGCATGAGGTAACGTCGGTAATCAGCCAAGACTGTATAATAGTTCATCGTTCCGATCGCAGGAGAGAATTCAAGCCTGTAGCTCTGTCCCAGGATGGGACCCGTAGCCCCCCATAGAGCGCTGTCATAGACAAGGGCTGCCGAGGCATAGCCGAAATGCAGAGGATCCGGAGTCGGCAATTTTTCTTTTTCCTCGATC
>JABAOF010000687.1_pt1 | contig 23091 bp, 21 predicted proteins | sample 7062171 | NCBI WGS metagenome assembly JABAOF01 (sample SAMN14538628, study PRJNA623070) | marine sediment metagenome | biome: marine biome [ENVO:00000428]; feature: marine pelagic biome [ENVO:01000023]; material: deep marine sediment [ENVO:00002113] | place: India: Gulf of Khambhat ...
TTCTACCGTAGAAAATATTCGTTTCTACCGGAGATAATTTTTTTTCTACCGGAGAAAAATATTTTTCTACCGGAGATAATTTTTTTTCTAGGGGAGATAATCTCCTTAGAATCGAAGGTGCCAGGTACTTTATTCCATGGTTTTGGATGATCTTCTTAGAATAGATTTGCCTCCAAATCTATTTTACCTTTCTGGGCTTAATTGGAAAAGATTTCACTTCGCCAGATCAGTCAACTTCACCACGCGGGCGAAGCCCGCAAAAATCTTTTTTTGTACGCTTTTCGCAAAAAAAAAGGTTTTGTGGGAATGTGGAAAAGCTTTTTTTTAGCTTTTCCAATGGATTGGGGGAGACGAAATAGACTTTTAAAGCCCCTAATAAGGAATTTTATAGCCCAATACAAAAAATTCGCCAGGCAAGTAAACCCATTTCAAATTGTATGGTATTAATATAGATAGAATCAATCGCTTACAGGCAGAGTTACAGCAACTTGAATCCCAGAAAAAGGCACTCCTCAATATCCCGTAAAATATTTAAGAGAATGGTTAGGAGCACCTTGTTCTTATCAAACAATGGGCGCACTTCCGCCCCATTTCCCAAAAGCCCCATCAATAGGGCAAAACCATTTTCAGGAAATTATCTCCGGGATTTTTTTCAATTACTATAAACCACTAAAAACCACTAAAAAGAGATATAAAGTGCTATAAAGTGGTCACTTTTTAGCCATCACTTCTTTTGAAATAAACGGGAATTTTAGTTGTCGCTGATCAGAAATCCGATATTCTACCTCTTGAACATGGTGGTAGGCGCCAGTATAAGTTATTCTTTCTCTTCTAATGCTCCTATTATATCACAACATTCGCACACTCGCAGGCAACGTCCCCTTTTTCCCTTTTTCCCCTTTTTCTTTAAACTCGGTCTTGACTGTCCCCTTCTTTTTAAATATGGCTGTGACGTCTGCTGAAGTGATTGGATTAGCTAATTGTTTTGTCTTCTACTACTTGTAATGTTTTCCTGCAATCCTTACACAAGCTCTGGATGAGATTGAGATCAACATCTTTCTTAGATGCAGAAAGTATATCCTGAACGTATGATCGATAATCGGCGGCAATCTTATCGTCTTTGATCACTAGGCCTTTATCTAACGAAGAAATCTTTGAGCTGTAAAGTGCCAAAAAGACAGATTCATGTGTTACGATGATACCGCCATATTTGTCTTCTTCTAGATATCCAAGTTCTGCGTGATCCAGAACATTGTTCAAGTGTTCACAGAGTTGGTGCCTGATATGGTCCCCTGTAATTATCCTTATATACCTGATATCTCCGCAGCAGACTCGTTCGCTGAGTTTCTCAAGATACTCTTGATTACGTGATCTTCCACCAACACAGAAGATGTAGCGCTCAGACTCTTCTATTATTTTAATCATTGTACCTATAATTGCGTCAATACCTTCTATTAGATCAATTCTCATTTCTCGCGATCTGTGCAAGAGCTTGTGGTCCTTCACCAGATCCAGAGGAGAAGCCTCCTTTGCAAGCTCTACAGAATAATACTGCTTAAGAAATTCGCCAACTTCAATACGTTGTTGATTTATAAATCTTAAAAATGTATCGACGACCAATGATGGATCTGTATCCTTTCTTCTGAGATTATAAAGCGAACTGACACCATCTTGCATGCTTTGCCAGAGAGTGCTTAAAATCGTCTTGTGGACAAGGCGTTCCTCATCAAATTTTTGTTTAGCAATTCTTTCTTTATATAACTGGAAGAAATTAAATCCTAAACTGATTACTGCAACCAATCCCATTATCAGATCAAATGGTGTAATCTGCATCGAATTAACCTCCTTTAAGTATTTAACGATCAAGCTAACCTGCCCAACACCTCCGTACGGTTTTGGATTAAGTGCAGCGATTGGTTAGATATTTTATTTTAGTGATTTTATCCACTTGTATTTAGTGCGAAATTTGATTACAAGTTTTTTTAGTTCAACCTCTGCATAAGGTAGCACTCGGGAAAAATAGTTTTTTATTCGTTTATGCACTTCTTTTACATTTTTTACGCACCACTCCTGTACTATTTTGACTGTCCTTTTTTTATTTAGATCAATCTGGTGAACCGAAAAGCAATTCATATGCATGCTTTCGCAAAATTGGCATAACTGCTTCTAAGAACTCGATATATGCTAATTCCAAATTCGGGTATTTCTTAATAATCCATTTTGTAAATAAAGGAACTGTGGGTCGATATTCGTATAAATTTCCAAAACGTCTTTCCTCAAGGTAACCTTTCTGGACTAAGGAATTTAAGACTTTAATTGCATCAGACTTGCTTGGGAAAATACTCGACCACTTTGAGAGTGCCAAATCAGATATCTGAAAATAGCTGGAAGGATCATCAGGGTCTATAACCATTCGTAGAAATAGTCTCAAGCCCAATGGAATTGAATTCCAGAAGAATAGAAAGTCATTTCTGTCTTCTAATTTTAACACAAAATCAAAGACCTTTTCTATATCTTTATGTGTGAATAACTTTTTTTTCTCTGTATTGAGATATCGAACTACACTGTCAAATAGAAGTTGATAGCAATAAAGATTTCCACCCGTGGAGGCTACAAGCTCTTCAAGAACACCTTCCTCAAAGTCAATATAATGGCTTAGCTGCTCTTGAGTTGCAAGAACAAGTTTTTTTTGCGAGTAGGGTTCTACAACAACCTCAAAAATGTCACTCATTGAAAATCGGGGGGAAATGGCTGAAATGAATGTCTCCCTTGACTTTTGTCCCAAAATGATTACCTTAAATTGCAATTCAAAAACTAACTTTTCCAATAACGATTTAAACGCGGAATATACAGCCCCATTTTCAGACCGGTTGATAAAATGATCAAAATCATCAAGAATAACAATTACTTCTTTCTCAGGAAAATCAGCATGTAATCTTTCAAATATTGCATCGCATGTTGAAATGCTACTGTAGTCCACTGCAGAGTGAGTTTGGATAGGTTTTCTCCCCAATTGGCGTCTTTTACTTCCTATCTTTAAGGCAGTAATGAGACGTTCTAATCCATCATCTTCATATAAGTTTACCCATTGGTGACCAGATATCTCTTCTGGTAAATCGCATTCATCTAGGCGTACAGGTATTAAATAGATGTCTTGTGGAAGCATTTCATCTCTATAATCTATAGCCCATCTAATCTCCTTGCGAAAAAAGCCACGCTTCTCCACAGAAGTGCTCGAAAGCAACAGCAAAATGAAATCTGAACTCCTAAGAGACTGACTAATTGCTTCCTTCCAATTTTCACCTGGAATTATGTTTCTTTTATCCATCCAAGGATCAAGATTAACATTAACCAATTTATCATAAAGGCGATTTGCTTCTTCATAATCCAGGGAAGAATAGCAGATAAAAACTTTAGCAGAATGATTCTCGAAATCAGTACCTCTTTGATCGTTTAGAATGGGAGAATTCTCTAAACTAGTCAACAATGTTTCTCTTATGTCTTTAAGTAAATGTTCTTCATCATCGAAGTTGAAATTTGTAAATGGAAATCTTACAAAAAAAGTATTGTGGCCTGCTTCCGTACAAAGCTCTTCAATAGTACTCGTTTTTCCAGAACCAGTGTGCCCCTTGACATTAATTATTTTCACTTCTTTGCGCTTGATTAACTGCCTAATTCGTTGTAATAGATCATGCCGAAAATACCGATGTTTCTTGTTCTTGAATTTAGAGATTCTTGTGCTAAAAAAGTTTGGAATATTTTCAAAAAAACTATTGTTGTTTGACATCGCTATCTCCTGTGAGTATTAACATATTAATTAGTTCAAATCAGATGAATATTCTATCTTTCTTTCAGAACCCAGAAGGGACCGACTAGGTCACCGAGTCCCAAGACATCATGAATTTGTCTTTTATATTTATTCCCTAATTCTTTAATTAAGTTCTTATCAAAGCTCAAGTTAGAGAAATCGATTTCTATATCATTACGTCGGAATATCAAATCGATCAATATCTTTCGATAAGTAATATCGTTCAACCCTATAAGGCTCGGGCAGGGCAAATAGTATAGGTTAGTTGATCTTCCACAGATCAATGGCGGAAGACTATGTGCTTTAAGGCTTGAAGAAGTTATAACAAACTCTGCTTCTGGAATATTCTCACCATAATAATACAATTTTTGCTCGCTTAATGAAGGAAAACTATTATTTGTCTCATAATATCGAATCCCCCAGTTCATTAAGTTTGTCCCTATTTCATCTACACCGCCTATTCCCAAAAATAATCTATTATCACCATTAAGTGCAGTTTGCTGAATGCAATTTTGGATTATGTCAAAAGAATGTTTTAAACAAATATCCTTTAGAATTCCAGAATTCCCATAGACTTTCACAGCAATTTTATATTTCTTATACAACTCTAGATAATCCGAGTCATTAAAAATAATTTTGATTATCTCCGTTACAATTTGAAGGTACCAATTTCCACGTTTTAATACTGATCGGCTGAAGAGTGGAATGATCAAGTTTTTAATTCCATAATTGAAGAATATTTTCAACACATTCAATGACCATTTTTTTGAAAGGGATATATAGGTCTTTATGTAGACCTCTTGTGATGATGGGTATGGCGATTGGATCAAAACAAGGCGACGGGTTCCATTTGGAATGAATATTCCAGTAATGGGCCTACCGATATCATTAATTAAAGATATGGCGTCAGTTTCAGAAAGTTTCAAAAAAGCGTCAACTTTCTCCAACATTAGAGGACCTCTAATTGACTGAGAAACTCTTTTAACTTTAGTATAGGGAACCTAACATTTTTAAAGAGGGGGCTAACCTTTATTATACTAGATATAGATTTTTTGTATTTTAAAAAATTAGTCATCTAGTAAAAAAATATTTAAAAAATCTGCGCAAGCTCCCACCCTTAGAGGATGTTACTCTTAATTCTACCCTCGTTAACTCAGCCAACTCAGATGCCTTCCATTTAGCCATCGCCGGTTCTTTCTAACTCTGCACAAGCTCCCGCCCTTAAGGGTTGAGCACTACTTTATCACCCTCTCTGCCATTGCTGATTTGATTTGTCCATCTCAACTTAACCACTGCCTCTCTTCCAGCTTCCGCTTCAAATGAAGCATACAGCATCTACTTACTTTTCCTCAACTCTTCCGTTCTTGAAGTAATAGATTATCACACCAGAAAGGAAATTTCAAGATATTCCCAGATTTTTCATTTAAAAAAAGCTTCATCTTGTTACGAGACAGCGGGTTACGGGTTTACGGGGAAAAAGGCGGAAATGAACATTGCAAGATTTCAGACATTCACTATACCTCGCTATCCCGAAACTCGCCATCACGCAACAAGTGCCGCTAGTTCTTAAAAAGTTTGCGGTGGATTTTGGCATTTCTGAAAAATAGGTAAAAATACTTATCTGATAGAAAAACGTGCACGGTGCATTGCAATATGACTTTAATGTGGCATCAGTAACAGTTGGCAGTAGGCAGTTGGCAAAGGCGCAGGGGGCAGGGGGCAGGGGGGAGGGGGCAGAAGGACAACAGTTGGCAGTTGGCAGTAGGCAGTTGGTAAGAAAGAAACGGAGAAACGAGGAAACGAAGAAGTTGAGAAGATGAAAGAAGAAGAGCAAAAATTACAAATTCCAAAGGGGATTGGCACCCCCGACCGAATAAGAATTCCAAATTCAAATGACCAAAATCCCATACATCTCGCAGACAATTCCTCAAAAGGATTTAAGAATTAAAAGATAACCAATTGTATTGGAACCGCGCAGCCATTCGTAGTCATCCTGCAGCGTTCCACATTCAAAATGCAGGCTTCCCCAGTCACGATGTATGCTTCCCCAGTCAGAATGTAAGCATCCCCAGTCACGATGTACGCTGCCCCAGTCAAAATGGAAGCGTCCTCAGTTACGATGTACGCTGCCCCAGTCAAAATGTAAGCGTCCCCAGTCACGATGTACGCGTTCCCAGTCAAGATGTAAGCGTCCTCAGTCACGATGCACGCGGCCCCAGTCAAAATGTAAGCGTCCTCAGTTACGATGTACGCTTCCCCAGTCAAAATGTAAGCATCCCCAGTCACGATGTACGCGCTCCCAGTCAAAATGTAAGCGCCCCCAATTACGATGTACGTGGCCCCAATCAAAATGTAAGCGTCCCCAGTCACGATGTACGCATCCCCAATCGGAATTCAGGCTTATCCAATAAATTTGCAGTCGTCTACTGAGTTGTTGATGGATTATTTACTTGGCACCTATTCGTTGACCAATATGGAAACCTGAGATATGAAAAAAGATAGTAGATTCGATCTACATCTACCAGCTTCCGGGCAACAAGGAATTACCCCCTGGAGAAACACTTTTTTCTCCGGGAGAAAACAGATTATCTCCGGGACAAACCGATTTATCTTGGCAGCAATAGTATTTTTTTAGTCAAGAAATGAATCATTTCAGGGCTTGAAATTGGTGAAAGTACAAAGTCGCCAGGCAAGAAATCTCATTCTTTGCATTGCTGTTTTGACGTTTTGACGCACCGTCACCCTCCTGCACCCTCCTGGCTTCACTGCACATCAGAGTTTTGTCATCGAAGGTGCCAGGTACTTTATTCTTGCCGCAGGCGATTTAAACTTGCCCGCAGTGGGTAACGCACCTTATCTCTCCTACCGCACGGGCACCCAATTAGCGCGTCAGAATTTACAAGTCCTTTGACGCATCTAAATTATGAATGATGAGTGATGAATGATGAAATGAATGTTGGTACGCCGTCATTGATGTTCTTTTTCATCATTCATCATTCACAATTCATCATTAGCTTTTTAAACTTATGTCCATCCTGAAAATACTGTGCCTCCGGCGGCCAGGGGCCTATTTGGTTGGGTAAGGTGAGTAGGGTGAGTAGGGTGAGTAAGGTAAGTAAGTTGAAGGCTTCCCCAAACGTTTGAAATAACTACCGTTTTATCAATACATGTAAATCCCTTGGTCTGTTATTTGTATGGCTGATTCAGGTAAGGAAGCCTTCGAGATGGTCCGAAGGGCCTTCTGAGGGTGGCGACGCTATGCGCCTCGCCGAGGGCCTGGACCCCAAAAAAAAATTTTTTTTGTTGAAAAATTTGGATTATTATACTATAATTAGAGTATAATTAGCGTACAATTGGTAATGTAAAAGGAGCCTTTGTTATGAGGAATTAAAACGTCAAGAGGAAAAAAATGAGATATAAAGCAAATATTTTGGTTGTTGACGACGATATATCGATTTTAGAAGGTGTGGCCATCATATTAAGAAATGAAGGGTATATCGTGGATACGGTGTCCAGGGGAGATGAAGCCTTGAAAAAATTGGAGCAAGATCATTATGCTGTTGTCATTGTCGATTTAATGATGCCTGGTATGGACGGAATCGATCTTTTGCAAGAAATAAAAAGGAAGAAACCCGATATAACCGTAATCATGATCACTGGATACCCATCCATAAAGACTGCTGTAAAATCGATCAAGTTGAGTGCTTTCGATTATATACCCAAACCCTTTACCCCGGATGAATTACGCAGCCTGGTGGCAAGGGCCCTGGAAAAAAGGCAAACGTACGAAGAAGTTGCAGAAAAATTGGGTATAGAAGAGGAAAAGTTAGTAGAAATTGCCATACCCGATGATTTGTATTGCATACCCGACCATTCCTGGGTAAAACAAGAAAAAGACGGTAATGTGCGCATTGGCGCCCATCATACTCTTATTAGAACCGTTAAAGGTATTGAAGCCATTGACTTTCCTGGGAAAAATGAAACCAGGTATCAGGGTGAAGTTTGTGTGAGAATCACTGATTCTCATAACCAGGTACTCCGATTATGGACCCCGGTAACCGGCAAAGTTATAGAGGTCAATGAAGAAGTCGGAGAAAACTTTTCAAAAGTAATTCATGACCCTTATGAAAAGGGTTGGTTGGTATTAATCGAACCGTTACATTTAGAAGAGGATCTTAAAAATTTAACACCTCTGAAGACCTAAATAAAAAATGAAAAAGGAGATCGATCATGGAGATTTTAAAAATTTCAAAAAATGATTTCATCTCTTTCATCGCCAAAAAGCTCACTGAAAACGAATCCAAAACCATCGGCGTGGTAAAGAAAGGCTCCCACTATGTTTTTGCCGAATTGAACTCATCTGCTGAACTTTGTCTTGATTATGATGTGACGCTGCTCCCACCCAAAAAATATTTTCAACCCCCAAAGGAAGTACTGTTAAAATTTACCCCCAAAAAACCGGAGTCTTATGTGGCTGTAAACACCTGTGAGCCGATAACCATCATTGGTATTCACTATTATGACCTGGTAGCCATTTACCTCATGGATAAGGCATTCTCTGAGGATGAAAGAGATGAACACTACATGAAAAAGAGAGAGAACTCTCTTTTAATCGGTATCTATCCCACGAAACACTTCAAACACCGGTTTGCCCGGTCGGTTACCCGGGGTCAATGCCGCAAAGTGGCCGATTTGATGTTGGTTCATATCGGGGATGATTTTGTGGTAGAGGTTCTAACTGAAAAAGGCAAAAAATACCTGGAAGGAGCCAAAACAGTGGAAAATGATTATTCGCTTAGTGAGATTGAAGATGCCAGGAATATTGTCAAAGATGACCAGAAAATCCCCGTACCTGTTGAACTGATCCCCGACTACCTGGAAAAAACTTATGCCCATCCGGCCTGGGAACATTTTGGCGATAAATGTTTCTCCTGCGGTTCTTGCGTCCTGGTTTGTCCCACCTGTTACTGTTTTGATGTAAGGGAAGAGGTAGAGCTTTCATTGGCAGAGGGTAAGCGGATCAGGGTCTGGGACGGGTGTATGCTGGAAGACTTTGCCCGTGTTGCCGATGGGCATAATTTCCGCAGCGAGAGAGGCTCACGGTTCAGGCACCGGACCTTCAGGAAAGGGAAATATCTTCCGGAAAAATACGGGTACTTCGGGTGTGTCGGCTGCGGCCGCTGCGCAGATGCCTGTACCGCCGATATTGCCGGCCCCGTAAAAGTATTAACGTATATAGAAGAGAATAAATAACACGTAAACCAGGAGGAAAAAATGTGTGCACATGAAAATTACGAATGCAGGGAAGAAAGAGAAATTCAAGAAAACTCGATATACCTGCCCGGGGTGGCGACTTTAACCAGGAAGGAAATATTCACCCCCTTTGACACGTTTTTTGAATTTGAACTTAAGGACCGTTGTTTAGGCCATTTACCCGGTCAATTCGTGGAGGTTTCCATCCCAGGCATCGGTGAAGCCCCTATCTCTATCTCTTCTCCCCCTTCCGATAGCAAAACCTTCGAGATGGTAATCAGGAATGTGGGTACAGTCACCAATGCCGTCCATTCGTTGGCAATTGGCGACTCCATCGGTATCAGGGGACCTTACGGCACGTCTTTCCCCATGGAGAATCTCAGGGGGAAAAGCCTCCTGTTCATTGCCGGGGGAATCGGCCTGGTGCCCGCCAGATCGGCCATTCTTTATGCCTTGCAGCATAGAGAGGATTACAAGGATGTCACCATTCTATTTGGCTGCAAGGACCCGACGCAGCGGCTTTTTGTCAATGAATTGCAAGAATGGAAAAAAAGAGACGATATCGTATTTCATGAGACTGTAGATACCACTGAGCTTTCTACCTATATTGAATTGACCCACATGGACATATCCTATCGAGGCCCGGTGGATGAATGGAAATCCAAAGAATGGACCGATAATGTGGGTGTTATCACCACCCTGTTTCCCAAACTTACCGCTGTCGATCCGGCTGAAACCCATGCCATTGTGGTGGGACCGCCGGTGATGTACAAATTTGTTATCATGGGACTGCACGACATGGAGTTTGCGGATGACCACATTATTGTTTCATTGGAGCGGCGGATGAAATGCGGCGTGGGAAAATGCGGTCACTGCCAGATGGAAGATTTCTATGTCTGCCAGGAAGGGCCGGTTTTCTATTATGAAGATATTAAACATTTAAAGGAGGCAATCTGATGAGCGCAAAACCGAAAGTGGCTTTTTTTGATTTTGCCTGCTGTGAAGGGTGTCAACTGCAAATAGCCAATCTTGAAGAGGATGTGGTGGGACTGACCAACCTGGTGGATGTGGTTGAATTCAGGGAGGTATTAACAGGAAAAGCTCCCGAATATGATATTTCCTTTGTTGAAGGTTCAATAACCAGGAAAGACGATGAAGAGAGGCTTAAAGATATTCGCAGCAGGTCAAAACTACTTGTGGCTTACGGCCAGTGTGCCGTTACCGGCGGCATAAATAGACTGAAAAATCAATGGCACAGCCTGGATGCCGTGAAAAAAGAGGTATATGGCGATAACTATAATATGCCTCACCTGGACACCTATCCCACCCAGGGTATCGACGCGGTGGTAACGGTTGATCTTTACATTCCCGGCTGCCCTATCGATCGTGACGAGTTTTTAAGGATAGTAAAAGAGTTACTTCTTGGCAAAAAGCCCGGATTAGCGAATTATCCCGTATGCGTGGAATGTAAATTCAAAGAAGATGTATGCCTCTTTGATTTTGGTATTGTCTGTTTAGGGCCATTGGCACGGGCAGGCTGTGGGGCCAAATGCCCGTCAAACGCCGCTGCTTGCGAGGCGTGTCGAGGTACCGTGGACAACCCCAACACCCATGCCATGCATGAAATCCTGGAAAAATACAACTATACCGTTGACCAGATAAAGAGAAAAATCAATATTTTCGGAGTCAACCCGGAGGTATCAAAATGAGCAGTAAAAATAATATAAACATCAATCTCCATCATATTACCCGTGTGGAGGGTCATGGGAACATCGTAGTGAACGCCAACGAGGGTAAGATAGAAAAAATCCAGTGGCAGGTCCCCGAAGCCCCCCGGTTTTTTGAGGCAATGGTTGTGGGCAGGGATTATAACGATATAGCCACCATCACGTCGCGAATTTGTGGTATTTGTTCCATCGGTCATACCTTTGCCTCGCTGAAAGCCACGGAAGCAGCCCTGGGTATTGAAATTTCCCCAACCACACGCGTTTTAAGGGAATTGCTCATACACGGCGAAACACTGCAAAGCCACATTCTTCACGTGTGTTACCTGGTAGTCCCCGATCTATTGAAAGTCAATAGTGTACTTCCCCTGGTTGAATCCCACAAAGATGTAGTCCTCCTGGTGACGAAGTTGCACCGGCTGGCCAACGAGTTGTGTGAAACAGTCGGAGGAAGGACCACTCACCCCATCAGGGCCCGCATCGGACGGTTTTCCATGCTCCCGGACAAAAAAGAATTGGCAGGTTTTAAAGAACGATTAACAGCAGCCGTCGATGATTTAAAGACGTTGGCCGAGGTGGTGAAGTCGTTAGCCGGTGCGCTCCCTGATTTTACCAGGGAAACCGAATATCTTTCGCTCACCTGTGATAACGAGTATGCCTTTTATGACGGCCGATGCACCACCACGGATATCGACAAAACCATTCCCGCAGCCGAATATAAGAGTGTGGTCAATGAATTTGTGGTACCCCAATCCACGGCAAAATATGGGAAATTCAACCGCGATTCCTTTATGGTTGGAGCGCTTGCCAGGTATAACAATAATTACCAGCAATTAACTCCCCTGGCCGCCTCAGTGGGGGAAATGCTGGGACTGACAGGTATCAATTACAACCCCTTTATCAACAACATTGCCCAGGTAGTGGAAAGTGTCTTTGCGGTTGAGCGGGCCATCGATCATATCAACTGGCTGCTGGACCAGGACCTGGAATTGGAAAACCCGGAAATCAAACCCAAAGCAGGAAAAGGGGTTGGCGCCGTGGAAGTTCCCCGGGGCGTTCTTTTCCATGAATATGAATACGATGATAAAGGAACCTGCGTAAAAGCCAATTGTGTCATCCCCACAAATTTGAACCATAACAATATTCAATTGGACTTTGAAAAAATGGTCCCGGAACTTATGAAGCAGGGTAAAAGTGAAACGGAAATTCAATTTCAACTGGAGATGCTGGTAAGGGCCTATGATCCCTGTATATCCTGTTCAACTCATTATCTTGATGTGGAATTCAAAAAATAGTTGTGAAATATGAGACATGATCTATGAAACGAAAAAAGATGGCAGTTATTGGTTTGGGGAACCGGCTTCTTGCCGATGAAGGAGCAGGGCTGCATGCCATTGATCTTCTTAAAGAGAAATTGATATATGAAAATGCACATGCAGCGATCGATGTTGACCTGGTTGAAGCCGGGACCCCGGGGATGAACCTCCTGCATCAATTTGACCAGAGAGAAAAAATCATATTCATCGATGCCGGCAATTGTGGAATGAAACCCGGTGAATATATAAGATTTTTGCCCGAAGAGGTAAAAAGCCGTAAGAAATCAAAAAATGACTCGTATTCACTGCACCAATTCGATTTGATCACCTTCCTTGAATTTGCCGGCAGTATGGGCATGACCGGGGAAGTCGAGGTTGTTATTTACTGCATCCAGGCTGCTGAAATAACCATGTCGGAGACGTTAAGCCCTGCCGTAGCCAGGGGCCTGTCATTTCTGGCCCGGGATGTATACAACGAAATAAAAAAAGGAAAAAGAAAAATAACCCCGGGGATGGATATTGCTGCGAATTTGTAGTATTATAAGTGAGTGACCATGGCGCAAGATAAGACTGGAAACGAAGAAGGCAAAGCCCTGACCGTAATGGCCCATGATATTAAAGCCCCACTTTCGGCAGTCGTCAGTATTTTAGGTGTTATTGAAAAAGGCTATGTGAATGATATTGACAAGGTAACAGAATTGGTTTCCCGGGCCCGCCAGAAAACAGAAACCATCATCGCCATGGTCAATGATATCCTTGACTACACGCTCCTGGCAGACAAATCAAAAATGAAAAGAGAGCCGGTTCATCTTTCCCGGCTTCTTAAAGATTCTATCGGTACCATGACACCCGCTGCAAACGATGTGAATATAACATTAACCTATGACCGGGACGCCGGCAGGGGAAAACATGTAAACGGCAGCTATACGTTCCTGCTGCGAGCCTTTAATAATATCATTATGAACGCCATTAAGTACAACAAGAAAAACGGGGAAATCAGCGTCAGTTGTAGGGAAGATATCAAAAAACACACCATTACCATAACCGTCAGGGACACGGGCGTGGGAATACCCAGAGATGAACTGGACAAAGTATTTCATATCTTTGAAAGAGGAACATATGCCAGGAAAAATATCAATGGCGGTCTTGGACTGGGCTTAGCCCTGGTTAAGCAAATTATCGAAGATCATGACGGAGAAATAAAATTAACCAGCACCGTCGGTGTTGGGACAACAATAATGGTAACATTACCACTTTTAAACGTAAACGAAAAAAACGGAGGAACAAATGAGTTATAAAATTTTGATCATTGAGGATGATATCGACGAGTTGGAAGCAAGAAAGATTGTTTTGGAACATAATCATTATAACGTTGAAACCGCAACCGCTGTGGAGGTGGCAAAAGAGATCCTTGAAAGTAAAAAGATCGATCTGATCCTGCTGGATGTCATGATGGAAAAGGACAGCGACGGGTTTAATTTTGCACAAAATATCAAAAACGATGAAAAATATAAACATATCCCTATCATCATGACGACATCAGTTAGTCAGAGGACCGGGTTTAAATTTGATATAAAGGAAGATGGGGCCTTTTTGCCGGTGGAAAAATTCATGGAAAAGCCCATTGACCCTGATGATTTGATTGCAGCCATCCGTGGATTATTGAAGTAATATGATGAAATTATCGATAAGAGCAAAGCTAATTCTCAGTTTTTTGTTAATCCTGATAACCATCGGTATCATTACCGTAGGCGCCGGATTTCATATTATCGGCAAAGGGATTGTAAGAGAAGCGCAAACCAAGGTCGAGATGGATTTAAATGCGGCCCGGGAAGTATACCTGCATAAATTAAAGGAAATCCGGGATGTGGTTCATTTCACCGCACTGAAACGCTTTGCCGTGCGAGAAGCCATTAAACAAAAAAAATATGAGATCGTACTTAACGCACTCAAAGAGAACCGGGAAATAAGCGGCCTGGATGTGCTTTCGGTTGTAGACAGGAATGGTCGTGTGATCGTCAGTTCACGGAACCCCAACCTGGCCGGTGATTACCAGGGAGAAGACCTCCTGGTTAAACGTGTTTTAGCCACCAGGGAGCCTATTTTTTCCACGGTTATTATCCCTCATGACGAGCTGGTTAAGGAATCAGCCGCATTGGCTGAGCAGGCCCGTATCAAACTTGTTCCCACAACAAAAGCAGTTCCCAGGCAGCAAACAGAAGAAACCGCCGGCATGATGCTCAAAGCAGCAGTCCCGGTCATGTCTGATAATAATGAGCTGCTGGGGGTTATCTATGGAGGCGTATTGCTCAACCGCAACTTTGAAATCGTGGATAAGGTGAAGGATACGGTTTACAAAGGCATGACTTATAAAGGCCGGGATATCGGCACAGCCACGATTTTTTTCCAGGATACCCGGATTTCTACAAATGTAAAGAACAAAGACGGCACCAGGGCCATTGGCACCCGGGTATCGGCTGAAGTATACGACCAGGTTTTGAAAAAAGGTAAGACCTGGAAAGACCGGGCCTTTGTGGTTAATGATTGGTATATTACTGCCTACGAGCCCATCAGGGATGCCGGTAACAAAATCATTGGCATCTTGTATGTGGGTATTCTCGAGGCTAAATTTACCGATATGAAAAAAGAAACCGTCTGGGTATTCCTGGGAATCACAGCGGCTGGTTTGATTGTGGCTTTTATGATTTCCTACCTGGTGGCCGGCAGCATAACCAAACCGGTAATCGAATTGGGAACAGCGGCGCAGAAATTGGCAGACGGCGACCTGGACCAAAAAGTCAAAATTAAATCGGGAAAGGAAATCGTAAAATTAGGAAATGCCTTTAACTGTATGATCGAGGCAATTAAAGAGAGAGATGAGCAGTTAAAAGAGCGAACCAAGGAAATTGTGGGAAGGTCCGAAAGACTGGCCATGATTGGTCAATTAGCCGCCGGGGTGGCCCATGAAATCAATAATCCCCTGGGCAGTATTATTATCTTCAGCCATATTCTGCTGGAGGAGCCTGAAATCAAAGACCTTCACAGGAAAAACCTGGAAAAAATAGTCAAGGAGTCCACGCGCTGTAAAGACATTGTCAAAGGGCTCCTGGATTTTGCCCGGCAGACTGAACCTGAAACCAGGCTGGCCGATATCAATGCCGTTCTCAAGTCGACGTTATCTTTAGTGGAAAAACAAACCTTATTCCAGAACATTCAAATAACCACCCGGATCAATGCGGATTTACCACTGGTGGAGATCGATACCACCCAGGTTCAACAGGTCTTTATGAATATCATTATTAATGCGGCTGAAGCCATGAACAGAAAGGGTGAGCTTACCATGAGCACCAGGCTCTCCGCTGACAACCGGTTTGTTGAAATCGAGTTTATTGATTCGGGCTGCGGTATCAACCAGGAGAATCTAAAGAGAATATTCGAACCGTTTTTTACTACAAAAGAAGTAGGACATGGAACCGGGTTGGGTTTAGCCATCAGTTACGGTTTAATAGAAAAGCATAAAGGAAGCATTGATGTCCAGAGCGTCTTAGGCAAGGGCACGACATTTATCATTAAATTGCCGATTAAAGAGAAAATAGAAGATAACATAAATAATTTATCAAAGGAGGTGTGATATGAGTAATCAAAAGAAGATTTTGATTGTTGACGATAATTTGGATTATGCCGAGTCAATCAAGACAATCGTGGAAAGTGGTCCTTATTCAGCAGACGTCGCTACCAGCTCAAAGCAAGCTGTCGATAAATTAGAACAGGAGATACCGGATTTAATTATCCTTGACGTGCTTTTACAAAAGGGTGCCGAGGGGATTATTCTTTCCAGGAAATTTAAAAAGAACCCCAAATTGAAACAGGTGCCTATCATCATGCTTACTTCCATGACCAAACAAACCGGGTTCAAATTTATCAGCGAAGACCCCAGGCACCCCCATTTTTTGCCCGTCGAAGAGTTTGTTGAAAAGCCGGTGGCCCCTAAAGACCTGCTGGCTAAAATTGAGACGCTGTTGTCAACCAAAGAAGCCTCATGATCGCGACCGGGGATACACATACAAAAAAAAATGAAAGATATATCACGTATTTTAGTTATCGATGACGAAGAATCCATGCGGGATTCTTGCAACCAGGTGCTGAGTAAAGATGGGCATCGTGTCGATACGGCCGAAAATGGAATGGTCGGCCTGGAAAAGATAAAGACCTTCAAACCGGACCTGGTCTTAGTGGACCTCAAGATGCCCGGGATAAGCGGTATGGAGGTATTGGAGAAAGTCAACGTCATTGACCCCACCATTGTGGCCGTGGTTATTACCGGTTATGCCAACCTAGAATCGGCCATCCACGCATTTAAACGGGGCGCTTACGATTTTTTGCCCAAACCCTTTACCCCGGATGAGCTGCGCATTATCATTAAAAGGGGCCTGGAAAGAAGAAAATTAATCCTGAAATCCATTGCCCTGGAACAAGAAAAAGAAAGCATGAGGAAGTTTTTTATTACCATGGTCTCACACCAACTGTGCAGCCCCCTGGCCACAGTCCAGCAGAACCTCGAGATTATTCTCGATGGTATCGTCGGTGATGTCCCTGAAAAACAGGAGAAATTGCTCAGGCGCGCCAGGGAATCCATCAGCAGCCTGTTAACACTCATCAAAGACTGGCTGGACCTTTCTAAGATCGAGACGGGTAAGCTGGTGGAAACCTTTGAATCCTTATCCCTGGTTCCCCTTCTTCAAGAAACAATCGAGTCGTTACGGCCGCTGGCCCAGGAGAGAAACATTACCCTTACCCTGCACCGCGATGATGGGGATATTCCTATGATCAACGGTGATCTACAGAGTTTGCAGCAACTGTTTACCAATCTAATAAGCAATGCCATCAAGTTCAATCACCAGGGAGGTCAAGTTAATATTACGCTCCAGGAAAGAGATTCTTATCTAGAAATTAAGATATCCGACACGGGAATCGGAATCGCCGAGAACGATTTACCCTTTATTTTTGACGAATTTCACCGGGTCAGGGGTGATGAAACCCAAACAGTGCCGGGAACCGGGCTTGGTTTATCCATTGCCAGGAAAATTGCCGAAGCTCATTCCGCATCGATAACAGTAGAAAGTCGAGTGGGGGAAGGTAGTATGTTTACCGTTCATTTTCCCAGGGATTGATAAGGAAAAGAGAAAAGGTAACAGCCAAACATTTATACCGTCTATTTATAACGCATAAATTCTTACCCATAACCTGGCATTAAAAAAGACAATATGAGTGTCATCGGAAATACCCACAGGTCCCTGGACAATTAAACGTTTAGGTCCGGAGGTAGATGAGAGTTTTACACTTCGTCGTATCGTTTTTGTGTTTTTGCTGAACAACTTTATTCGTTCCGTGAACACCGTTCGATTATCGTATAAAACCACCACATTAAAGTCAAAGTTTTTTGTTGTTTTGTTTCTCAGGCTAAATTCGATAATTACAGAAACTTTCCCCCGGGAATCAACCAGCGGACTATCTTCCGGGATGTTTAGTGTTTTATTATCCCCGGAGTTTAATTGAAGTATACTCTGTCCATATATGATTTTTAAACCCGGCGGTGATAACTCCACATCTCCATGGTCCAGTTGTGAAAATTTTATAATAGGTCTTGCTGGTCTCACCGGAGTTACAGGTTTAACCGTAAGAGCAGGTTTTTTTACTGTTTGGACACGCGTAAGACACTTGATAATTTTGAACCGCGCGCCGACCCTGGAAATATTGGTATCAACCCCTTTTATTCCAATCGTATAACTCCCGGGTCTGATATGATCCGGCACTTTCCACTGGAATTCACCATCATTTCTCGTATGTTCCGCAATAACCTCAACATTCCGTCTTCCATCGGATGTTTTCAGGTATAATTCAACAAAATTATCAGCAGCACCGGACGTTGTCCAGGTGATTGGATAGGTGGTGCCAATGCACAGGTTGGCATTGGCTTTAGGGCTGTTTATACTTAAGGGCTGCTGCCCATACGTCAACACCCCGACAATAAAAAAGCAACAAATAAAAAAAAGTCTTAACACTTTCATTTTAAGACCTCCCAGTTTTTCATAAGAGAATTTTAAAAGAAATATACATTGATTTCAATTGGTCAGGGAGTTTTTTTATTTTTTTTCACTTATTTGTCCTTTTCGGGCAAAATGATGGGAATAACAATATCATCAAAAGAAGAAGGTTTGTACGGGTCAAAAGGCATCCCTCCATCATCGCTGCGGTTCGGTCCGATACTGTAAAACACCCGCTTCTCCGGGTTACAGCGGTAAGGGGTTCCGGAAAAGGGATCAATGGCCTTATACGTATCCAATTTTTCCAGGTTCTTTTCCAGCCTCAAGCCGGGATCGTATTTTAAATACAATTCCGCGCATATACAGATCAGGTCATTCAACGCCCGTATTTGGTAAGGCAAACGAATGATCCGCTCCATCATCTTGAGTGGCCCCCAGTCATCAAAAATATCAAAGGGAATTTTTTTATTGCCCATCATCTGCCGGATGGTATTTTTGACTGTTTCCCGGCGTTGGTAGGGTGGTTGGTCTCCAAGTTCCAATAACCGCCTATAGGCATTGAGGTAATACTGTTTGATCCGGTTCCTGGGAATATAAATCTTCCAGGATTCCTGTTGGTTTAAAATAGTTACATTGGCGATATAAGTTGAGATAACGGCATTCCTGTGGGTAAAGGTCCGGTTGGGAATTGCCTGCAGTCCTGCCAGGGTCCGGGCATATACATTTCCCGGGCAGGATTTATGGTTCAACAGGCGGGGAAGTAATTCATAGGTTTTCCATAACACCACCCAGGCGAAATAATAATTGCCATATCCTCTTTCACCCCTGGCTGTTTTTAAAAACCGGTGATAAAAGGAAATCTCTTTTAAAATATTTCCCACGGCAGATTCCCATTTTCCTTCGGCGGCATCGATAATATTGACCACATGAAACAGGCGGTGTACTTGAATGATAATTTTAGTGTGCTCATACGTGGAAAAATAAATACCAGGATGCGAAAAATCTTCAACCTTTTTCGCATCCATCAACGTCTGGTACCGCTTTAAAAGAAAAGAACACCCTTCCTTTATTTTTTCGACATCTTCTTTTACCGACAAAAAATACGCCAGGGGGTCTTTCTTTTGCAGCGGGTGCTTCAATGGATTGTAGAGCTTCCAGAATTGCTTCAATAATTTATCATATTTTTCGATTTTCTTGAAGGCATCCTCTCCTCTTTTTATCGCGTTTCTAATTTGTTCCCGTGGATTTTGAGCCCCCGGGGAATTAAATGTTTCCCGGTACCCGGCAATCACTTCGGGAGAGTAGATGTCTACCTCCGGCGGTTCTAAAAAAGCCAGGAAAATGTAAAATCCATTGTCCGGCTCCAACGATGCCGGGGCCAGGTCTTTTTCCGTAAATTCCCCTTTAACCGGGCTCCCCTGGTAGAGCAAGTAACCGAAATACAACATGATTAAAACAAACACCAGGATACCGTATTTAATCAATCTCCGTTTCATCTTACCTCCATGGCAAACCGGCTGAATTTAACGATGAAATCAGGTTTTTCCCCTTCCCAATCGCCCCAAATGTATATTTTCTTATCGTAATCCACAAAAATGGGGAACAGAGCCGGTCTCCTTTCCAGACCCTGTAAAAAAGACTTGCCGCAAGGAAAACCAGGGCTGTCGATATAATCGAGAGTCGCTGCGTTCAAAATATCCAGCCGGAAAACCATTTTCTCAATGTCAAGGTCCCCGATAATACCGATTTTATCCTCACCCGCATCAATGAGACCCAGGTGAAAAATCTTTCCTGCAAAGGGAGGCCCACCGTAATATTTACTTTTTTTTAATGCAGCGGGAAGTTTGTACATCTTTACTTTCTCTACCTCGTCTTTCGTATATATCCTTCCCTTTAAATGGGCCAATTCGACCACTGTGGTCTTCCCCGTATCCAGGTGATAAATCCCGATCTTATTTTCCGCCCCCGTGGAATAGTAGAGTTTCCCGTTCTTCACAAACCCGAAGAGTGCCGGAAGAATCTTAAACGCCGGCATGGTTTTTTCATAGATTCCCTCCGGGTAGAATGAAGCAAAATTTCCCGGTACCAGCGTCTCAAAAATAGTCCGGTTTTTTTTGATTTTCTTGTATTTGAACAAGCGGTATAGGGAAATACTCATTTGCATTCCCCCGGGAGTCTCTTTTCTTTCCCCGGCCGCAAATTTTACATTCCCATCCCTTTTAAAGATAGAGATAAAATACCTGGACCTTTGAAACTCGCTGGCATAGAGCGGGTTAAAATCCCTGTCAAGGGTAACCATCTTTGATAACCGTCCCGCGGCGTAATAGTAGTTATCCAGGCAGCGGATATATGACGGTGGGTAATAAACCGGTGAGTTATTATCAACGTCAGCTTCAGAGACAAAATCGTTTTTATTAAGCCGCACCTTCTTCTCAATCTTTCCGTTTTCTTTATTTATAACCGATAATAGAAATGTTTTATCCTTTGCTGTGGACGGCGTCTCCACGTAAAAACAGTTGTCTTCCGGTGAAGAGGAAAGGAGAAAGCCGTTGTAAATCGTGGATTCCTTGATTTTTACCCTGGTCATTACCGGGTTGAAATCCTTCTTTTTCACGGTTTTTTCCCCGGCAGCATCGTTGCTGACCGGTTCGTCTTTTACCCCGGAACAAAAAACCAAAAATAAAAGAATCAATAATAGTATTATAAAAATATATTTTATTTTCATTTTACGTTAACCTGCGATTAAACCGTCCCGGCAGCGTGATTTGACGTCAGCAGGATAAATATTGCTGCCATGCTTACCAGGATAAGGGGGACAAGGGCCATCAATACAAATTTTTCGCCGTGCCGCTCCAGGCTTTTCACATCAAATTTTTTAAAAACCACCCAGAACACCGGTCCGATAATTAAATCCACAATAAAAAAAGAAATTAAAAAACTCAGCCCTGCTAAATGTTCCTGGATAAGGTATACATCGGGAATTTCCAGCAGAATCTTCAAGGCAAAGCCCGTAAGCGCGAACACCACCAAGGCGGCAATAGTCAAAAGCCCCATAAAGTTTTTCTTGCCAAACAGGCTGGTGAAAAATGAAAAGAGCAGCAAAAAAATGACGAATAGGGGAAAATACTCCACCCTGAAAATGAAAAAATCAGAAACCACAAACCCTCCCACCTGGATTTTCTTTGACAGCAGCATCATTACTTCATAACAAATAACCGGGGGGGTTATCAGCACCAGGCGGGGAAGAAGTTTTTTCAGGATAATCGCAGCCTTTGAAATCGGCAGGGTTAAGAGGTATTCAAAGGCATTGTCGTCGTGTTCCGTCCTGAAGGTCTCTGCTCCCAGCCGGTTGGCAATAAAAAGAACAATAACCCCGAAAGCAATGATAAAAATCCCCAGGTAATCGGTATCGCTTTTCCATTTTATCCTGTCGAATATATAGATCAAAGGAATCACCAATAAAACCGATAAAATAACCAGTGTTCTCTTTAAAATATCCCTGTATTCTTTTTTTCTCATGTGTACTCCTTGCCGATAAAGGCTTTAATAATTTCGGTTAAATTCAGGTCCTTGACATCCCCGTTAATCGTCTCCCGGAAATCTTCCTGGAAGGGATAGACATAAAACTCTGTCTGTTGGGGATTATTTCTTTTAAACAACAGCGGCAGTTCAGCCGGGATATGATCCGCAGTGATCTTTTTTACCTTTTCTTTTAAACCGGTGATATTTTCATCTACCAGGATTTTGCCGTCTTTCAAGAGAATGACCCGCTCCAGCAATCCTTCGATATCCGTAAAGTTCAGGTTCACCATAACAACGGTTATTTCTCTCTGGGAAATGATCGTGATCAATTGCTGGAGAAAAATGTCCCTAAGATACACATCGATGGAGTGGATGATTTCATCGATCAGGAGGATTTCCGGCTCGCAAGCCATTACCAGGGAGAGGTGAAAAATGGTGCGTTGGCCCATGGACAGTTCCTTGATTTTTTGTGTCCGTTTAATCTTCGTGTGATTAATCAGGGTATCGTCAAATTTGTTTACGTCGTAAAAGGACAGGTGAAAATCAATGGCCTGATCGATAGTGAGGCTCTCATACAAACTCAACTGGTCGGAAATGAAACCCATTTTTTTACGCGGGTCTTTTCCTATCTCTGGTGGAAATACGATCTTGCCCCGGTCGGGGATAAGTGCGCCTGCGATCAATCTCAGCAGGGTACTTTTCCCTACCCCGTTGACCCCGGTGATAAGTACTACTTCTCCCTTTGAAATAGTGAGATTAAAATTCTCTAAGATTTTTGTTTTTTCATAAGCAAATGATAAATTCTTTATTTCAATCATCTTTTTTCCCCTTTAGGATTTTATTCATTGATCTTGGAGGCATTGGCCTGTTTGTTGTGTTTTTTGTCTGGTTATCGACAGGCGCGGCCGGCATAAAGTTAATTCCGAATGTCACCGAATATTTTCGCTTCATTGTATTAATATATTAATACACTTTTCTGATTTTGTCAACTTTTTTTTAATTTTTTATAGGGCTTTCAAGACGCGTTTCATAAGGAGAAAAAGGGGAATCTTCCCTGGAAATTTCTCATTAATTGTTTATGGATAACATATTGTATGCTAGAGGTAAGACGAATTGAGAATTGGGGCGTTTTATTATTTGCCTGTCCTCTTCCCTTATAAAAAGTTTTGTGGGGGATTCCAAAGGGACACTTACAGTGCGGTATTAAATAATACTCATGGAGACGGGAAGTCGCTTGAAGCGTCTTACGCCGTCCTGGCACTGCAAATGCTCCCCCACGCAGTGGGGTTTTTCAAAAGAGCCCCCTTTGGCCGCCGGAGGCAATAAAAAGTTCTGATAGAGTTTTATAGGAGTTCAGGATGGGCAGGTTAAATGTTTTTTGAGCTCACAGAAATTACTGCCCATCCTGTAGATAAAAATAGGGG
>JABAOF010016354.1_pt1 | contig 23091 bp, 21 predicted proteins | sample 7062171 | NCBI WGS metagenome assembly JABAOF01 (sample SAMN14538628, study PRJNA623070) | marine sediment metagenome | biome: marine biome [ENVO:00000428]; feature: marine pelagic biome [ENVO:01000023]; material: deep marine sediment [ENVO:00002113] | place: India: Gulf of Khambhat ...
CGGCGCCGGCGTCGTTACTAAAATGCTGTAAGCAAGGAACAGTCTTTTACCGCAAAGGCTTGCCCGCCATAGTTCGCCGGAGAAGTGTGGCGAACGAAGGCGGGGCGCGGAGAGAATAACAAAGGGACAGCCTATCTGGCTGTCCCTTTGTAGTCTCATGGGGTGGAGTAACGAGTTTCTTCGTTGACCCCTTTTGCCAGGGAATGTTAGACTCCCAAGGAAGCCATGAAACAGGACAAGTATCTCGTTATCATTCCGGATGGAGCAGCTGATCTTTCTCTGGAGAAACTGGGGGGGCGGACTCCACTGCAGGCGGCGGATATCCCCAACCTGGATTCTCTTGCCATAGGGGGGCAGGTAGGGCTCGTTCACACCATCCCGGAAGCCGCCGAAAGCCCCGGCTCTGATATCGGTTTGCTTTCAATTTTGGGTTATGACCCTGCGAAATATTACACAGGCCGCGCACCATTGGAAGCCGCCAGTATGGGAATCGGGCTGGAGAAAGACGATGTTGCGTTTCGCTGCAACCTGGTCTCCAGTGATGATGAAGTCCTGGTTGATTACAGCGCGGGGGAAATCTCCACTGAAGAAGCAAGACCGCTGATAGAATTGATAAACGAGAAACTCGGCTGCAGCCAACGCCGATTTTTCCCGGGGATATCCTATCGCCACCTGATGACCTGGCGGGGAGGGCCGGTGGCGTTGAAGACAACCCCTCCGCATGACATTCAGGGCCTGCCTATACTATCAAATATGCCGGTTGGAGATGGGGAAGAGGTGCTGCGGAGCCTCATCTATGATTCCTTGGAAATCCTTGACAAGCACGAGATAAACCGCCGACGGCGCGCGGAGGGGAAATGCCCTGCCAACATGATTTGGCTGTGGGGCCAGGGGAGGGCGCCGAACCTGCCTTCTTTCTCGATGCGGTGGGGAGTTGCCGGGGTTGTGATCGGCGCGGTTGATTTGGTGCGCGGGATAGGCAAATACGCGGGTCTTTCCACACCGTCGGTACCTGGCGCAACCGGAGGTGTTGAGACGAATTTCTCCGGCAAGGCGCAGGCCGCGATGGAGGCGCTGGAAAAGAGCGATTTCGCGTTGGTTCACATCGAATCACCGGATGAGGCCTCACATCAGGGTGACATCGAGAAGAAGATCTGGGCGATTGAACAGATAGACAAAGAGATTGTGGGCCCATTGCGAGAGCGACTTTCGGGCCGCGGGCGCATTCTAGTTTTGCCGGATCATCGGACTCCTATTTCCATTCGCACCCACAGCCGGGAGCCGGTGCCGTTTGTACTCTGGCCTGGAAAAGGTTCCGCAGGGGGATTCAGTGAGCCTGAGGCTGAAGCGACGGGGCTTGTTGTTGAAGAGGGTCATCGGCTGATAGATAGGCTCTTCAGCGAAGAGAACTGATTTGGCTTTCACCGAACAGAAGCAAGAAGTGAAAGACGCGCTTCTCAAAACCGCAGAGCAGACAATCTCTTCCCACCGCCTATTGCGCGGAGGGGAGAAAGTTCTGGCGGCGGTTTCGGGAGGCGCGGATTCACTTTGTATGCTGCATCTTCTCTGGCGGCTGAGAGAGAAACTCTCGCTTTCCCTATGCGTGGGTCATGTGAATCACCTTCTCCGCGACGAGGCGGCCGAAGATGCGCGCTATGTCGGAGAGGTGGCGGAGAATCTCGGTCTGCCCTTCGAGGTGGTGGAATTTGATGTAAAGGCGCTGGCGCGGGAGAAGAAACTTTCCATTGAAGATGCGGCCCGCCAGGCGCGCTATCAGGCCCTGGAGGAAATGGCGGAGCGGATGAAGGCCGACTGCATCGCTCTGGGTCACACTGCGGATGACCAGGTGGAGACGATTCTGCTGAACTTCCTGCGCGGGGGCGGCCCTGAGGGATTGGCGGGAATGCCGGTGAGCCGCAAGACCGCCGCCGGCCGCAAAATCATCCGTCCTTTGATCGGAGTGAAGAAGACAGAGACTGAAGCCTATTGCCAGGAGGTTGGTCTTGCCCCCAGGCTGGATGCCACCAATTTGGAGTTACTTGCGCGGCGCAACCGGATTCGCCACCAACTCCTGCCGTTGCTGAGGGAGGAACAGCCCGCGCTGGACAAGGTGCTGCTGCGCCAGGCGGAAATATTCCGGGCGGAAGATGAGTTCCTGCGAGACCTTGCCGAGACCGCGTTGGAAGAAGCGAGCATTGAGAAGGGGCCGGAAAAAATCGTCCTTTCAGTGGACAAACTCACCGGCCTGTCACTGCCACTGGCGCGGCGGGTAGTGCGGGAGGCTCTGCGCTGTCTGCGAAAGGGCCGGCTGCCTCTGAGTTTAGAACAGGTGGAACGCGTTCTCGACCTCGCCCATCATGGATCCACCGGCAAGCGGCTTAGTCTGGGAGACGAGCTTGTGGCGGAGAAGGAGTATGAGAAGCTGGTACTTTCTCGATCCGCAACGGAACCGATTCGGCGGGGGCCGGCACCCCCGCCCGACAGTGCGGGACAGAAAGAAGAAGCCTGTGCGCTGCTTGGAATTCCCGGGGAGGTGGAATTCGCGGGAATGCGGCTGAAGGCGGAGCGAATTGACCGCAGCAAGATAGCTGATCTACGCGCGGATGAAGGCGGGCAAATTGCTTTCTTGGATTCGGCGAAAGTAACGGCTACCGAGGCATTGGCGGTCCGGTTCCCCAGACCCGGAGACAGATTCATTCCACTGGGCGCTTCCGGGCAGATGAAATTAAGCGATTTCTTCATCAACCTCAAACTCCCGCGCAGCCAAAGGTTGAAGACTCCGCTGGTCTGTTGTAATGAACAGATTGTATGGGTGGTAGGCCATAGAATAGATGATCGGTTCAAGGTGAACACTGAGACGCGAGAAGTGGTACGCTTGGAAGTAATACAGGCAAATAAGGGAGAATGGTCATGAGCAGGAATGAAGAAGTAACGGAGAAGACGAAGCGGGTACATGGATTGCTTGAGAGCGAAGGACTGGATGGGCTGCTTCTATTGAAGCGGGGCAACTTCGCCTGGCTCACCGGAGGCGGAGACAGCCACATAGTAAGCGCGATGGAACCAGGCATTGCCGCACTGCTGGTTACGAAAGATGGCAGATTCCTGCTGACTGACAACATTGAACTCCCCCGGCTTGAGGCTGAGGAGATGGATGGCGCCGGGTTCAAGCCGGTTGTGGTGAACTGGTATGAAGGGGGCATGGAGGCGGCGATTCAGAAAAAGATCGCGGGAATGCAACTGGGTGCGGATATTCCCATGGAGGGGGCGCGTTACATGGGAAGCGAAGTTGCGAAACTGCGCTGGTCACTGCTGCCCCCTGAAGTGGAGCGCTATCAAGGACTGGGCCGGGATTGCGCGAGAGCCATGAATGCGACCTGTGGAGCAATCCGGCCCGGGATGACCGAGTTTCAGGTGGGCGCGGATATGGCGGGGAGATTGCAGGACCTGGGGATTGAAGCCCATGTTTTGCTGATTGCGGCGGATGAGCGCATCCGGCTCTTTCGCCACCCCATTCCCACCGATAACAAGGTACAGAAGTGCTGCATGGTAGTTATCTGCGGTGAGCGGCATGGGCTGATTGTGTCCATGACCAGGCTGGTTCATTTCGGTACGCTGTCTGAGGATCTTAAGCGCCGCCATGAGGCTGTGGTAAATGTTGATGCGGCGGTGATTGCCGCCACGATGCCCGGTTCCACCGCGGGAAAGGCATTTTCAGCCCTAAAGCAGGCTTACGCGCAAGCCGGATTCCCGAACGAATGGCAGTACCATCACCAGGGGGGAGCGATGGGCTATGTTGCGCGGGACTGGAAAGCGCACCGGGAGGATGACCTCACCCCCATTGTGGAGAACCAGGCTTTCGGCTGGAACCCGTCTATCGCGGGGACCAAGTCAGAGGACACCATTATCGCGAGTTCGGATGATCCCCTGATAATCTCCGCCATTCCGCGCTGGCCCATGATCAGCGTGGAAACCGATATAGGGACCATCGAAAGGCCCGATATATTGGTTATGGTTTAGGAGTGCAGAGTTCAGAGTTGAAAGTAACTGACTGTATTTCCGAACGGGAGTAATAGATTTGTCCATTCTGCAGGCTATCTTGTTGGGAATACTACAGGGGCTTACAGAGTTTCTTCCGATCAGCAGTTCCGGGCATCTGATTCTCGTCCGCGATGTGCTGGGATGGGGTTTCGGCACTCCGCAGATTGAAAAGACCTTTGATGTCGCACTTCACTTCGGCACTTTCATCGGCATTACCGCCTATTTCTTGTCTGACATTGGACGGCTGTTTCGAGGATTTGCCCGCGCCGTCTATTCCCGCAATCTTGCAGACCCTTATAGCCGGCTCTCCCTGCTGATATTGATCGCCACCATTCCCGCCGCGCTGGCCGGATTTTACGGGGAAGAGTTCATCGAGAACCGCCTGGGTGCGCCTTTGCTTGTGTGTGGAATGCTGATCTTCTTCGGCCTGCTGATGGCGTGGGCGGACTGGGCGGGCCGGAGACAGCGCGACCTATCTTCAGCGGGGTGGTGGGATGGAATCATCATCGGAATCGCCCAGGCGCTGGCGCTTATGCCGGGGACTTCACGCTCCGGAGTAACGATAACCGCGGGGCTTTTTCTGGGCCTGCGCAGAGAGACCGCCGCCCGCTTTTCGTTTCTTATCTCCTTGCCTGCGGTTGCGGGCGCGGCCCTCTTGAAGGGGGTAAAACTCTTCTCCTCAGACATCCCGCAAGGGCTCTCTGTGCCCATGGCGGTGGGAACACTGGCGGCCGCCCTCTCCGGATTGTTCGCCATCTCCTGGCTGCTGCGCTATTTGCAGACCCACAGCCTGAAGCCATTCGTCATCTACCGGATAGTGCTGGGTGTCGGCCTGGTTCTGTTTTTCCTTTTGAGATGAACGCCCTGTGCCGGTCCCTCGCCTCTATTCGAGCACCTTTACACAGAGATCATCCTCGAGCAATTGAAAGAAGGCGATGCCGAGTTGCTCGCCTTCCTCATGTTTCCTCAGCGCCACGAGGCTGAGGCCTCTGGGAAGAGGCTCTCTCTTCCCGTGCCTGTAGAACCAGAAGTAATCCATCTTCATTTCCCCTGGACGGCCCGGCACTGGGTACCACATGGTGACATGTACGCCGCGCGAGGGGCGGAGCTTGTTCGTAAAGATCAACTCCTTTGTCATGAGATCGGCTTCCACGCTTGCGAAAGAGCGATTCAGGATGGTGACCCTCTCATGTGGTGCCTCCACCGGAGCGGCTTGTGGGACCACGCGAACTGGTGCGGTGCCGATCTCCGCAGTGGGCAATGGCTGACCACAGAACAGAAATGTTGCTCCTATCGCCGCAATGAAGAGCAGTGTAAATGATGAAACCAGCACTTTCTTTTCCATCTTCCTTACCCTTTCTGGATTGGATTTCCGCTGGAAGCAGGGCGAAGTAGTTAACAGCCCTGGTGAATGCCACTTGCTCAGTAGGATATACCACATGCTCAATCCCACCACTTCTGCTTTCAGGCTTTGTGCCGGAGTCATTCTAACCTGATTGCAGCGCTCGGAGAGCCTCCGGCAAGCAGCAGCCCGTTTGTTGAAAATCGTGACAGGAGAGGCCTCCAAAGATGGAGAAACAGCTCTGCGAAAACCTCACCACGACACAGAGGTTAGGTGCCAATTCAAGAAGCCAGTCCGGAGGTAAGCAATGATTCGAAAAGCGCTATTTGTCATTCTACTGATTACATCTTGCGCGGCGAATGTTTCTGCCGATACATGTGTGGATTGCCACAAGAAGATCACCCCCAACATCGTCTCCGACTGGCAGTTGAGCAAACACAGCAAGAACCATATAGACTGCTCCATTTGTCATGGCGGCAAGCACCGCTCTGCAGAGGATGTCGCGGAGGCGAAGATTCCCACTCCGGACACATGCGGGATGTGCCACGCCGACCGGCTGCAGCAATTCAAGGAAGGTAAACATGCTGCGGCGTGGGCGGCGATGAAGGCGATGCCGACGGCGCACTGGCAGCCGATGGCTCTGATGGAGGGAATAAAGGGATGTGGAGGCTGTCACAAGATCGGTCTGAAGAGCGAAGAAGAGATAGAGGAGTTGAAGAGCAATGGAGCGGCATTTGGGGTGGCTTCATGTGATTCCTGCCACACCAGGCATACCTTTTCAGTTGAAGAAGCCCGGCAGCCGCAGGCTTGCCAGACCTGCCACATGGGCTTCGATCATCCTCAATGGGAAATGTATTCCTCCTCCAAACATGGTGTCCGTTATGCATTGAAGCAGAACCAGACCCTCCCGGAGACGGCAGCCGCGCCGACATGTCAGACCTGCCACATGCAAGACGGTCACCACGGCGTCAAAACTGCATGGGGATTCTTGGCCGTGCGTTTGCCGATGCCCGAGGATGAGCAATGGGCGGCGGACCGCGCGACCATCCTTCAGGGGCTGGGGGTGCTTGATCCTGACGGAAAACCGACGGCCCGGCTGGCTGTGGTAGAAGCGGCGGATGTGGCGCGGCTCACGCAAGAAGACTGGCAGAAAGAGCGCGATAAAGCGATAGAGACCTGCAATAAGTGTCACTCCGCGAATTTCGCCAAGGCGGAATTGGATAAGGGAGACGAGATGATAAGGGAGGCGGACCGCCTGATGGCTGAGGCGATCCGAATTGTTGCCGCTTTGTACAAAGATGGCATTCTCGAGAAACCGCCCGCTTATGCTTACGCCTTCCCTGATCTGCTCACATTTCATGACGCGCCGACCGCGATTGAGCAAGAGCTGTTCGTGATGTTCCTTGAGCATCGCATGAGAACCTTCCAGGGGACTTTCCATGCCAGCCCGGACTATGCTTTGTGGTATGGCTGGAGCGAGATGCGCAGAAGTTTAACGGAGATCAAAGAGCGCGCGGAGGAAATGCGCAAGAACTGTGCACATAAGAAGGAATAGGCCAGCCTTCAATTCCCTGCCCGACAGGGCCACCTGAACTTACCTGTCATCTGCCAACTGTCACTGCGTGTCGGCCTGACACACTATTTCGACGCGGCTTTACGTCACCTCCAGTTCCAAGAGGACATGAGACATGGGCGGCATGGTGTAAGTGAATTTAGCGGAGGCATCGGAAAGCGGCTGCTCCTGACAAGTCACATCCTGTTTACCGAAATCATTTGTTGCCTCCGGTGATTCACCGGTGACTATGTAAGCGATGCCGCTGGAGCCGATGTCTCCACCTCGTACCTGCAAATCCACCTCTTGAGCTTCGTCCTTGTTGAGGTTCACCATGGAAACAAAGAGTTTTTTGGCGGATTCATCGAAGGTGGCCGTGACATCGAGATACGGAACCTCCGGCACTCCGCTGTAGTCGGCATTGTAGGTGCCGCAGTCAACAAACGCGTCCAGGGCAATAGGGCCGCTCTTTTGCACCGCGAGGCGCAGCGGATGATAGATTGTCTGCAGGAACATGCCCTCCTGGCTGGTGAAGATGGGCCCTAGCACATTGACCAGTTGGGCGAGACAGGCCATGCCGATGGCCTGGCAGTTGCGCCGCATCATATTCATGTAGATGGTAACCGACAGGCTGTCGGTCAGATCATAGCGCTCCTCGATGTGGGTGGTGCCATGGGTTCGATACCAGACATTCCATTCGTCAACCGCGATCTGGAGAGGACGATTTACCCGTTTTTCGCGCTTCACCTGCTGGATGAGATGCCAGAGGAACTTGAGATATTGCTCTGACGCATAGGGCTGGGCAAGGTTGGAGTAATATGGATCCTGGTCGGGGACTCTGCCCCAGTATACATGGTAAGAGATGTAATCCACCAAGTCGGCGCAGTGCTCCAGGGCAATGCGGTCCCAGTGCAGATAGCCTCCGCCGCAGAGCACCAGTTTGATATCCTCATCGGTAGCCTGCATCACCTGGGCGAAGCGGCGGGCGTCTTTGGCATAATCCTCGGCCGTCTTGTGGCCCACTTGCCAGTCACCATACATCTCATTTCCCAAACCCCAGTAGATGACTTTGTGAGGTCTCTCGAAGCCGTGTTCGACGCGCAGTTTCGCGTAAGAGGTTTCATCATCCCGATTACAGTATTCGACCCAGGCGGCGGCCTCGTCCATGGTGCCTGTGCCCATATTGGCGCAGATGTAGGGTTCAGTCGGAAAGAGGCGGCAGTATTCAATGAACTCATTGGTGCCGAACTCATTTGTCTCGACAGTCCGCCAAGCGTGTTCAGTGCGGACGGGNNTTGCCGCCCGGATAGCGCATTATCGGGGGCTGCAGCCCGCGGGAGGCTTCCAGCACATCCCGGCGTATGCCGTTTTCATCGGAGAGCGGCGACCCCGCTTCATAGATGCCGCCATATATGCAGCGACCCAGATGTTCGATGAACATCCCGTAGACCTTGCGGTCAATGATCCCCAGGCGGCGATCCAAATCAATCTTTACGCGAGCCATGCAAACCTCCGAACGGAAACTGATTTATCACAACTGCAAAGAGTTCGATGTAATGGAGAGATGACCTTTTTGCTGCGGCCTATTTGGCGACCTCCTCCGCGATGGCTGCGAAGAACTTATTCTTATACTCTTCGAAATTGCGGCCCTCGGCATCCCGGGTCATAACCACAACCATATCGGTTTTCGGGTCCATTGCCAGGATGGAACTGGATAGAGCACCATGCCCGAAGGCGCGCGGGCTCAGGGCTGTGCTGTCCAGCCAATCCATACCGGTCAAACCTATCCCCCACTCCTCTGTCGTGTCCGGCCCGAGAACCTTGGTCAGCCTTTCCGGAAGCATTTTCTCGAATGTCTCCGGGCTGAAGAAGTGTATATCGCCGTAAGAGCCTCCGTTCAGCAGCATCTGGCCGATCTTCGCCATGTCCATGGGCACGCTCATCGCGCTTGAGGAGGCATCAGTGATTTCAGTGTTCTCGCAGTCCAGCGGGGCCAGCAGATGATTCTTGAATAGTTGTGGAAGCGCTTCTCCGGAGATAGTCTCCATTATCTTCCCCGCGAGCGCATATCCCGCGCCATTGTATTCCAGTTTTTTGCCGATTTCGAGATATGGGTAATACCCCGCGATCATTTCCTCGAAATCATTCAACTCATCACCCCAATGTCCCCATAGGCCGTTTGTATGGGTGAAAAGATGGCGGATGGTCAGCGGAGTCTCCACCTCTATGTCGCGGAAAGCCGGCACGAATTTGTCCACCGGATCATCGAGACCCACCAGACCCTCGTCAACGAATTGCATCATTACAGAGGCGGTCATCAATTTGCTGACGGAGGCGAGCCAGGATTTCGTCGTGAGTGTCATGGGGGCCCCGTCTCGCGTTCCATAGGGCTTGTGAAGCACGATTACCCCATGCCGCACGATACAAACGGCGAATGCTTCATCACTGTTCTTCGCCCATTCCTCACAGACGGCGTCTATCTGCTTGGCTGCGTCAGGCTTCATCCCCGCCTCCGCAAGGGTACCATTCCGAACTACTCGCGCGGGCTCGCCTTCGATCATATGCAGGCCTATGAATGGTTCCGGATAGACCTTGTCCGTCCCGTAGAACTTCTGCTTCAAGGCCACCCACCATTGGCGGTCGGCGGCCCATGCGTTATTGCTGAAATCGGTCTTCGCGCCGCCGGCGCCGGCTTCGTGAAGGCCGGCCAAGAGAGCCGCGGCGCGATGGTCATTTTCAAAACCTTCCAGCAGTCTCCATCTCAGTAAATCACCGACTGAGCGGGCATCATTTTCGGCCGCCGCCAGACTGACTCCCAATTCCTTTGGAAATTCTAGACAAACATCAAGGGACTTTACCTTCCAAAGCCACGGGATATCCTCCGGCATGCGGTAGAGTGTGCGAAAACGCCGGACAGTTCGGCCTGTCTCAGGTCGCATCTCGATGACAGCGCCATAGCGCCCGGGTTTGGCTGCACTGGTCACCGGATTGAAGTCAGCATCGTAATATGTCGTTTTCACCTCATAGGGGCCGATGAGCCTTTCTGCGGCAAGCGGTTTTTTGAAATCACCCTCCGGCAGTTTCTCTCCTGTGAAGCAGAAGGGATCGAAGGCGATCTCCGCCTCCACCAATGCCCGAGCTCGCGCCTTGTTGCTCTCAGGCAGGCTGGTGGCGGCGAGAGGAGTTTCCGCCCCACAGCCGGCCACACAGCAGGTGATGGCGAACAGGCAGATACAAAACAGAATGCTTCTTCGTGGATGGGTTCCCATGAGGCTAATCCTTCTATGCGCGCTCAGATTATCAGTCTATACATTCTTCATCAGTACAACGGACGCCTTTCAAGGCTGTGGGGTAATGTTTGGCGGCAGTGAAGCGATGTGGGCGAGTGTGGTTTGCTGTTCGCGGGCCCGGTTCCATCTATCCCTTGAGGCCGGTGAGGGCGATGCCGCGGATGAAGTAGCGCTGGGCGAAGAAGAAGACTATGAGGATGGGCAGGGTGGCGGTGACGGTGCCGGCCATGAGCAGGTTCCATTCCGTGGAACGGGCGTCTCTGAAGATGGCGAGACCCAATTGCACGGTAAAGTGTTCTTGACTGTTCATCACCACCAAAGGCCACATGAAATCATTCCACACGCCCATGAAGGTGAAGATACCCAGGGTGGCGAGGGCCGGGACCGAGAGAGGCACAATGACATGACGGATTATGCCCAGCCGGCCGCACCCGTCAATACGGGCGGCATCCTCCAGTTCTGTGGGCAAGGTTAAGAAGAACTGGCGCAACAGGAAAGTGCCGAAAGCGCTGGCGACACCGGGGACGATGAGGGCATAGTAACTATCCACCCAACCGATCCAGTTGATTATCTGGAAGAGGCCGATGATGGCGACCTGGGCGGGGATCATCAATGTCGCCAGGAAGATGAGGAAGATGGTGTCCCGCCCGCGGAAGTTGAGCCTGGCGAAGGCGTAAGCGGCAAAGGTACAGGTTATGAGTTGGCCGCCGGTGACGGAGAGGGCCACGAAAAGGCTGTTGAGATAAAAGCGCCCGAAGGGGGCCGCGCTCCATGATTTCAGGTAGTTCGACCAGAATATCTCCTGCGGCAAGAGAGTGGGAGGCCAGACATAGATCTCCCGGGGCCGCTTGAGTGAAGTGGAGATCATCCACAAGAAGGGGATGACCATGGCCGCGGCAAGAGTTATGAGCACGACGTGAAGCACGGTCTTCTTGAGCACGTCGCGTCTTTTCTTGGCTTTACTGGTTCCGGATGCCATTTCACATCTCGTACTGTACTCGGCGGCCGAATACACGCATCTGAGCCAGGGTCACTAGGAAGATAACTGCGAAAAGCACATATGACACGGCCGCCGCATAGCCCAACTGGAAACGCTGGAAGGCGAACTGGTAGAGATAGAAGATGATTACATCAGTGGCATGTAAGGGCCCGCCGCCGGTCATTACATAGACCAGGTCGAAGACCTGGAAGGAGCCGATGATGGACATTATCAAGACAAAGAAGATGGCGGGAAAAAGCAGCGGGACGGTGATGTGGCGAAATTGTTTCCAGCCGCTGGCGCCATCCAGCCGCGCCGCCTCATACAGATGTTCCGGGATACCCTGCAGGCCGGCGAGGAAGATCACCATCCCCCAGCCCACCCCTTTCCAGACACTAGCAATGATGATGGCGGGCATGGCGAGGTGAACACTGTCCAGCCAGGCCGCGGTGGGCAGGCCTATTGCCTTCAGCCCGTAGTTGAGCAGTCCGTAGTCTGTGTTGAACACCCAGCGCCAAAGCAACCCCACTGCTACTCCGGCGGTGACCACAGGGGTGAAGAAGGCGGTGCGATACCAGGTGATCCCTCGCAGGCCTGTATTGAGCAACAATGCCAGCATGAGGGCGATAATCAAAGTCGCGGGAACCGTCCCAACCACGTAATAGACGGTGTTGATGAAGGAGCGCCGGAACTCTTCATCGGTCAGCACCCTGCGGTAGTTGTCCAGTCCCACATAGGGCGGCTGCTGGCCGGGGGCGGCAAGGAGCGGCCAATCATGGAAACTGATGTAGAAGGTGAACAGCACCGGAAGCGCGACGAAGATGGAGAATATTGCTGCGGCCGGCAATATGAAGAGGTAACCGCTCCAATCCTGCCTGACGCGCGGGTTTCCCCTTGACTTCTCCGTCTTGGCTTCTCCCATCTGCCCCTATCTTCTACTGGGTATTACCCGCTTCTTCCCTTGCTTTGGCCTCTGCGAGTGCAATATTAGCTTTCTCCGCGGCGTCGTCAAGTGCCTGCTTTGGAGTCTTAACTTTGCGAACAGCTTCTTCTATGGCGGTCGCCAAGAAGAGATCCACCTCGCTTGCGTCCGGAAGTATGGAGGGCTCCGCATAGGCGTAGGGCATCTGCTCCGCGAAGGTCTTCATGGCCGGATTCTTATCCAGGAAAGTGCGGTAGGTCGGGCTCGCCAGTACTGATTGGCGGATGGGCAGGTACTTCGAGTCTATTGACCACGCTTCCTGCACTTCGGGAGTGATGAACCAGCGAATGAACTCCCACGCCTCCTTGGGGTGTTTGGTCTGTCTGAAGACCACCAAATACTCGGCCCCCAGGGAAGTTACCCGGCGTTTCGGGCCCGCGGGCATAGGAGCGACAGCCCAGTCGAAAGCCAAATCTTCAAAACGCGGCAAAGACCATGGGCCCTCGAATGTCATCGCCACCTTCTGGCTCTCAAAGCCCTGCTCCGGGGGGGCCAAACTGCCGATCTTGTACTTGTGCTGTAAATCAACCCAGAACTGCAAGGCCCCCACGGCGGCGGCGCTATTGAAGTCCACTCTCTCGCCGCTGGGGTGGGCATATCTTCCGCCCCAACCCCAAAGGAAGGTCACCCACTGCCAAGTTGACCAGCCTGCCATGCTTCCCGTGAAGACGGGGACGTTGCAGGCCCACTGCTCCACCCGATCCTTGCTGCGAATGGTGAGTTTCTTACCGTATTCGACGAACTCGTCCCAGTTCTCGGGCGGGTCATTGGGATCCAGGCCCGCCTTTCGGTAAAGCTCCCTGTTATAGGCAAGCCCAAGGTTGGTGGCTTCAATGGGCATCATGCGGAGTTTGCCGCGGTAGTAGGAGGTTTCCAGCGGCGCGGGGAAGAAATCCGCTTTTTCCTCTTCTCCAAAGCCGCCATATTTTTCTATCAGTTCCCCCAGATCATAGATCAGTTCCTCTCTCGAGAGCGGCCCCACCCAACTGGCATGGATCCAGCAAAGGTCGGGGGCGGTTTCGCTCATGACGCTGGCGGCAAGTTTCTGCAGCAGCCCTTCACCGGTCTGCACATACTGTGCTTTTATGGTGATATTGGGGTGTGCCGCCTCAAAGCGTTGGATCAATCTTTCCAGCGCGGGAGTGGTGGCAGCCACATAGGAATGCCAGAAGACAACTTCCGTCTTCTCGTCTTTTCCGGGTTTCTTCACGGCCTTCTTGCCGCACCCAGGCAAGATGGCCAGCATCAGTGAGAGACAGCAGAGCAGCACCAGCCAGCGCAGCAGTCCTCTTCTCTCCATTTTACCTACCTCCCAAGAAGTGTTCGGCACGCTGGCCTCTAATTCCATGAATTTCCTTGAATTTAACTGAATTTTCTTAAACACCCAGTTCCAGCCTTACGATTCTAGGGCATCGCCCCACTCAGAGTCAAGAATTGGCATCCAAAGAGGCAATCTTGGGGGCACTACTGGGGCAGTTTCGCCAGTTCTCCCTTGAGGAAGTTGATGGCATTGATTTCCACGGGGTCCTTGCCGGAAAGCAAAGCGAGGTAGATGCTGGCATAATCTCCCAGGTAAACGAGTGACATCTGCCGGCTTAGCCGGGCTTCTCCCCTGCTCTGATATTCACGAAGGGAGGCATGGTCGGAGATGATGCGCTTGGTTAATTCGAAACGCGCCCGAATCCGTGGAGGCTCGTCTTCACATCGCAAAAGGACAACCGCCAGTTTTCCCGCCAGTGCTCCCTTATGCGCCCAGGCCACCACTTCATTATGATTCATCTCCGGCAGTTCGCCGGAATGGGCTAAAGCCTTGGAGTTTTCGTGCAGTTGTGTCTGCCAGCGATAGGCCGCCGGCGCCAGATATCCCCAGCCATAGATGAGCGAGAACTTATCTTGCAGCCACAGAGCGATCTTCTTCGCCTCGTTCTCGGCGACCGGCTTCTTCGAATCCAGTTCCCGGCTCATCGCCTCCAGCACCGCAACCGTCTCGGCCTTTTCCTTTTCCAGGGAGGGTATGAAACCTGATTTCTCCAGAATGGAGAGGACCGGAAAAATGAGGAATCCGGTGGAGGCGCGGGGCGGCCGGCCTGAAGGGATGGAGATAACCGGCACATCATTATCACCGGCGAGTTGGGCTAGTTTGCCCCCACTGGTAATGCAGACCGCTTGAGCCTTGCGGGAAAGGGTGTCCTGAAATGCGCTGAGGGTTTCCTCTGTGTTGCCGGAATAGGAGGAGAGGATAACGAGTGTATTCTCTTTCACCCAGGAGGGAATTTCATACTGGCGATTCACCTGGAAGGGAACCGTTATCCGGTCAGCGGTGAGCCGGTGCACCAAGTCCCCGGCGATGGCGGAGCCCCCCAAGCCGCAGAGAAGAATATTCTGCGCTTTGCTGAACGAAGTGGGAGCCGAGAATCCCTCACCAATAGAAACCGCCTCTCTGCACTGACCGGGAAAATCCGCGGTCATCGCCAGCATACCGGCGGGATCGAGAGAGAGGTAGCTTTCAGGTTTGTTCAAATCAATCGGGCGAGAGACATCGCGCGAAGCCATTGTTGTTACCCCTGAGGGATTCGGGAAGTCAAGGATTCTCTTCTACCCAGGAGGAAAACACTCGCGGGTTTCGCCTGCGCCGGGTCTTAATCGGCTACAAACGGCAAGAGCGCGAGATGACGCGCCCGCTTGATGGCGCGAGTTGCCGCGCGCTGGTGTCTGAAACAGGTTCCCGTGGCACGGCTCTTGAGAATCTTGCCCCGATCTGTGACAAGCCGGCGCAGTCGCGCTACATCCTTGTAGTCAATGCGGGTGATCTTCTCCACGCAGAAGGAACAGACTTTCCTCCGCATGTAGCGACCCCGCGGTCTGCCCTGCGAGGCACCGTAGGGCCTCTGCCTTCGGGCTGGTGATTCTGAACTCATTTTGGACTCCCTCTTTCAATCGTCCGCTGGCTCCGTGAAGCTGGAAGCCAGTTATTGGCCTTCAAAAACATCGGGGCGCTCATCGGGCGCGGCACCCTCTTGCTCCGTTTCTTCGGCTTGGGCACGAGCGGCCGGGGCGGCCCCCTCTTCTCTCGCCCGGTCAAGGCCGGCAATGCGGTCCGCGACTACCTCCCACACCCGGCGGCGCTGGCCGTCTTGAGTAGTATAGGAACGCACCTGGAGGCGGCCGTCCACACCTATCAACCGCCCCTTGCGCAGATAGTCAGCCGCGAACTGCGCGCTCTGACGCCAGGCCACAATGTCAATGAAATCGGTCTCTCTTTCGCCCTGCTGGTTGGTGAAGGGCCTGTCCACGGCGATACGAAGGCGGGCAACCGCCACCCCGCTGGGCGTGTAGCGCAGTTCCGGATCCGCCACCAGTCTTCCTACCAAGACAACACGGTTTACCATTTCTCGTCCTGCAAGATATCGTTACGAGGCACGGACTTCTTCATACGTCAGAAATATCGCAGCCTCGGCCGAGCAGCTTTCCTACGCGGCAGGCTCGGGAGGCTTCTCCGTCTGTGAAGACTTGATCACCAGATGGCGCAGGACCGGTTCCGCCAGGCGCAGATTGCGCACCACTTCAGCCACCACTGCCGTGGTGGCTTTGACCGGCATGAAGATGTAGATGCCTTCTCTCTTGCCGCGAACGGAATATGCCATTCTGCGCCTTTCCCACTGGGTGATTTCGCCGACCTCCGCCCCTTGACCTTTCGCCAGTTCGGCGATTCTGTCTTTCAGCCCGCTTATCTCATCCGGGCTGAGTTCTGCATCTACAACATAGGCTATCTCGTAGCCGCTGACTTTATCCATCTTCTCCTCCGGACTAGCGAATGTGTTTGTTTTCGCCAGGCCCCACGAGCCGACCACAAGGAGTATTCTCAGGCAGGGATACCGTGTGAATACGCTGACCGCTTTCCGGGGGCAGGAAAAATAACGCCCCTCCCCAGGGCGGCAAAATTATAGCACGGCCGGGAGATGAATGCAATGTGGGCTTGCTTGGCAGGTGCAAATGCGGAGCGGCGCGGGAGGATTATTGCACGCAGATTATTCGCCGAAGCGATACCTGAGCAAGGTCCATATCGCCTGGATTCCGTCTTTCCAATTAATCTTCTTGCCCTGGACGGTGCTGCGCGCTTGGTAGGAGATGGGCACTTCCACAATGGGGATATCACGCCGACGGAGTTTTGCAGTGATTTCGGGACAAAACTCGAAGCGCCGACATTCAAGAGGCAAAGATTTGAGGATATCGGCGCGAAAGACCTTATAGCAGGTGGCCTCATCTGTGATGCGGGCACCATAGAGCAGATTCGCCATCAACGCCAGTAAGCGGTTCATCAGCCAGTTGGCCAGCCGCATTCCCTCCGGCCAGCGCAGACTTCTTCCCTCAGTCAAGAAGCGAGAGCCGTAGACCACCTGCGCCTCTCCAGAGGTGATGGGGGCGATGAGCCGGGGATATTCCGCGGGATCGTATTCCGCGTCGGCATCCTGAATGATGGCTATTTCGCCCTTTATGTGCGGGATGGCGGCGCGGATGGCGGCTCCTTTGCCGAGATTGCGAGGCTGCTGCAATACAGTCAAATCCGGCCCGGCGAGACCCTCCAGAATCTCCAGGGTGCCATCAGTGGAGGCGTCGTCCACCACCACGATTTCTTTGCTGACCTGCGCCTGCCTCACCCGCGCAATAGTGGAAGCGATGGTGTCCCGCTCATTGTAAGCGGGAATGATGACCGAGAGCAGAGGCTTCTTAGGCGAAGTAGAAAGATTTGCTTCCATAGTCTCTTTTCGCAGCGCCTCTCGGACGCGCACCTGGATTCTACCTGATAGACAGATGCCATACAAGCGGCAGTCTAAGCTGGGGGGCTCAGCATTGAGGAAAACGGGAGAATGAGGGCCCTCAATCTGCGGTGTGCCCGTCACAGCCAGACGATACTGGCGGAGTGGGGCGGCAGGTGACCGGATATCTCGCTTCCCGTCAGGGAGAGGCGGGCCGGCTTGCCGCCGAGTTCGGGGGAAAAAGTGAGCACATGAATCTTGCCGGGAGAGGTGACGCCCAGTCGAGAGAGCGGCAGTTGACAGGCGAACTTCGTCTCTTTCTCCTGCAAACATACAATCACGAGCAGAAGTCTTTCAGGGTTTGGTTTCCATGCCGTGACCAGGACGGAAGGCACCAGGCGAGGATAGGATCTTCGCTGGCCGGGGAGTGAATAGAGAGAGTTCACCAGGAAATCGACCTCCAGTGGCTCACAGTCAGCGATAACAGGCCCCATGAACTCCCCGCGGGTCAGGATTGGCTCCATGGCGTCCAATTGCAGGAGGCTGTGCAGAAAGACGAGTTTCCTGCGGTTGGCGTAATCTCTCAGCATAAGTGGGTCGAAGTCCGAAAGGGCGGGCTGATAACCCCAGAGAAGGCTGCGAGCCGCCTCCAAAAGGAACTGGAGTGCATGTTCCTCCCTAAGAAGTGAGGCCTCCGCGGCGCGGGGCCTTGCCGGCGGGTTCGGCCACAAGGGATCCTGGGGAAACAGGTTATTGAGCGGGCCCACAAGCCCGATGCAGCGAGTATCCGGAGAATACACTGTCTGCAAGAGTGGGATGGGCTCCCAGTCATCACTGCGCAGGCCTTTGGGCCGGCCTCTGCGCTCCCGCGAAGTGCCTGACAGGATTGCCGCTTGCAGTTGGTGGAGAAAGACCTCCGCGGGATCGGAGGCCACTGCCGGGCAGGAAATGGCGCTCAGGCATTCATTCGGATAATTACCGCTCCCCTGAGGATGGGAATGCTGAGGGGAGAAGCAGCGCAAACCTTGTTCTTCGGGGACTATTCTCTCCAGCCATAATCCTGTCGCTCCCAGCCGTTTGAGCCGCCCGCATATCTTCTTCAACAGCGCGGGCCACTCCCCACTGGCCGGACACATTGCCGCCAGGGTATCATCGCAGAAGGGATTCTCTTTTGCCTCCTGCAGGTTACCGTTAAGGTCTAAAGAAGCATACTGCTTCAGATTCAACGGATCCCAGCCGGATGAGCGGGGGCTGGCGGCGGAGGAGTCCATGTTCAGAAATGCCGGAATGCCGGCCTCCTTGAGCAGAGAGAGCGTCTTTGAGAAGGCCTCCTCTTCATCTCGCGGAGGCAAGTAATCAGGATAGAGCGAATTCCCCGGACAGCCGTGCCACCACTGCCAGAGCAACCGCACAGGGGTGTTTGTCTCCCTCTGAAGTGTTGTCGCCGCAGATGTCGCCTGCCCGCTTGCTCCTCTGGCTAAGAGCCACAAACCACGGTATGTGCCTTCTCCTTGTTGGAATCCGGGTTCTTCTTCGGAGGATACCTCCTCGCGGCGGCGAGAATCCGCTGGTTTCCTCTTGTGCCAGAACTGCCTCTGCGCCCAGCCGCGATAAGCCTTTGCCGCCTGCGGCCAGCCTCCGGCGAGTAAGCCAAACACTGTTTCATACTCAATGGTCAAAAGACCCGCGGGATCCGGGGAGGGGAAGTTGAGCAGGCGAAGGGCGAGATGTGCGTTCCTATCGGGGCCCGCGCGAAAGCCCTTGATGGCCCCCTTGCCGTCATGGGCGGCAAGATACAGACAGGTGTTGTGAGAAGGCATCTGAATGCCGGCGAACTGCATTGTCAGTTCGCCGGGGTAAAGCCATTCCGTCGGCCCTGAGAGACTTGCGGCGGGGTTGGTGATTAGCAAGCCGGCTCCCACCGGCAAAAACAGTCTCGCTGCTTCAGGCTCGGGAGGGCGCAGGCCCGTGAAATTGGGAAAGAGAAAGGCGAGGCCGGTCCCATCCATATCAGCGGGCAATTCCAGGCGCACTCGACAAGAGCAGAGCGGGGAATCCGGAGGCAATGAAAGTGCAAGGCCCACCCGGAGGGGAAGTTCTCCTTGTGAGGACGTGAAATTGCGCCATTCCATCTCCAACCGCCCGAGACCGGTCTCCTCCTCCAGGGTGAAATCATGGGAGAAGTGGTGAGCCCTGCGTGATCCCACATTGAGAGAAGATTCCGGGTGAGGAGATTCGAGCCTCCACATCTCTGCACTGGCGACAGCAAGCGGGGTATGGAATACCTCCACCCCCAGCGCTTTCGAGGAGAGAGCTACCAGGCTGCCCGGAGGAGTCGTGGAGAAGCGAAGAGAGATGTGAGGGTTGGTAATTGAGAAGAAATTCGCTTCTCGATGGTATTGGAGTGCCTGAGAGCTCATGGGGTGTGGGTGGAGTTGGCCGGCGCGGAGCGGCCTTGCTCACAGCCTGAACGAATGGAACTCGAGATTATGTGTTGAATGATCTCCGCCCTGGATTTGGGGTCATCGTGGTAGCAGTGGCTGAGCCGATCTACAGCCGAGCGAACCGTGGTGTTGTGTGTATAGGAGTATATCTCATACCGACCCGCGCCGAGCTGGAAACACTCCACCACACCCGCGTTGGCCAAATCTCGAAGGGCATTCGCCACTGTCGCCGGCTCGCAACCCATCCTGCGGCAGAGGTCTTCCACATCATTCGGCTGTTCCGGATGACTGTGGAAGAAAAGGGTCACCTCCAGGCTCACCAAGTTCTTCACGGCTCGCTGCAGCAGACTCTTGACCTCTTCGTCCATCGCTCTCATCCTCTCCGGCTCGGAGTCGAGTATTTCACGAACCCCAAAACCTCAGGCCTTCCCACCTTTGGTGGGCCGGCTGCCGGGTTTCGTTAGAGGCAGTCCCTGCTCACAGAGGGGACAGTCCTGGGGCAGAAACTGCACTAGAGAAAGTTTGATAAGCGCATGAAGAGGTGCACCCAAGTCTGCGTTTTCCCCGCTGCGATCAATTAGAGCCGCTACTGCAATCGGCCTTCCTCCGCTTTGCTCCACAAGGTTTACAACTTCCTTCGCAGAGCCACCGGTAGTAATCACATCTTCCGCTACGATGACACTTTCTCCAGGCTGGAAGGAGAAGCCTCTTCTAATATGGAAGCGGCCCTCCACCCGCTCCGCGAACAGCGCCTTCACTCCAAGTTGCCGCCCCAGTTCATAGGCGAATACCACCCCTCCCAGCGCGGGCCCGATCACCGCTGCAGCCTCTCCACAGTCGCCCTGGCGGATCCTCTTCGCCAGGGCCTGACACAAGGCCTCCGCGCGCTCTGGATATTGCAGCAACTGCGCACACTGGACGTATTCACCACTATGCAGACCTGAGGAAAGCGCGAAATGGCCTTTCTGAAAAGCACCGCTCTTTTCGAGCAGTTCGATGACTTCTGCGTCGGTCATTCTCTATTCCCCAGGAGAGATCCGTTTCTGGAGCAAGCGGACAGTAGTATATTAGATGCTTTTCGGTGGATTATTCGACGGGCACTGCATGTAACGGTGTCGCTATTTTCATACATTGCCCAGTTCCTCAACGATTCTCTGCGCGGCCTTCGCCGGATCATCGGCGCTGGTGATGGGCCTGCCGACTACTATATAATCCGCTCCCGCCTCCCGCGCCAGTCGCGGGGTGACTGTCCGCGCCTGGTCATCCTCTGATGTCCCGATGGGTCTGATGCCGGGACAGACGACGATAAAGGAGTCTCCACACTCTTCTTTTATCGCAGGGGTCTCCAAGGCAGAGGCGACAACTCCGTCAAGGCCCGCCTGCTGCGCCATGGAAGCAAGGTGCAGCACCTGGTCCTCCAAGGGACGGCCTACACCGCACTCCTCGAGGAGGGTATTCTCATCCATACTGGTCACTACCGTAACTCCAAGCACCAGGGGGCGGGGCAGTCCCATCGCCGCGGCGGTACATTCGGCGGCTTCCCGCGCCGCGGCCATCATTGCTTTTCCGCCCATAGCGTGGACATTAAACATTTTCAGTCCCAGGCGAGTAACGGCCGCGGCTGCGCCGGCGACGGTGTTAGGGATGTCGAGAAACTTGCTGTCGTAGAACGGCGCGCCGCTCAACCGCTTTACCATCTCTATTACTTCGGGTCCTTCGCTGTGAAACAATTGCAGGCCCACTTTGAAAAGACCCGCGTGCTGTGTCAAGTCGGTGACAAGCCGCTCCGCCTCCGCCAGGGTCGACACATCCAATGGCACAATTAAGCGTTCTCGAGGCTCCATGGCGAGGATTATATCACATTCATCATCTCGCGGTGGACTCTTTCCAGGCTTCTCTCACGATCCTCGAAGCAGGCTTTGTAGAGGCGAAACACGGCCTTTTGCTCGACACTGAAGTATGCGCTGCAGGATAGCCGGCTCCATTCTGTAGCCTTCGTATTTCCTTTCTGCGCGTCACCACTCTGCCTCTCATACAGGCGAAGGAATACTTGTTAAGACAGTAATCTCCTTCAGCAGCTTGTGGAATACGGCCCGAAGAGCCGCCGCCAAGGGCGCCTCCTCCGCTGCGGGTCTTCTCAAACCTCGTCGCTCCGAATGGGAACGGCTTGCGAAGGTGGGGCGGTATATGGTAAACTGCCCTGCGGCCGGAAGGGCTGACCCGCAGCCTGGCGGGTGGCGGGGCGGCTGTTGTTGGCCGAATCTTTTTCAAAGGTGAAAACGTTGGCTGCGCTCACTATGAAAGAACTGCTCGAAGCGGGAGTGCACTTCGGGCATCAGACTCGACGCTGGAACCCAAAGATGAAGAAATTCATCTACGGGGGACGGAATGGTATCTACATCATTGATCTGCACCAAACCCTCAAGCGCATTCAGGAAGCCTGTGAGTATATCCGCAGCGTTGTGGCAGGCGGCGGAAATATCCTTATGGTGGGGACCAAGAAACAGGCTCAGGATGCGCTCGAGGAAGCCGCCAAGCGCTGTGGAATGTTCTATGTCAGCCAGCGCTGGCTGGGAGGAATGCTGACCAACTTCTCAACAATGATGACTCGCGTCCGCAGGCTGAAGGAACTGCGAGAGATGGAGAACGACGGGCGGTTGGACAGGCTGCCCAAGAAAGAGCAGATCCGACTGACGGAGGAGCGGACGAAACTGGAGAAATTGCTCTCCGGCATAGAAGACATGCCCGGCTTGCCGGATGTCCTGTTCATTGTGGACCTGAAGAAGGAACACATTGCTGTGAGTGAGGCAATGCGGCTCGAGATTCCCATCGTCGCCATTGTGGACACGAACTGCGACCCGGACGAAGCGACTTACCCCATTCCCGGAAATGATGATGCTATCCGCGCCATCAAGCTCGTCTGCTCGAAGATTGCGGACGCCGCCCTTGAAGGCAAGCAGGAGAGAGAAGCACGCCTGACTGAAATAAGCTCGGAACAGCCCCTGCCGAAAGAAACCGCGAAGGCCGCGCCAGAAGCCGCAGAAGGCGGGGAGGTTGAACCCGGTGCGGCTGAGGCGGAGATGGAAACCGCGCCTGAGGCTGCGGAGGCAACTGAGCAAGCCGAAGAGCCCTTGCAGATGAATGATTCTGGTGTTATATCGCCTGAAGAAGAGTCCCCCCGAGACTGACAAGAGCCGGACGGCCTGAGGGCGTTCGTGCTTCGCTGCATAATACCAGTTGCGCCGAAGTACTTATCCGCAATGTGAAGTCAAGCGGGGCAGAGTTGGCTGCAAAGCGTTGACGCCCTGCCGATCATGCAGAGCAGCGAGTGAGGAGAGCAGAGTGGCGATTTCAATGGAAGATGTGCGAGTGCTGAGAGAGCGAACCGGGGCCGGAGTGCTGGATTGCAAGAAGGCGCTTGAGAAGGCGTCGGGTGATGTGGAGAAGGCCGTTATTCTGCTTCGCCAGGAGGGAGTGGCGGCCGCCACCAAACGGGCGGGAAAGCCTACTGCGCAAGGCGTAGTGAGTTCCTATATCCACGCCGGAGGCCGTATTGGAGTGTTGGTGGAACTCAACTGTGAGACCGATTTCGTGGCCAGAACCGACGACTTCCAGCAGCTGGCAAAAGAGATTGCCATGCATGCCGCGGCCGAAGACCCGCAGTATATCCAGCGCGAGGAAGTGCCCGCGGAAGTGCAGGAAAGAGA
>JABAOF010002647.1_pt5 | contig 23054 bp, 23 predicted proteins | sample 7062171 | NCBI WGS metagenome assembly JABAOF01 (sample SAMN14538628, study PRJNA623070) | marine sediment metagenome | biome: marine biome [ENVO:00000428]; feature: marine pelagic biome [ENVO:01000023]; material: deep marine sediment [ENVO:00002113] | place: India: Gulf of Khambhat ...
CGGAGGGACTGCTCGGCGCGTGTGCTATGCGACGAATCTCTGAATCACCACAGTGGGGGTGTATCAGAGGTTCGGTCACTGCCGGCACATGCGTTGACCGCTGACCTGGGTGCTTGGTCCTAGGTGATGTTCAAGATCGGCACCCAACACCGAGCACCCAGCACCCTCGCGAACACTATCGAATCAGGGAGACGGCATATGACGATGTCCAGGACAGCTGCGCTATCGCTTGTCGCCGCAGGAGCGATCTGCCTGGCCGGTTCACCGCTCAATGCCCAGAGCGACGATGTATCCCGCCTGGTGGCGGCGCTCCTCGGTGATACGCCCCTGATCGAGGACGCTCGAGCCCTCACCGACGAGATCGGTGGCCGGCCTACCGGCTCCCCGGCCAATCTCGCGGCGGTGGAGTGGGCCCTGGCCCGATTCCGCTCAGCAGATGTAGCGGCGCGGAGAGAGGCTTTTACCATGCCCGCGCTCTGGCTCGAGCGCTCTGCATCCGCGACGGTGAGCGGTGAAGGGATAAGCTTCCCCCCCCGGGTGGCCGCCATGCCGTTCGCCGCAGCCACGGGAGCCCCAGGCGTCACCGCTCCCCTTGTCGATGCGGGACGGGGAACCGCCGAAGACTTCCGGCGACTGGGTGCTCGGGCGCGAGGAGCGTTTGTCCTCATCGAAACGGACGAGCTCGCGGACATCGAAGGCCTGTTCCGAGAATACACCGATGCAGCGGGAATCGAGGGGCGCGCGTTTGACGCGGGCGTGGCCGGCGTGGTCTATATGGGATCGCGCCCCAACAACCTGCTGTATCGCCACAACGCATCCCTCGGCCCGGCGAACCAGCATCGTCTGTTGGTGATGGAGCGGGATGCGGCCTCGCGCATCCTGCGGCTACTGCGCGGCGGAACGGCGCTCACCCTCACCGCCCACCTCGACATCGAGTCCGGCGGATCGTACGAGAGCTATAACGTCGTTGGAGAGATCACGGGCTCCACGAAGCCAGACGAGATCGTCGTCATCGGGGCGCACCTCGATTCGTGGGACCTCGGGACCGGGGCGCTCGACAACGGCGCCAACGTTGCGATGGTGATCGACATGGCCCGGCAGATCAGACGGCTTGGCCTGCAACCGGCTCGGACGATCCGCTTTGTTCTCTTCAACGGCGAGGAACAGGGGCTGATCGGATCATGGAAATACACCGTCGCCCACCTGGACGAGATGGACGAACACGTGCTGGCCAGCTCGTTCGACATCGGGACCGGACGGATCGTCGGGTTCTTCACAGGCGGGCGCCCCGAGATCGTGGATGCAGTGGAGCAGGTGCTCGAGCCCGTGCGGGGGCTGGGGCCCTTCCAGCAGCTCGATGTTCCCATTGTCGGGACGGACAACTTCGACTTCATGATGCAGGGGGTGGCGAACATCGTCGCCATCCAGGAGCCAGCCAACTACGGCCCCAACTACCACGCCAGATCGGACACCTTCGACAAGGTGGATCAGCATCAGCTTCGTCTCAACGGCGCCATCGCGGCCGCCGTGATCTACGGCTTTGCCACGATGGACGTGACGTGGAAGCGGCAGACGCGAGCCGAGATCGAAGCGCTGGTGGCCGCTACCGATCTCGAGCAACAGATGCGCACGTTTGGCATCTGGGAGTCGTGGGCGGAGGGCCGTCGAGGCCGGGTCCGGCGCTGAAGCGCCGGCGCGGTGGCCTGCCGGCGGTTTCGTGCTGAGGCACGTGGGGCCGCCTGAGCGCCGTTCACGGCGAGTGGTCGCGGGCGCACAACGCGCTGCCCTCCTCTCCGCGGTGCTACTGGCAGCGTGCAGCGGCGATGACCTGGGCCTGGACCCGACGCAGCGCGACTACCGTCAGGATATGCGGAGCTTCGTCCAGAGCATCGCCACCTACACAAGGAGCATCAACCCCAACTTCGTCGTCATCCCGCAAAACGGGCATCAACTCCTGACCCAGAACGGCGACGCCGGCGGGGCACCCACACAGACCTATATCGCCGCCATTGACGGCGTGGGTCGAGAAGACCTGTTCTACGGTTACACCAGCGACAACACCGCCACGCCCGACGCCGAACGGAACGCCATGATCGCGTTCATGGATCTGGCCGAGAGCAATGGCATCCAGGTCCTGGTGACCGACTACTGCTGGACCCCGTCGTTGGTCGATGACTCCTACACACAAAACTCCGCCAGAGGCTATATCTCATTCGCGGCAGACCACCGAGAACTGGACGACATTCCTACATATCCGCCGCAGCCCTACCAGGTTCACTCGGGTGACGTAACGACGCTCTCCCAGGCGAAGAACTTCCTCTATTTGCTCAACCTCGGCAGCTTCGCCAACGAGGCCGCTTTCCTCAACGCGTTGCGGGCGACTGACTACGACCTGCTGATCATCGATCTGTTCTACGACGGGACTGAGCCCCTCACCTCTGCTGAGGTGGCGTCACTCAAGGTGAAAGCGAATGGCGGTTCCCGCCGGGTAATTGCGTACATGAGCATCGGCGAGGCGGAGAACTACCGCTTCTACTGGCGACCCGACTGGCGCGTAGGCAGTCCCTCGTGGCTGGTCCAGGAGAATCCCAATTGGCCGGGGAACTTCAAGGTCCAGTACTGGGAGACGGGTTGGCAGAGTATCATCTTTGGCGGCGAGGGCTCGTATCTGAAGCGAATACTCGATGCTGGATTCGACGGCGTCTACCTCGACATCATCGACGCGTTCGAGTACTTCGAATCCTTGTAGCAGTGCAGCGGCGCTGTGCGGCATCGGGTGGGGCACGCACCCTCCAGGTGGTGGATGCGTGCCCCATTCGGATGTCAGTTCGTGGCCGTATCCGCCGTCTTGCGTGGCATCATCTCTTCCCGCATGGCCAGGTGGTACACCGTGGCCGCGACCACCACCGCTGCTTGCTTCAGATCGTCCAGCACCAGGTGGTCAAAGGTGTCGATGTAGGTGTGGTGCGTTCGGATCCCGTACTCGATGGGATCCTGAATGAAGTTGAACCCCGGGATGCCGGCACGGTCGAACGACAGGTGGTCGGTACCACCGGTATTCCCGTGGCGGACGGCGACCACGCCAAGATCGCGGAACGGCCAGAGTATCTGTTCGAAGATGGGAATCGCCTGCTCGTTCATCTGGTCCCAGATGCCGCGCACCCGACCCGTCCCATTGTCCACGTTGACATAGGCGGAGATCTTGGAGTGGAGCTCCGCATGGTTCTCCACCCAACGACGGGATCCCAACAGTCCCTGCTCTTCACCACTCCACAGCGCGATGCGAATGGTGCGCCTGGGCTTGACACCCAGCGCCTGGAGAATCCGCACCGCTTCCATCATCACCACCGAACCGGCAGCGTTGTCGGTGGCGCCTCCTCCCATGTGCCACGAATCCAGGTGCGCCCCCAACATCACGTACTCGTCCGCCTTGTCGGTGCCTGGGATGTCCCCCAAGGTGTTGTACGCCTGGAGATCGTCGTCGAAGAACCGGTTCTGGACGTTGATCTCGAGCCGGACGGGAATGCCCGCTTTGACGTTCCGATAGATGAAGTTGTACTGCTCCTGTAGGAGCACGATCTGCGGAATGGGTTCCGGGTTGTCCGGATCACGACCCGCCGAGTTTCCCCCGCCTCGCAGCACGCCGAAGGCACGGGACGAAGGAGTCAGAATGACGGCGACGCCCTCTTCGCGCATCATTTCGTTCATTTGACTGCGGACCTCTCGCTGGCGCCTAAACCGTTCCATCATCTGCTCCCGCATCCGGGCCCGTTCAACCGCTCGTCGCGCCCGCTCTTCGGGATCCACCTCTGGCGGCGGCGCCAGTAGCCGATCCAGAGGCGTGCGCCGGGGCCGCCATTCGGACACCGGTTCGATGCCAATCGAGTCCTGAGCCAGCACCACGGCGCCCCGCAGCTTCCCCCGGAAGCGCTCAAGGTCAGCGGCGCTGTCTACGCGGACGATGACCGCTTCACCGGTGACCGGGCCGTTCGTGCTTCCGGTCCACGCCACAGGCTGGGCGTGTAGCGGCTGCACGAATGGCGTGAGGATCCGGCCGCGGTACGCCACCCGCTCCCAGCCACGGCCGAACTCGCCCCACGGCTCCAACACGACGTTGTCGAGCCCCCATTCCCGCAGCTTCTCGGCTGTCCACTGATTGGCCCGCTGCATTCCTGGTGAACCCGTTAGCCGCGGGCCGATGACTTCAGTGAGGTATCGCGCGAGCTCGGGAAGCTGAGATCGATCCAGCCCCTCCGCGCGAATGCGGTTGACCACCGCGAGATCGACCCGCTCTTGCACCATCTGCGATACCGCCAGCGATGGTGCGCCAAGCAGGGCGAGCCCTATGGCGATAAGACCGAAACGTCGTTGCATGGTCGTGTCCTCCCCGTGCATCACATGAATGAAGACTGTGTCAACGACGCCGACGCAGCGCACTGCAAAGCCTGTGACGCGCTCGCGTCAGCAGCGCTTGAACACTAACACGGCGTTGACTCCGCCGAAGCCGAAGGAATTCGACACGGCGATTTCCGGGCTCCCATGGAGGCCGCCGTTCGCCAGGTAGTCCAAGTCGCAGGCCGGATCGGGGGTTTCCAGGTTGACGGTGGGCGGGAACCACTCGCGCGCCATTCACAGAGCGCACGCCACCGCCTCAATTGCCCCACTCGCTCCCAGCGCGTGCCCATAGTAGCCCTTGGTCCCGCTCACCGCGAGTCGGGCCGCACGGTTGCCGAACACCTGCTCGATGGCCAGCGTCTCGGTGGCATCGTTGAGCGGCGTTGAGGAGCCGTGGGCGTTGAGGTAGCCGACGTCATTCGGCCCGACGGCCGCATCCTGCAGAGCGAGTTGGGTCGCCCGAGCCGCCGCGCGCCCGTCGGGCTTGGGCGCCGACATGTGGTACCTGTCATTGGTGAGTGCGTAGCCCACCACCTCGGCATACACGGGTGCACCGCGGCCGAGCACCGGAGCCTCCGGACTCACGCATTCGGCGCACGGTTTGAAGCACGGAAAGCTCGCCCGATCCATGAGCGCAACGTCGAACCCCCGCTCCGCCAGGAGCGCGGCAGTGGCACTGCCGGACGGACCAGCACCGACCACGATCACGTCGCAGACCCGCCGCTTCTGGATCACAGCGGTTGAAAGCGGCGATCCTGCAGGTATGTTGTTGCGAGCACCGGCGTCAGCCACGATCTCGGATGGGACAACAGCAGCCCGGGAACTGATTCCTGCCAGCATGACTCATGAATCAACAGATACAGTATCGACGGGCTGTGGCTTCCACGGGGCGACAGGCCGTGCGTCTCAGCCCAAACCTTCTACCACCGACCGCTTGGCGCTCCCGGCGCAGTGCCACACATGTCAGCGTCAGTTACGCTGCGCCGCACTGGTGGCGTCGGATCAGGAACGCACGCGGCAACTGCCACCAGTCAATGACCAACGCGCACCGGGATTCCACGCAACCAGAACTCCTTGTGGCAGAACTCGACCTCGACGAACAGGAAGAACGAGGATTCGCCGTCCAGAGTGTCCGCCGCAAGCTGCTGGGTGGAATCTGCATTCACATTGCCCGGAAGAACCACGGACGATTCCATGCCGGATAGCCCAGGAATGTCATCGGCGATCCTCAGGAAGCTGACGGCACTCGTCGTGCCGGAAGGCGTGCTGCTTCTCGCGGTGGCGGTGCTACTTAGCTGGGGTGCTCTGCAGGAGCCGCTCACCACCTTAGCCCGGTTCTATCCCTATGCTGTGCTCGCCGCCGGCGTACTGCTTGCGTGGCGGTTTCATCGCAGCCGGATGCTTTACGCCCTGGTGGTGCTGGCCCTGGCAGACCGAGCCGTGCTGCACCTTGCCGGCGGAGCATCCGGCGGCTCGACCGACGCGGTGTTCCAGACAGTCGCGTTCCTGGTGCCACTCAACCTGCTCGGGCTAACGCTTGTGAGCGAGCGCGGACTGCTGAGCCCCAGTGCCCTGCTCCGCGCCTTCGCCATCGGGGCACAGGTCGCGGCGGTCCTTCTCCTGATCCGTCCGGGGCGAGTGGCCCTTGGGGAACCGTTGAACAGTGCGATCATCCCTGAGCAGTGGCTCGGTTGGACACCGGTTGGCCAGGTTCCCCTCCTGGTGTTTCTCGCTGCATTCATCCTCCTCGCCGCCCGACTGGTACGGAACCCCAACGCCACTGGTCGCGGCTTTCTGTGGGCGCTGGCTGCCTCATTCCTCGCTCTCAACGCAGATCGCAGCGGCAGCGACGCTACGATCTACTTTGCCACCGGCGGCTTGATCCTCGTCGTCGCTACCATCGAAGTCTCATACCTCATGGCGTACCGAGACGGACTCACGGGTTTGCCGGCCCGCCGAGCGCTGGACGAGACACTAGCCAGGGCCGGTGGCCGCTACACCGTGGCGATGGTGGACGTTGACCACTTCAAGAAGTTCAATGACCAGTACGGGCACGACGTGGGCGACCACGTGCTCCGTATGGTGGCGAGCAAACTGCGGGCCATCTCCGGCGGCGGACACGCGTTCCGGTACGGCGGCGAAGAGTTCGCGCTGGTCTTCCCCGGCAAGACGCTCGATGAAGCGCTGTTCTACCTCGAGGAGATCCGGTCCACCATCGAAGACACCAGGTTCACCCTGCGCGGGCGGTGGCGTCTACGCAGGAGACCAGACACGGGCCGCCCGAGGCGCCGCCGCCGGAAGAGGATCACGATCACCGTGAGTATCGGCGCTGCTGAAGCCCGAGACCGTACGGTCCGGCCCGACGACGTCGTGCGGTCCGCCGATCAGGCCCTGTACCGCGCGAAACAAGCGGGGCGAAACCGCGTCGAGACATAGCAGCCGAAAGCGGGGCGCTCGTTCCGCCGCACGCCCCGCTTAGCTACCTAGCCGCCCCCCAAAAACCGGGCGACCACCTTGCCACTATTGCAGAGCGACCATTGCTGAGCTCTCCGCGTTTCGGAGATACTGTAACACGGCCTCGGCCGTCACTGTCCCGTAGTAGTGAGGCCCTGCCTCGCGAGCCTCCGCGGCAACGTAGCGGTAGATGTCGAGCCCCGTCCGCTGGCCGTCGATGGCGTTCATGATCTCAAAAGCCATGAGCCCATGCAGCCCTCGCACAAAGCGAATCCGCCCACGGCCAGTGAGGAACTCCGTGGGGCCGGCGGTCACGGCGGGACGGAGCTCCGCCAACTGATCTTCCTCCTCTGAGCGGACACGCCGTGGCAGCCGCCGCTCGCCGGTGGCCTGGCGATAGGCCAGGTCGACCTCACGCTTCGCCTGGGCCTCTCGCCGATCCAGTTCCCGCAGCAGCTGATCGTCGTACCCCGCCGCGCTCGGGTGAATCTCCGTCAGCGACCGCAGCGCCAACCGCTCACGCTCGGCGGCATACCACACTTGATCCACCGCCTGGTGGTACGCGGCCGCTTTGTCGCTCGACCCGGCAATCCACGACAGGGCCAGACGCAGATTCCGACCGATGCGCTCGAGGCCGCGCCCCATTGTAGTCGCCGCGACGATAGGAACGTCGTCGGCGCCGGCGTTCGCCATCGTGTAGGCGATGAGTGCCACGGCGGCCGCGTTTCGGCCAAGCTGCGTGCGATCGATGTTCCAGAGGTCGTCGTCGCTGGAGTGAATGAACCGGTCCGGCATGTTGGTGAAGGTCACGCCCGGGATGCCGATGGGCGCCTCGAGGAAGGTCGCGTGATCCGATGAGGTGTGGAAGAAGATCATCTCCGCGTTGTACCGATGCTTTGTCCCGAGGTGCGAGAGGTGCGCCTTGGAATAGAGCGCGCTGCCAGCCTGCAGCTGCGCCAGCTCAAAGGTGTTGGTGACCACCATGTAGTCCACGACCGACTCCACCACATCGTTGAAGAAGTGGAACCGCGCCGCCGGCAGGCGGGTGATGTTCTGCTTCCGCATCACGTCCTGTGCCTGATTCGCCCCCACCATGTCCTGGTTGATGTTCACCCACATCGCGTTGTGGGCCTCGGGATTGTCCGCAAAGTAGCGCCGCTGGCTCCCGATCTCGGTCACCCACCAGAACCGAAGGTTGCGGCGGGGCCGCGGGAGACGGCCCTCGGTGATGAGCCGGTTGAGGGCGCGGGCGACCTCCAGCACGCTGGCTGAGCCACTGGCATCGTCGTTGGCTGAAAAGCCCTCTTCCTGGAGGTGGCCAGTGAGGACGATGTCCTGGCCCAAGTCCGGTTCCGTACCCTGGATGAACGCCTCGACCATCACCTGCCACGGCTCGCCCCCCTGCTGCGATTCGAACGAAGCATCGACCACCGCTCGGACCCGAATCGGTTCATCGGCCTGCGCCAGCCGGTTGCGGAGCTGCACGCCTTGCCGAGTCGAGAGGTTGAACGCGAAGGTGTATTCGCACTGCTCCGTCCCGCGACTCGGGATCGACAGCCAGCGGAGCTGATCGGGGCGGGCCAGGCCGGCCCCGCTAATGCCCATGTCGGCAGAAAACGGGCTGGGATACCATATGACCCCCACGGCTCCCCGATTACACACCGCCTCACGCAGTGCGCCGAACACCGAGCCATATGTCAGCACGATCTTGCCGGCCACATCCTTGCCCTCGTAGTCCGGCGGCTCGCCCTGCCCGATATCCATCAGCTCAGCCGTCACGTCGGCGCTACGGCTGTAGTCGGCCAAGTGGAGCACGGATTGCAGCGTGCTGGCAATGCGCTCTGGCTCCGGCTCCACGATCCACAGATCGGCGAACCGAGCATTCCAGGGACGCGTGTTCGAGGCCTGCTTGATGAGCTGGACGTCACTCAGACCGTACTCGTTGGCCTTGCGTTCCATGTACTCGGCTACCTGCCATAGCCCGTCGGACCCACCTCGAGGGCGGTGGAAGTGCGTCATGAAACGGATGTGCTCATACGCCGCATCGCCCGAGACTTCTTGCGTGATGAGCTGAGTGTGGAGCCGATCGAGCAGCGTGAACTCCTGCGCGGTGGCGCCCCTCATGGTGATTACCCCAAGGAGCACAAGAACGGCGCAGCAACGGAGAACGAGTGAACGTGTCATGGTACCTCCTCCATACCCCCCCAAGTGATCGATCGCGCTGAGCACTGTCTGAACGCCAAGCTCCAGCGGACCGCAACTCGAGTCGCGCAGGCCCGCGACCCGCTCTGGAGTTCGGGGCTTGGATAGCCCCGCTGGCGGCGCTGACGTGCCGACGCGCCGCACCCTGCGCGAGCAATGGCACGCGGTGACCCACGATGGTTGCGGCGACTCGGCTGACAGTACGCCAGCAAAGCTAGCCACTTGCACCGGAGCACGCCGCCCGGCGCTTGCAGTCCGTACGGCCGCCCCTGGAGGCAAGTGTCAGTGGTTCCAGCTTGATGTTGCGGCTTGAAACTCGTCACCCGCGAGTGGCACTCGGCGAGCTACGAGCCCTGATCCCAGCCGCCGAGCTCGCGCTGGTGGAGGCCGCAGACCTCGAAGCGGTGCGTAGGCGCGCCGAGGAGCACGCACTGACGCACCGGTGCAGCCCGACCGGCGTCACCTTGCGGCTGCCCAAGCAGCAGGATCTCGACGAGGTTGCCAGCTACTTCCGGGGAACCCAGCTCCACTCCATCAGGCTAGAACCCGTGGGGCTCGAAGAGATCTTCGCCGAGATCGTCGGGAACGCGCAGTAGGACACACCCAGCGCGGCCACCGCACCCGCTCAACAACGTGCCACACACACCGTTATCGACGCGGCACCCTGGCCAAGCGGGTGCCGTGTCCATATGCTGAACGGCGGGGCGGGTGAGAGCATGGACGCAGCCGAATACACCATCATCTTGGTGAATCTGGGCTTAGCGGCGGGGTGTACGTTCCCCGTTGCCAGGCTCCTCGCGAGAGCGGGTGGGAACCGACGCCGCGTCCGTCGCTACTGTGCGATGCTCATTGGCGTCTATGTGGCCGAAGCCGTGGCGTTCAGCGCAGGAATGGCGACCAATGTCTTCAGCGTCGGGCTCGCGGTCGTGTGGGGCACCGCTCTGGGCCGTTGGCTGCGCCACTCCGAGTCACCGGAACGTGAGATGCTGAAGACCGCGTTGTGCTTCTCACTCTACTCCTGTCTGCCAGCTATATCGTTCCTCTCCGTCTTCCTCCTAGTGGCTCTCGCCGGATGGCCAATACTCTCTGCAGATGCAGGAGCGCGGTTCGGCGTTCCCGCGTTCGTACCGTGGCCTGCCAACACACTTCTCGGATTCTTCGGGATCGTTATCGGGTCAGCCGTCGTGCTCAAGACCGTCATCACGACAGGTGAAGTGCATCTGCTGATTCACCGGGGACGCGGGCGGCGCCAGTAGTCCACGCTGGAGCGGTGCTGTCAGATGCGCGCTATCCCCAGCGCCTTATCAAGCGCCCGCAACAGGTGTTGCTGCGTGAACGGCTTCCTCAGCAACTGCACCGGAGCAAGCCTCCTGGCAATGGCGAGGGGATCCCGGCTCCCATGTGGTCGGTTGGCTGACATGGCCACGATTCGGATGTCGGGGAAATCCCTCCGACACCGCCGGATGAACTCCAGTCCACCCATGACGGGCATGCTCATGTCGGTCAGGACCAAGTCGGGGGAGTTGAGCTCGCAGCATTCAAGCGCCACTTCGCCGTGGGGAGCCGTGACCACTTCATGACCCGATCTGGCGAGCAGCATTCTCAGCGCATTGCGAATGGGCTCGTCATCGTCCACCACCAGGATACGCGAGGTGGCATAATCCGCGGTGATGACACTGAGCCCACAGGCTGAGCAATGCACCTCCCGGAGCGTGCAGCCCGCACCGACCGACGGGGCGCGGAAGGTGAAGGGGCCAGTACACCGAGGGCAAGCGCCACGAATGTCCGGATGAGCGATCACATCCCGGACAAGTGCAATCTCATCCCGCGAGTAGACTGTGCCGTTCTGACGACGCCGATCGCCGACGCGCCGGTCGAACCGGGCGCGCCGCCGCCCGCCGGGTCGGGCACTCTGTCGTCGGTCCAGCCCGCTGCGGCGCTCCTGCTCGAGGGCGACTGGGTGTCCGACTCGGCGTTCGTTGTCACCAGAGCGGCGCTGGGGTGCCGAGCGACGGGTGGCGAGCTTCCGCCTCTCCCCCCGGCGGCGCTCCGCAGAAGGTCCTGCACTCATTGCATCGCTTTCCATACGAGGGAGTCGTCCCCCGCTGCACACCGGGTATTAGTGCCGAATCCGGCAGCTCAGACAAAACTTATGCTACCCACCCGGCCGTGAGGGAGCCGTGAGCGCCGGCCACGATGGGACGCGTCGGCTTCACTGCTGCCGATACTCGATCGGCACTCGTTCAGGCCGCTACGCGCGCAACGGGGTGTACCGCAGGTGGAGTCGCTCCATCCTAGGGGCACAACACGACGGCGCCCAATTTCCCGCTCCGTGTGCTGCAGCCTCACAGTGACCGCACAGCTCTGCGGCCCCAGCCTTCTCGTCGAGACCCGTTACATGGCTCCAGGCGGCGGAAAGCCCTCGGCAGCGTTCACGATCTTCCACTCGCCGCCGCGCAGGACTGGGACCACGGTCCACGCTCCCGCCATCTCCCCCGTCACACCGGTGGTGTCCTCCCCCGACCAGTCGAAGGCCGATGTCAGCACGGCCACCTCCGCGGTTTGAAGCTGCCGGTGCTTGGGGTGGGGTTCCGCGCGGGCTGTGCTACGCACCCAGAAGCCACCAACCAGCTGCCTCTGTCGTGTTCCCGCAGCCATGCATACCGGGCCCCTGGGTTGTATGAAACGCGGTACCGCACCGCGCTACTGCATCACTGTTCGTCGCTCCCGTAACACCGTATCCCACCGCGGCCCATCATCCCGCCGCCCGCAGCCTGCGCGGCAGCGAACGCCGTATCACGCGGCCACATGTTGTCCGTCACGTCCCCGTCAGGGAACCGGCACCGCGGATCGAGAATGATCTTCTCGATCGGACGCGCACCGAAATTGAGCACGGCGTCGAACGTGCGGCTGCCCGAGAACCAGACATCCGCCGGATACGTCACGATCGCGGTAGCGTCGTCAATCATCGTGCTGTTCGCCATGGGCGTGATCGCCGGGCCCTCCGGCGCGAACAGCACCTTGAGCACGACCGGCGACGGCATCTGGCCATCCTGCCGGACGGTCACCGTCGTGTGCGATCCAGACGTCGTCACCTGCTGAATCGAGCCGTCCACTGACTCCGTCGTGAAGAGCCAGTAGTACCAGAACCACCCGAGGTCCCGACCAAGCGCATTGCTCATGAAGAACGCGTAGTCCCACGGTGACGGGTGCTTGAACTGCCACGCCTTCGCATACTCGCTCATCGCGTTCCACACTGCGCTATCGCCGACGATTCCACCGAGCATCGAGAGCATGAGCGGCGCCTTCTGGTAGGCCTGGAAGCCATACATCGGGCCGCCGTAGTTGGCGTTCCACATCAGCGGCCCCTCTGTCTCCAAACCGCTGATCTGGCCGTACATCTGCCCCCACCCATCGAGGTTCGGCGACTCGCCCTGCCGGCGCGCGCGGGAGAGGATGTTCATGTAGCGGTCGAATCCCTCGTCCATAAACCCGTACCACGTTTCGTTCACGCCGACCATCATCGGCCACCACTCGTGTCCGACCTCATGGTCAGCTGCTCCGGTGGCCGACATGAGGAACATCGGGTATTCCATGCCGCGTTCGGGGCCGTCAGCCAGGGTGAGCTGCGGAAACGCGTATGGCATCCACAACTCCGAATAGAACTCGAGTGCGTGCCGCGCACGTGCTGCAGCCTCGGCGTAGGCCTCGACACTGCCTGGTAGGTAGAGGATGTGCACCGGTACTGCTCCCACATCCGGTATGGTGGCACGTGTGGCATCCCAGACATACTGGCTCGACGTCGCCCAGGCGAAGTCATTCACGTTTTCGGCCACGAATTGCCACTGCAGTCGGTCTCCCGCGGCGGTCGCCCTCCCTGGTCCCCGCTCATCCTCACCGACGATCACGCGAATCGAGTCCGAGTCGAGCACATGGGCCAACCGTTCGCGCACCATGGCCGTCAGAACCTGTTCGGGATTCTGTAGCACCCCCGTAGCGCCAACGAGCCATCCTGCCGGGACGTCGATCGTGACATCGAACCGCCCGAAGTTGTTGTAGAACTCCGAGGGACCTAGGTACGGCTCCGTGTCCCAGCCGCGGAGGTCGTCGTACACCGCGACGCGGGGGTACCACTGCGCGACCTGGAACAGCGAGTCGCCCCAGCTGCCCATCCGGATGCCCTGCCCGGGGACCTTGAAGCTCCACTCCACCTCCAGGGTGGCGCTGCCTCGCGCCGCGATCGGGTCGGGCAGCGTGATGCTCGCAGTGGTCCGGTCCAGCCCGTACGCTGCCAGCAGGATCTCGGGCGGCGGGCCGCCGGGCCGGAACCGCCGCGGCGGCGGATTCAGATCGACGGCTTCGCCATTGAGGCTCAGCCTCGTGATCGGCATGCCGTCGGTGATCTCGGGCGCACGCATGAGCCTCGGCACATTTGCTGCGAAGATGTTCTGGTCGAGACGCAGCCGCAGCGTGCTGAGCGGGTCATCGCTGGTGTTGTGGATCACCACGGTCTCGCGGCCGGTGACCCGCGACGTTGCGGGGTCCAGGTGCGCGCGGATCGTATAGTCCACCTTCAGCTGCCAATAGCTTGGGCCGGGACGCCCGGTCGAGTCCCGGGTTCCCGCGGCGAACGCCCGGCGGATGCTGTTGGTGAGCGGGATGTCGCGCCGGATCGCGCGCTCGGGCACCGCAGCCGGTTTCCCGGTGGTCTGCGCCACCGCAGGCGAGGGAACGATAGTCACGCCAGCGACGAGCGACAGCGCAACTAGGAATCGTGTGATCATGTGAGCTCCGAAGTGGATATGGAGTACCGTCCCGGCTTCGAGACACACCTAGAAATAACACCGTCGGCAGGGGCGAGGGAGTGCACAAGGGAAACCGGGCACGCCTTGCCACTGAGCCAGCAATCGACTGGGCAGTTCCGCCCGACTGTTGAGAACGGCGGATTCATATAGTAGGTGCAACACCACCGTCGAGCGAAGAAGGTGACCTGGGGTACGGTAGACTTCAGTCTCCACCAAGAGAAGGAAGCCTGCCATGATGTATCACCAGATCACCTTCGAAGAAAGATACACGCTCGGCCTACTGCGGCAGCAGGGCCTCACTCGAGCAGCGATCGCCCAGGTGCTCGGGCGGCATCGCAGCACCATTGGGCGGGAGGTCCGGCGCAGTCATCGGACTCACCCTCGGTCCGCTTGCCGCAAGGCTGCCGCTGCCTGCTGGTCAGCGAACAGGAGTGCTGTTTGCAGTGCTTTATGGCATAAGCAGCGTGACCAATGGTCTGGAAGTCGCCTTCTTCACCACTACGACGTTTCGTGAACTAACCTACATCCTGCTCTCAACCGCAATCAGCTATAGCGGTATAGTCGTCCTCCTTACGGTCCTTTTTCGACCGAGGGAGACCGGACTGACACTTGGAACCACGTTGAGGGCGGTAATCACGAAGCGGTCACGGATTTCACTGGTGTGGCGGTTCGCACTGGCGGGGCTGCTCAACCTACCGCTCTTCTTCGTCTTTGGTCTTCTTGTCTACCCTTTCATCCAGAGCTATTAGGAGGATTCGTCTCTCGGCATGGTAGTCCCGAGTATCGACGTCATCCTGGCAGTCGAGATCGCACGCGGTTTTCTCTTCGTCCTCACTGTCTATCCGCTAATCACTATTCTGGGACATAGTCTGAGCCGCTGGGGGCAGACGTTTTGGGTTGCGCTGGCCATTGTTGTGCCAGGTGCGTGGTTACGTATGCTGGCAGCGAGCTTCTTTCCGCTGGTGCTGCGATTACTTCATGCGCTCGAGAATACCGCCAGCTATATTGTGCACGGCACTGTAATCGTCTGGCTGCTCAGCCTGAGTGGCAATAGAGAGGCTCAGCCGCAAGAGGGGAATGTCGAATTGCAATCTGGCGGCGTCTAGCCGAGTGTCGGCGATTCAAACAAAAGGATGTGCGTGAAACGCAATGCGCAATAGCGCAAACCGTTAGACGTAGCGTCGCGATGTGCGCCAACTCAGGCGGTGATTCTTGAGCAACCAGCACCCTCGGTTCTCCCAGCTAGCGATCACTACGATCGTGGTCCACACGGTGACTTACTCCGTCGTGGGTATTCTCGCCTTCTGGCTATTCGACTATGGCGAGCTCTACGCCCGCCCAGACCTGGCTGGGCTTATGCGGCAGACTAATGACCCGATCATCATGGCTGGTCCTGCGTTCCAGCCACTCCGGGGGTTGGTTTTCGCACTGGCCATTTACCCCTTGCGCGAGATCGTCTTCGCCAGGCCACGTGGTTGGCTCGTGTTGTGGGGACTGTTCGTCGCTTTGGGCATCGTATCCACGTTCGGACCGGCCCCGGGCTCGATCGAGGGCCTGATTTACACGGTTGTCTCGGTCCCGCATCAGCTGCTGGGCCTGGTAGAGGTGGTCGTTCAGGCGCTCTTGCTCGCCTTCGGTGTGGTTTACGGGGTGAACCACCCCGAGAAACACTGGCTCAATCGGCTGATGATTGTGGTGTTTGCACTCCTGATCCTGCTGCCGCTCGCCGGGTTGCTCGCGGGACCGCGTGGTGGTTAACAAGCGCTTGCACCTTGCGTGCGCCTCACTACGTGCACGGGGAACTATCTCGGTCGCGCTCGCAGAAATCCGAATTCCTCAGGAAGCGGCGGGGCCCGTATCTCGAGGTAGTGCGCTCCCACGGCATCGCTCTCGCGGAGCTTGGTGCATTCGTTCACCACGGCCTCGAGGCTGGCGCGATCCGGCTGCGTGTACGCAGTGTTCATGGTCCGCGGACGTTCACCGAGGGTCTCGCCCAAGCCCTCGTGGGGAAGGGACCGCCGGCCGTCTGACAACCGAGGCCGGCCCGACCACGCGCCTCGATCGGCGTGCCGGCTGCGCCGGCACCGGCCGCGGACGGACGCGTCGAATCCAGCAGTCCTGTCTCACGGCCAGAGAGTTTCCAGCCGGAAGCGCTCCGGGTACTCTGAGGTCGTGAGCCACAGCCGCACGTCCTCGCGGGCGTCCGGAAGGTAGGTGAGAATTGCCTCTTCCAGGCGCTCCACGTCGAGGGTGTCCGTGCTGAACAGATCGTGCGCAAACTCCAGGAAGCGCTCGCTACCCATGCGAGTCCGCAGGTAGTTGAAGAACAGGCCGCCACGATCCCCTAGCAGGAACCGGTCCTTGTACTGCGGTACCTCGTCCGCCGTGATCTCGAGGAGCGGCTTCTCCGGCGGCAGCCCACGGCGACCGGCTCGGGCGTTTTCACGGTTGCGCAGGTAGATCTCCTGCAGGCGCCGCATGTCGGCGCGGTAGTACTCCTCTCCCAACAGCTCCGCGAGGACGGGCTTGAAGAAATAGCTTGGAAACCCCTCGATCATGAACGCCCAGAGGGGATCCGCGAAGTCCATCTGGGGTCGCACGAACGCATGCACCAATTCGTGTGCGATGGTAGCGATCTTGCCCGTCACGGCGTTGTTGGCCGGGTCCATCTGCGCGAACTCCGCCCACCCGGTCGACGTCAAGCCCACCACATTGCCGCTCGAGATGTCCCCGAACGGCGGCATCTCCATGAAGTACACGTCGGGAGCCACGGCATCCGACCGGAAATAGCGGCGAAAGCGTACGGCCAACTGCTCGCCGACCTCGAGCAGGCGGGCCGCCGCACGCCGGGAGAGGTCAGTGCGTTGGTGATAGGCATGGTACGCGCCCCGGGACGTCACTTCCCACGGCTGCGCGCTGCATTGCACCTCGAGTAGATCGACGTCGGTCGCGCGCCACTCCGAGACGCGATGGCCGTTCTCCTCCCGCTCCGCCAGCTGGGTCCCGACGAAGACGGTGCGGAGGGAAGGTGGCGTGCGGATCGTCACGCGAGGGAAGGAGACGCGATAGCTGGATTGCCACGCATCCAGGAAGATCGGGAACCACACCGAGTAGGCGTAGCCTCGAAGGAGGACACCGTCGGTATCGACCCGCATGTAGTCGGAGTTGCTGCGGGCGCGGGACGGATTGAGGTATCCCTGATAGAATACCGACAGCCCCTCGGAGAGCGACCGTCCACCGCGCGCGACCGTAGCCCGGGTCGCGATCAGGGAATAGTCGAAGTAATAGTACACCTTCTCCTGCACCACGGGCACGGCAGCGCCTTCCCACAGGACCGAGTCCACCGCCAACTCGCCGTGGAGGTAGAACGTTAGGGAATCCGGCGGCGCCGCACTCGGCTGGAACGTGATGTGGGCCTGCGCCTCCATCGCGGCGCGCTCGGGGTGGAACGTTACGTCCAGTGCGTAGGTGCTGACCCGGACGGTCGGGGACTGAGTGTGAACCGGCGCCGCAGCGACCAGGATCGTCGCTACGCACACCGTGCCAATCGATCGGGCCCCGGAGCTCATGGGGGAGGTCGTGCGCCTGCGACTGGAACTGCCGGCAATGCGGGCCATGCTTCCTCCGCGGACAGAGTGCGCGCCACCATGGACCGGGAGCGGAAGCCGCGTCCTCAAGCGTCGCGCGATCGAACACGTGCCACTCACCATGACAATACCGATCCGTCCGAGGCGTGCAACATCGGCGACCGAAGTGGCATCTGCCCGACGAGATCCCGGCGCGCCGCGATACCGGAGCGCCGGGGTCACGTCCTACCACTGCGAGGCACCCGGGGGAGTGAGAGCCGGCCCGCGACGTCGACGCCGTCGCAACCTTCTCCCCGTCGCTGCGACAGGCAGCTTGACAGACCTTCGCTTCCGAACCATTCGAATAGACACACCGTCTCGGGAGATCGTGACGACGTAGTCACCTTTACCCGGAATGCATATCCCTTCTTGATACCGGCTTGTTCAATTCGGTCACCGCCATCTTCTCAGCTCGGCACGTGAAGCGGACGGGGCCTGCCGGAGGTCCGCGCTAGTGGACACCCTATTACACGGGCCGCGCGCACTAGAACCAGCTCCGTTGGAATGATTCGCCATCGGGCGTTATCATAGAGCGTTTCACGGCTGCGCATACGTGTACCTGGTAGCCGGATTTGCCAGAATTCGGACGTTTCGCTCCCGTGGGATACAAGGTGCGCCGTACAGCTACGAGCCAACACGCCCGATCGTGAAATGCTCCGGGGAATCGTCGGCTACGAATCTCCGCTTCGCAGACTCGTTTCTTGAAAGGTGCTACCTCGGGCGCCGCAAACGACTTTCTGGGTTCCCTCTCAATTCACGGAGAACGCAAATGGACCGTCGCGAATTCATACAACAAAGCATGGTCGGAGCGACAGCGTTGTCAGTGCTCAGCTTTCGAGGGGGCGTGCCCGTGCGTGCCGACGTGAACGCACCCGGTGAACCGTGTCAGACCGACAACCAGGCTGGCAGCGCCCTGACAACCGGGGATGTCCACAACTATCTCCGAAGCCTGGGGGCGGAATGGGTCCAGGCCAACAACACCGTCGACACGTTCAAGGCCGGCGGTCCGGGGTTCACTGTCCAGGGAATCGCGGTGGGATGGATGAGCTACTTTGGATCGTTGCGCAAGGCGCGGGAACTGGGCTGCAATCTGTTCATTACCCATGAGCCAACGTACTACGATCATCGCGACCGTGACGAGTCGGTCTTTTCCTTCGCCGCCGCCAGGATGAAGAGGGAGTTCATCGGGCGGAGCGGCCTCACCATCATTCGCTGTCATGACGTCTGGGACCGGGTCCCGGAGATCGGGATCCGTGACGCCTGGGCTCGATTCCTCGGGTTGGAGACGGAAATCGAGGCAAGGATCACGACGGATCAGTCTAGGGGGAGGCCGTTTTGCGGCGTCTACGAGATCACCCCGGTCGAAGCCGGAACGCTTGCTCGAAGAGTCGCCGGCAAGGTAGCCACGCTCGGACAAGATTCCGTTCTCTTCATCGGCCCCGAACGTAAGCTCGTTAGCAGCGTTGCGGTCGGCACTGGAGCCATCACGCCCTTCCGGCAGATGGTCGAGGACCTGAAAGCCGACGTCGTCATCTGTACCGACGACGGGTTTAGCTTCTGGCGAGACGGTTCGCTCGCCATCGACATGGAGTATCCCGTCATCATCGTCAACCACCCCTGTTCCGAGGAAGTCGGCATGCGAAAGCTGGCCGAGCATCTGTCGGAGAAGTTCCCCCAGATCTCAGTTCATCACATCGCACAAACGTGCATGTTCAGATCCGTGCCGAGCCGTCGGGGCCTACTTTGACGCCTACCATCGCAATTCCTCAGCAGTCTCCCCGGCACGAGGAGGCTGAGATTTCGCCCACGATCGGTCCCTCTACTGGCAAGCAGCGGGTGTGAGCCCGCTGAAACGCGGCGGACGCCGTTCTCGTCGCCGAGCTGTCAAACATCACTCGACGCGGGCTGTGTGCACTTGCGTGCGACGTACCATTGCGACGGTAGTCCAGGGCGCTGACGCCCCCCGAGGAACTGCCGCTCGCTCGGTGAGAGAACCTCGGGCCCGACATAGGAGTTTAGCTGGGAGAGAGAAATGCCCGGAGACTCCGACGGTCTGGGGTGGGTGCATCGGGTGAATTCGTACGCGAGCCCCGTGGAAAGGGGGAGCTATGCGGCAGCGTGGTCGAACTCGGTCTGGAGGCGCTCTCTGGCCGGCAGTCCACGATCTGCTGTGTCACCGCTATGGTGAGGAGCGTCTTACCCAAAAGCAAAGGAGCAATCATGAACATCGAGGACTTGAAGCCCGCTGACATCCTGGTTTTCTCCGGCGAGAAGGGAAGCCTGGTCTCAGAGATCATCATGCTCCTAACCGGCGCTCCCGTGAGCCATGCGGCGATGGTCTTCCGCGAGCCTCAGGAGATTGTCGAAGAGACCCCTCCCGCCGTCGCCGTGCACAAGGCGGTGGAGCGCTTCCAGGGGCGGAAGATCTACGTCAACCGGTTGGTGTCCGGTCCCACCGACATCGGCCCGGTGCTCGACGCCGCGCAGTCATACGTCAACGAGGAGGAGCCCTACGCGATGTCCAACCTGTACCTAGTCGGCCTCCTCCTCGTCTACCAGCGGTTCACACCCAACACGCTGACGAAGCGCGTGATGATCCGGATCCTGAAGAAGCTGACGGCGAAGATCCTCCACCGCATCCACGAGCACGAGACACCGGGGAAGCAGCCGATGGTCTGCTCCCAGTTCGTGTACCAGTGCTTCGAGGACGCCGGCGGGCCGTACCACCTCGACCTGCGTGACGCGCTCCTGGCGATGCGCCCCCTCATGGTGAGCGCGGAGGGCGGTCCCGCGTCCGAGGACGAGAGCACGCTGGATCGCGTGATGCGTCGCGTCGAGGAGGAGGGCTCCCCCCAGCTCGAGGAGCGACTCTTGCGCGCGAGCGTCCAGCCCGCGTCCACGGCCCCCGACGAATCCGAGGAGGAGCTCCTGGCCGAACTGCGCGACGCACTTCAGTCCGTGGAGGCCCCCGTCAGCCCGGAGCCCGAGGACGACGTGATCGCTGTCATCAGTCGCTTTGCACAGGCCGTGCACGCGACGCACCCGGAGTCGGGCCCCGAGGTCCGGCTGATGGCCACACGCGGCGGCGTGTCGCTGCCGGCGCTGCGCTTCCTCCACTCGCAGCAGGCAGTGTTCGTGACGCCGGCTGATCTCCTGGACGGATGCAAGAACCTGACTCGCATCGGGACAATCGACATCTAGACCGCCGAGTCCGGCCTTCCCTTAGGCCACGCTGAGCACGACCGGCAGCACAGGACAGCCGCACTGCCGAAGGATGGTAGTGCGGCTTTCCTGCTCCTGGTCGTCGAAGCCGTCCCGCGGCGACGGAGGCCTGATCGCCTGGCCTTCGTAGCCTCTCGATAGGAATTTGCCTTCGCCCCTGGCGAGTACGCCGCTTGGCCTGGGAGCTATCCAGCCGCCGGGATGAGGCCTGCGAACCTTCGTGGTTGGCTCGAACCTCTTGGGAGAGCGGCATGCGCACTATGGTTTGGGTACGCGCCGGGGCGGAGCGCGGGGACGAGACCTCGCGCGGGCCGTCCGCTCGAGGTGCGCCGGGACGGCGTCGATGACCGTGGGGTCGGTGATGAACGCCACGATGCGCGCAGGTGGAAGCCGAGTGCACCCAGGCGAGCATGCCGGCGGCCGTGTCGCCATCGAGCAGTTCGCGCCGCACGAACAGCTTGAGCACCGCGCGGCGGAACGCTTGGGTGAGGGTCGCGACGTCGTGCAGCGGCAGGCGGGCGAACGTGCCGTCCTGGATCCCGATCCACGGGCCAGAGTGAAGGCGGAGCATGCCGCATGGCAGCGGTATGCTTTGAGAGAGGGATTGATCGCGGAGGATATGATTCGAAACTGATGGATCACGTGGTCAAGTATTCCCACAGCAGGTGTTACCCTTGGTAGCAATCCGACCGAGCTGCAAGTCTACGAGGTCTCTTTGGGGCCACTCAGTCAGTCTACTTCTAGAAAGAGTACACAGACTCTCGGGGACTCAATAACCTGCCTGCGTAGTGTGAGCTTTGCCGGAGGCGTCGGTCGCCCGTTGCCAAGATGGAGATTAGGGAAAAGAGTGAGACTTCACGGAGGGAAGTACCTTGTGGAACGCTCGCCTCATTCGCTAGCAGTCACGCACCCAATATCTCCGGAAGTCGCGGAAGGAGCCAGGCGGTAGCTACCCCGGCGTTGTGGGCGGCAACGAAGTTCTGACTGTAAACACGCGGGCCCACATCGCAGTCGAAATCGCCGACTTGGTTGGCGATTCCTGAAACATAGAGGAAAGGCGCGTTCGACGATTCACGGATGACTCCATGGGTGGTCTCGAGCGATCCGATCCGCGCTTTCCCTTGCGCCACTCTCTCGAATTCTGCCACCAGCTCGATATCCGCCCAGGCATAGTCGTCGTAGTTGGAGATATTGACGTTACCCAGGGCCACAAAGGAATGTCCGGCAACGATAATCGGAGGCTCAGCGGGACGCATCGGCGGGCGGAGGAAGCGTCCCTCAGCGGGGAAACGAACGTTCTCGTCTATCTCCCGAAGAATGCTTGCTGGCACGCCCTCCGACCGCACGACCGTGTCCGGATGAGGTAGCGTCCCAAAGTCCTTCGCGATGAGAGCTCTTCGCAAACGGGTCGTGGAGAAACACGGAGCTTCCCACCACGACGGAACCGATGAGGTTGACGTCGCCTGGCGCCGCCGCGGTACCAAACGCGATCACCAGATCCGGTGCTTCCTGGTAGGAAAAGGCCCAGGGCAGCACCCGCACCTTTTCGAGGGTGCTCGATCCGCTGACCTTTGGGTTCATCAGATCTTCGATGCACCAGACCTCGACCACGCTGGTGGCCGGGGCATCCAGGGTGATCTCGATGCGTGGCTTTGCCACCGGATCAGGCCCAACCCGTTGGCTCATGAAAAAGGGATGATTGACTACGGTGATCGACCCCAGGTTACGAGGGACACCCTCTTTGCTCAGCAACACCCCCACCAAGGGATCGGCCTCCCAGCTCTTGTTGGCGACAACCAGAATCCGTTGACTCATGACTTCTTCACCACAGCGCCTTACAAGCCCTCTCGCTCACAGTGGTTTGAGATCGCGGAAGCGGCCATCGACCGCGTCGCCCCATTCAAAGTGTGCATCCTTGAAGTGGTGCGCGAGGAGCTGGCGCAAATTGCCGAGACTTCCAACTTGTCGGCAATCGCCGAACGCCTCGTAACCGGAGCCGCCTTTCGCGAGAAAGTCCAGTGTGACGACACGATAGGTCGAGGTCGAGGCGCCTTCGGGAAGCGGGTAGAGAACCGAGCCGTCGTGGGCCTGGATGCTCACGAGCTCTGAATGGTTATCGTCGCCGGGCTCGACACTGCAGTCGCGACGGCGGAACTCCACTCTCAGCCCACCGGGTATCAAAGCGCCGTACTCGCCACAAGTGTTGATAGATCTTCTCATCAAGGCAACCACCTGTTGTGCGGAGCACTCGACGACGACCGCCTGATTCTCGAAAGGCAACACCGCAAAAAAATCCTCATAAGTCACTGTTCCCGGCTCTATGGAAGTGCGCAAACCGCCAGTGTTCAAC
>JABAOF010001182.1_pt3 | contig 23039 bp, 22 predicted proteins | sample 7062171 | NCBI WGS metagenome assembly JABAOF01 (sample SAMN14538628, study PRJNA623070) | marine sediment metagenome | biome: marine biome [ENVO:00000428]; feature: marine pelagic biome [ENVO:01000023]; material: deep marine sediment [ENVO:00002113] | place: India: Gulf of Khambhat ...
CATCAAATCCGTGGGTGTCGTGAAGACCGGTATGTCACTCCTGTGGGTGTTCGACTCCAGATCGACTGGGTCTGATGTCATATTGCTGATCCTCCACAGCGTTTGATGTTCCACCGCCAGCTTAACAAAATGGACCGAGTGGATCAAGGAGAGGCAATTCTCGTCGCTCGTGACCATTGAGGCTTGCAATGCAAAACAGCCGTACGATACAGTACGTGACGCCTAGGTTTTGTGAATTCTGGACGGCTTGATGATGGTGCTGAGGAAAGAAAATCTTGAATCGGTTACCGTGCTTGAGACAGGGCCTGAAATTCCTCTCTATCGTGACCTGACAAGCGGATCCCTTTTGAGAAATCTCTGGACCCTGGCGCTTCCCATGACCGTCGCAAATGTCTTGCAGAATGCCTTCTCTGTGGTTGACATGATCTTTGTGGGAAGGCTTGGACCTGTAGCTGTTGCAGCCGTATCCATCAGTGGACTCGTCATGATGGTCGCCTGGACACTCCTGATCGGTGTCGCCATCAGCACGGTGGCTGTGGTGGCGAGGTTTTTCGGGGCAAGAGATTTTGAACGAGCGAACGCGGCAGGGGCCCAATCTCTGATTCTGGGGGGAGTCATATCCATTTTTCTCGCCCTGTTTGGTCTGTTCCTCAATGAGCCTGTATTGAAAACGCTTGGCGCCTCACCGGAAATGATGGCACCGGCCACGGCGTACTTCAAGATCGTCTTCACCGGTTCGTTCACACTCATCTTCATGTTCCTCTCGGGCGCCATCCTGCGTGGGGCAGGGGATGCAAAAACTCCGATGATTATATTGATCGTCGCAACGGCTTTTAACATCACTCTGGATCCCCTGTTGATTTTTGGGCCCTGGGTATTTCCCCGTCTCGAAGTGAGGGGAGCTGCCTATGCCACTGTCATTGGGCAGGGGATTGCCATGATGGTCGGCCTTTGGATTCTCTTTCGAGGGTACTCGAGGATCCACATCTACCTTCCCCATTTCCGTTTCAGGCCAAGACTCATGAAACGGATGGTCCTGATTGCGATACCTGGAACGTTTCAGGGTGGGCTCCGGAGCCTGGCGCATCTTGGTTTGATGAAGATCGTTGCCCTTTACGGTACGCTGGCCGTAGCGGCCTTTGGAATCGGCCTTCGAATCAACCTGTTGGTCATGATGGTGGGATGGGCGATCGGTGGAGCCGCTTCGACGTTGGTTGGCCAGAACCTGGGAGCCCAGAGGCCTGATCGGGCCGAAAAGAGCGCGTGGTTGGCCGTTTCCATTTTTTGCACGTTCATGGTGCTTGCCGGAACGGGCTTCTTCGCGTTTGCCGATTCATTGGTCAGTCTCTTTAATGATGATTCTCGGGTGATCCGAATTGGAAGCGACTACCTCCGAATCGTGGCGCTCAGCTATCCCTTTTTGGGGCTGAGCATGATTTGCGCCATGGCCTTCAATGGTGCAGGCGACACCCGTACCCCAGCGGGAATCATCGGCTTTACCTTTATTCTTCTGATGATACCTTTGGCTTTGATTCTCCCAGGGTTTACGAATCCCCCCACTTCAGGCATCTGGTGGGCCATGGCCACTTCCATAACCATTCAAGGGGTTATCATGGCACTGGCATTCCGTCGAGGAACATGGAAAAAAGGGCGTGTATAGGTATTGGGCTAGCCGCATTTGTCAGGGGGGAACTTGAAGTCTATTTGGGCCTGAGCTATCATGTTTTGGCCATGAGAATGCTCCTGGGTGGCCAAGGAGGGGAAATTCTCCTGTGCGAGTAGCGATGTACTACAACAATCAGGATATCCAGATCGAAGAGCGTCCGGTGCCAGAGATCGGGTCAGGCGAGCTACTCATGAGGATCGAGGCAAGCGGCATATGCGGCAGCGACGTCATGGAGTGGTATCGTCTCGACAAGGCTCCACTGGTGCTGGGCCATGAGATCGCGGGGGAAGTGGTTGCGGTGGGAGCGGGGGTCGAAAGATACCGGAAAGGGGATCGTGTATCCGCGTCTCATCATGTGCCGTGCAATGCATGTCGTTACTGTTTGAGGGGGCATCACACCGTGTGTGATACGCTCCGTCAGACGAATTTCGATCCAGGAGGATTTGCTGAATACGTTCGTCTCCCATCGATCAATGTAGACCGGGGCGTGTATCTTTTGCCCGATGAAGTCTCCTATGAGGAAGCGACTTTCCTCGAACCGGTCGCCTGTGTTCTTCGGTCATTGAGAATGGCTCGTTTCGAGCCGGGGCAGACCGTCCTAGTCTTGGGAAGCGGTATCGCCGGTCTACTGCATGTCCATACGGCCAAAATATTCGGAGCCGGCCGTATCGTTGCAACAGATCTCGTGGAAACCCGTCTTGAATTCGCAAAACGACTCGGTGCCGATGTGGTTCTCAATGCGAGAGAAGACATTCCGGGTCGGCTCAGGGAGGCCAATGGTGGGTGGTTGGCCGATTTCGTGTTCGTTTGTACGGGAGCGAGATCGGCTCAGATCCAGGGTATGGAATCGGTCGAGAGAGGAGGCACCGTCCTGTTTTTCGCGCCCACAGACCCCGGTGTGACAGTCCCGCTTTCAATAAATGATCTCTTGTTTCGGAATGATATTACGCTGACGACGTCCTACGCCGGAAGTCCAGCTGACCACATGAAAGCGCTCGAATTGATTCGTCTGGGACGGCTCCGTGTTAGAGAAATGATCACCCACAGACTCGGCCTCGAAGAGACCGGCAAGGGGTTCGCCCTGGTTGCAGCGGCAAGAGAATCCATTAAAGTGATCATCGAACCTCGAAAGTAACTCAAACGATTGACCACGGAGACGCCGAGGACAACGGGAAGGATGTTTTTTTGTTTGTCGGGAATTCCCGACAAACAGAAGGGCTGCTCGGGCTCCTTGAGCCAATTCATCGTGAAAGCCTAGCTTGTCTTAGCAGGCGGTCCCATCTTTTGGAAGGATTGGTCAAGAAAGAGGAGTCTCTGTCCCTCTCTGGTGATTCATCGCTGTGTACTTCGAGGGATTGTGTGAGGGACTGTCCAAGTCAGTGACGCTCATCCATCGCTCAGCTCAGGACAGGTCGGGTCGGACGTCGCAAAGACAATATACGAAGGAGGAGGTTGTTATGGATTGGGGGTTGGAGAATCGTTTGGCTCGTTTGATTCAGCAGGACGGCCACTGCTTTTTTCTACCGATCGATCATGGCTATTTTCAGGGGCCAACGACCCGCTTGGAAAAGCCTGGGGAGACCATCGCCCCCCTGATTCCTTACGCGGACGGGCTTTTTGTGACACGCGGAGTCCTCCGTTCCTGCGTAGATCCCAAGAACAGCCCACCTATCATTCTGAGGATCTCCGGCGGAACGAGTATCATTGGGACAGATCTTGCCCACGAAGGAATCACCACGTCGATTCAGGAGGCCCTTCGGCTCAACGTGGCTGCGGTGGGCATGTCGATTTTCGTGGGAAGCGAATACGAACACGACTCTCTGCTCAACCTCGGTAAACTCGTCGATGAGTGTGAGAATTATGGCATTCCGGTGATGGCTGTCACGGCCGTGGGAAAGGAGCTTGAGAAGAGAGACGCCCGCTACCTGGCCCTCTGTTCTCGGATCGCCGCCGAGCTTGGCGCTAAGGTCGTCAAGACCTATTGGTGCGAGAATTTTGAGCGGGTTACCAATGGCTGTCCCGTTCCCGTTGTGATGGCCGGCGGCCCCAAGTGTGAGACGGAGCGTGAGGTCTTCGAATTCGTATATGACGGCATGCAGCGGGGAGCCATTGGACTCAACTTGGGGAGAAATGTTTGGCAACATGACCACCCTGTCGCCATGATGAAGGCCCTCCGGGCGATTGTGCACGAGCAGGCATCGGTCAACGAGGCGGTAGACATATTCAAGAGCGAAAAAAAACCAACATCATGACTACGATTCATTATCCAGCAACTATGGGTTGGACGACATAGAGCAGGAGAGATGTGCTTGCGTGAAAACAATTGTGCTTAGGCAACCGGAAGGCTTCAGGTTCTTGGTCAAATCCCGAGAAGACAGGTGGTTATCGACTCGGAGCCAACCTGAGATCATCGTGCAGATTGAAGGGCCTGGTTTCGATTGAGCCCTCGACTTCCCCTGCCATACTCTCAGGAGTGGCTCCTCTCAAAGATACCCTTCACCTTTTCGATATCGTCAATCTCCTGGACTGTCTTGTCATTCCGAATTCGCTTGATGCGGGGAAACCGGAGGGCAAAGCCGCTTTTGTGACGTTGACTTCTGTTGACGGTATCGAAGGCCACCTCGAGGACAACCTCTGGTCGGACGATGTGGACTGGGCCATATCGCTTGATCGTTAAATCCTTGAATCGGGTGGTGAGTGTCTCGATTTCGTGATCCGTGATACCGGAATAAGCCTTCCCAATGGCCACGAGTTCCTTCCCCCTTCGAACCGAGAAGGTGTAGTCTGAGAGAAGTCCTTTTCGTTTTCCATGGCCATACTCGGCAGCGGTGACCACGACATCAAGGGTGGCGAGGGGCTTCTTCATCTTGAGCCAAGCCCTCCCCCGCTTTCCCGGCGAATACGGAGAATCGGGCGCCTTGGCAACGAGTCCCTCGTTGTTTCGACCGCGAGCCTCATCAAAGGCCTGGTCAATGTCGCGGGGGGCTTCGGCTTCGGTCATCTGGCCGAGAGAGAAGGCTTGGGACTTCTGGAGTCTTTCAAGGAGTGCCCTTCGCTGACTGAGCGGCCTCTCGAGGAGTATGTCTCCCTGATGGTAGAGAACATCAAAGCCGACAAAGTGTGCTGGAGCCTCTTGAAGAATGGCTTCTGAGGGCTGTTTTCTTCCGAGCCGCCTCTGAAGAGAAGAGAAGGGTTGAATGCGACCCGCTTTCAGAACGATGATTTCACCGTCCAAGATAAAGTCAGCTCTGAGGGTATGCAGACCCCGAACGACGTCCGGGAAAGAAGCGGTCACATCGTCCATGGTTCGGGAATAAACCCGAATACGCTCTCCCTCTTTATGGATCTGTGATCGAATGCCATCGTACTTGTCTTCCACCAAACAGCACTTGCCCATGGCCTCGATAATCCTCTGTGGGGAATCCTCCGGGGTGGCTAACATGAACTTGATTGGATGGAAAAGGTTCATTTTGGCCTGGTCAAGGGTGTTGTATCTCGACCGTAAGGCCGTCTCTCCAATATCACCGCTTAGCATGTTGGCCCACTGAACCTGCTTGAGATCGCGACCAAAGGCCTTTGCCAGGGTGCTTTCCACCAGGCTCTCTTTGAGGCCGATCCGCATGTCTCCGGTGATGATCTTGAGGACGTATTTCGCTTCGAGGGGCGAGGCTTCACGGAGAATTTTGTAGAGGGCATCCTGCCGGTGCTTGGCGCTCCGAGTGCCCGGGAGGGAGGAGAAGAAATCGGCGACATCCCGCAACGTCAGTCCTTTGCGGGTCCCCGTACGTGAAAGGAGGGCTTCGGCCATGGCCCCCGTGTCCCCGGTCTGCAGGTAGGCTGAAGCCATCTGATTGGGTGAAATACCGAACTGATCGATCAAGACCCGCCGGACCGATGCCCAGCCAAGATGAAGCGTTTCCTGATGTGTCGAGGGAAAGGGTTGGCCACAGAGAAAGACGGCGGCGACCCGTAGGTCATCATCGCCAAGAGACCTGAGGTACTCAACCAGAACGGATTCCTTCTTGAGTCTCTTCGTCGTTGCAGAAATCGCCTCGCAAACTTGGGCAAATCTCTCCATCTTTGCCATTATAGCACGGTGGGCGGTGGGAGTTTCATGGAGAACACCCTAAGCAGAGATAAGAGACGAGAACGGATCTTGAGATTTCCTTTAAGTAAACTCACTCCCAAGCGACTCAGCTTCCAGGTTCGGCCATGGGATCTCCCGCAGTTTCGAAACGCGTATGTCAGGCGAGAGTGTCTCTGGTTGGAATAGAGGGATAATGAAATCGGTGTCGTCCGTTGCAAATGCCGTCTGGGAAGCAGACTTTCACAGCATCATTTGCCCTTGCCGGGCCTTTGCGACTTCCTCCCGGAACTTCGTGGCTCTTTCCGTAAGTTGGGCGAAGTCCTTCTCATCGAGGATCTTCTGGCTCACCAGGCTGCTTCCTGCCGCGACAGCGGCGGCTCCTGCCTTGAGAAATGGCCCAGTCGTCTCGACCGTTACGCCGCCGGTCGGAATGAGCTCAACCTGAGGCAGTGGAGCGAGAATTGCCTTGATATAGGATGGACCTCCTACATCGGCTGGAAAGACCTTCACGAAATCGGCCCCCAACTCCCAGGCTTTGAGAATCTCTGTCGGTGTGAAACATCCTGGAATAACCACTTTGGAATACCGCCGACAAAGCGCCACGGTCTTTGGGTTGAGCGTTGGTGAGACGATAAACTGTGCACCAGCAAGAATGGCGGCGCGGGCCGTCTCAGGATCTAGCACGGTGCCCGCGCCAAAGAGAACCTCAGTGCCAAACCGTTGGGTCGCCTCAGCAATGACATTCAGAGCACCGGGAGTCGTCATGGTCACTTCGATGACCCCAAGGCCCCCCGCTTTGATCCCCTCTGCCGCCTTGACGAGATCGCCAGATGTTTTGGCTCGGATGATCGCGACGATGCCCGTTTGCCGGATTATCTGCCGTTGTTTGTCTTTGTCCATGGGTTCCTCCTCACCTTTGGACCCGAAAATCCTTGCTCTTGAGAAACTTCTGAATGTCCTCCATCGTGATCCAGTTAATGTCACCCGGAATCGAGTGCTTGATGGCTGCCATGGCATCGCCGATCTTCAAACCCTGCTCGACTCCCTCCTGTAAATAGCCATAAATAAAACCCGCCGTGAATGAGTCTCCCGCGCCAAACCGATCGACAATATCAATTTCAGCCACATCATCCCGATAGACCTTTCCCTCCGCATAGACGAGACTCGTCCAGGTGCCAGTCAATACGGTCTTTACCCCTCTCAGGGTGATGGCCACAATCGGAATGCCAAAATTCTCTGAAAACTGCTTCGCAATGTCCTCATAGCCGCCGGCGTATCCGAGCACTTCCTCTGCATCAAACTGAGTCGTAATGACGATGTCGACCTTGTCGAGAATCCTCTCAAAACATGCCTTGGCATCGGCCGCAGACCAGAGCTTTGCCCGGTAGTTGAGATCGAAACTCGTCTTGCAGCCGGCTGCTCTGGCCTTTTCGATGGCCTCTACTGTCGCCTCACGACAACCCGGGCTCAGGGCAGGCGTTATCCCAGAGGTGTGAAAGATCCTCGTTCCTTTGAGGATTTCGTTCCAGTTGATTTCGCCGGGACCAAGCATGCTGGCTGCAGACCCCCCCCGATCATAAATGACCGACGTCGCTCTGGGAGTGCTCCCGAATTCTACAAAATAAAGACCCGCCCTTCCTTCTTTTGTCCAGACGATGTGGGAGGTGTCCACCCCCTGTTCCCTGGCCTTGTTGGCGATCATGCGCCCCATGGGATTGGTGGGCAGTTTCGAAACCCAGGCAGAACGAAGGCCAAGACGGCTCACATTGGTGGCCACACTTAGTTCTGCACCACCGATGGTCACATTGAAGCTGTCCGTCTGCTCCAACCGCTGATAATTCGGAGGTACGAGGCGAAGCATCGCCTCCCCCAATGCGACAACGTCAAACATGGCTTGCCTCCCCTCTTTGATGAAACCCTTAGGCGGTCCGTTCGAAAAAACTCAAAAGCACAGTCCCTCTAGTCTAAATACCCGAGCCGCCTCGATATCGTTCTTGCGCTTCACTTGACGGCAGGAATGAGTTCACTCATTCCAGAATCTCCTTGCAGGGTAAGGCTTATCATATCCCAGAGCGCTGTCCATCCAGACGAAATAACGGTTAAAAAGGGCCGTCTTCCGGACCACGCTGCGAACGGCATCATGAATTGCCCCTCGCGCTTTGTTAAAGGGGCAGACTCGGATACAGGTGGCGCAGTCCAGCCGGTTTTTGGCCCAGAAGGAAAAGCACTTTTCTGCGTCAACGTACCATTTCAAGACACCAGAATGATTGGAGAAATTTGGGCCCTCTGCGGTCATCTCTCCGTGGGGGATAGCCTGGGAAGGACAGTGTATGGCGCACTTCTTACAGGTCTGACAGAATTCGACAGCTCCGAAGGCCTGGTAGGAATCGCGCATCAGGGGAAGGTCCGTAAGGACCTTGCAGAGTCGCACTCTCGGACCGAATTTCTCGGTAATGAGAAGCCCCATTCGGCTCCACTCCCCCAGTCCTGCGGCCATGGCGAGCGGAATGCTGAGGGCCGTGTCGTTCCCGGCCGGAATCGCCCGGTAACCCATTCCTCGAATCAATGCGGCCACGAGGTTTGCGATGAAGGCCATCTTGGAATATCCAAGTCCCGTTGCAGCTCCTGCGACGCCCGTGGGAGAAGAACGAATTGCACCATAGTCCATTTCAATCGCCATCACAATGGCGTGATGGTATCCCTCAGGGACTTCAATCGGATAGTGCTCTCCAGTGATCAGGTTGAATTCATGAGAATAGACCCAGTTTGGATGGAGCCGGCAGATACCCACCAGATCGGCTCCCAGGAACTTGACGACCTTTTTGATAATGCGGCTCATCTCCTCTGGCGAATCCTTGACCGGATCCCCGGCTTCCACGAAATGTCGAATTTTGGCCGGGACACCGTCCCATGAATAGAGCCCAGAGTTACTGCGGGAGTTTGCGAAGCCGAAACCCCACTCCAGGTTCCATGCGGCATTGCGAAAAGCATAGTCAAGCTTTCGATACCCCACCGTGTGCTGGTACTTTACCTCCCGATAGAAGCGTTCCGCATGGGGCTGCATCTTTTCATCCCAGACACTTCGTTTGAACATTTCGTTCTTCTGATCGAAACGATAGTCTGGGACAGGAAAGGCCAGATCTGCTTCAGGTCGCTCATGTTCAGGTGGGATACCTGTGTTCATTCTTTTCTCTCTCCATGGTCAGGGTTTATTCTTTATAGGCATTTAGCTTTCAGCTGTCGGCGTCCAGCTTTCCAACGGACCCTAACAGAAGGTATTCTCCCTGAGTCACATGAGGAATAAGTGGATCATAGGCTGAGAAACCTCTGAGAATGCTTAATTATTATCCCTGTCGCGCTTCAGTGCTGGATCCTCTGTCCCATTCTGCTGATAGCTTTTCGCAGATCCCTGAATGCTAACTTGACTTAGACGTTTCAGTACTTCATCCTCAGATAGGTCATACCAATTGTCATACGCCTCAGCGACCGCGAAATAGGGTCCTTCTCGAATGTTGAGGCAGATGATCGTGTCCACGAGCGGAGCGATTTTTTGAATCGAGTGCATGGGTGCCGTGGGGACGGCGACAAGTATCTCTTTGGCGTTGGCTCTCCGGACCGATTCGATCGATGCCATCATGGTGTAGCCGGATGCAAGGCCATCATCGACGAGAATCGCCGTGCTACCCCGGATGGGGGCGGGTGGCTTGTTCTGCCGGAAGAGTCGATTCCTTATTTCTACCTTTTCTCGAACACGCGCTATGGATGCGTCGATTTGGGAGGGTGTCAATCCCAATGTCCCGACCAAAGATTCATTGAGAAAAACGTCACCATCCAGGGTGACGGCTCCAAATCCGGCCTCCGGATTCCCGGGAATGGGGACCTTCCGAACGATGATCATGTCAAAGGGGATAGACATGGCGTGAGCAATCTCGAGCCCAACGGGAACACCTCCGGATGGGATTGCCAGTACCAGGGCTTTCCCGCCGACTTCCCTCTGGAGGAGAGGGACTAACTGCCGTCCGGCATCAGTCCTGTCCTTGAATACCTGTCTTTTCCCCTTGAGGGATGTGTTTTCGAGTATCTTTGCCATGTCCGAAGATCCTGAGAATTGTGCACAGGGAGGGCTCTTGGGTCGTCCTTGATGGTACCAGGCATCGAGAACCCTTTGCAAGCATTGATCAGGAGACGCATTGCAATTTTGTGTATGCCCTCGCCCCTGAGAGACATCTGCGGAAGAATTCCGAAAACGGCCCAAATCGTGTCACCGCCAGAGAAGGGGTGCGAAGGGACAAGAGGGCCCGATTCGAGAGCGGGATTGATTCCTTGGTTGGTCAACGGCTCCTTGTGACTCCCACCCGGTTACAATGCACGGCGAGGGGACATGTGCTACATTTGGGGCTGATTGGACGGCAAACTCTCTGACCGAAAGAGACCAGCATGTCGTTGATTTCGATCCAGTATTCGGCAGGCAGCTTTTTCCTCAAGGCGAACTCAGTCTGCTCAGGAGTCTTTGTGGCGACGTATCCCCAGCGGTTGACAATTCGATGCACATGGGTGTCGACGCAGATGCCGGGCTTATTGTATCCAAGGGTGATGACGAGATTGGCGGTTTTCCTCCCCACCCCCTTCAGTTTCATGATTTCATCGATTTCGTCAGGCACGCTGCCCTGATATTCCTCAATGAGGGTCCTTGAGATATGGAGAATCGTTCTGGCCTTGTTACGATAGAATCCAACAGGATAGATCGCCCTTTCTATCTGTTCAGGCGAGAGCCTGATCATCTCCTCGGGCCGTCTGGCAAGGTCGAAGAGGCGCTTTGAAGCTTGGTGGGTTGTTTCATCCTGAGTTCTCAGACTGAGGATACATGAGACGAGAACCAAATAGGGGTCTCTCTTTTGGGCGACTTGGGTGACCGCCGGGTCTTCCCACTGCCTGACCGCACGGCGAAGCATTCGAACGGCCTCGTGAATCTGTGGATCTTTCATCCGTCGGCTGATCTTACGGCGTCCGCAGTAATGAAAAGCGCCGATACTATATCGGCACCGGCGCTTTTTGACAATGGGAATGTNNGCGGAAGCGGTGGGGACCCTTCGAGGATGAGCAGGAAGGGGAAAGCCGCGCCTTTAGAGCGCGGAAGGGGCAGGTATTCCCCGCCTGCGAACCTCGATTGGGTCACCGCGAGAGCTTGGGAGCGAAGGGATAGTAGGCTCCCATTTGAGAACTCCGAAATAATCACAGAAATCCTTAACTTCTGAGAAATATCCTTCGGGAAATGGGGGACTCCCCAAATGTTATGGACGTCCTTCCTCGGATTTACTCCTGGGGCTGGCCTCTGGCCGTTTTCTTGATCGAAGCGATCCGCTTGTCTTCTGGAATGGCTATCCGGTAGCTTGCCTCTTCTCCTGGGTGGAGCAGTGAAGGATTGGCGTGGGTCGTTTCAAATCGGAGAAAATTCCCCCCATTGTCGTAGTACTTCACAGTGATGCGAATATCTTTTATCGTGTGGTCGGAAGTATTTTTGAGAAAACCCATGACCAAGAAGGATCCGTTCTCGACGAAATTGTTGCCTTCCGTGAATTCAAGGTCGGCGGCAAATGTTATGGAGACAGAGGTGAAGAGGATCAATCCGACAATCCATCCGGTGTTCTTCATGGCAATCCCCCAGGGGTAGGATTCACCGGAGGGGGTTTGCAAAAAACGTGCCCTTGCCCGAAAGCGGGTCTTCGAAGCGAAGCTGGAGCGAACAACTGAGAGACGGTACTTTGCAAACCCTTTACAAGAGCGAAGAAATAGAGGATATTGTTATAGGAGAGGTTCAAAGAATCAAAAAGAGAAGCAGTGATGAGGTGTTTCCCAGTTCGACGGAGGGAAACCCTTCCATGACCCGAAAGGACACGCTTTATGTTTACTGGTCCTTCCATTCACCGTTCCCTCTCCAAATGGACTTGTGTGTGGGTGGGTTTACTCATCTGGGGTTGCGCCTCGATGAGTCAGATGAAAGATTTCACGTTTAACCCCACAACTGACGAAACCTTCCCAGAGGCCGAGGAGGCCAGGCTATATCAAAGTGGTCTAGGGCAGCCGCATCGGGTGATTGGCGAGGTGCTGATCGTTGGAAGGCTTGGCGAAGAAAAGGATTCACTGGAAAAACGTCTTCTCGAAGCTGTTCGTCAGATCGGTGCCCAAGGGGTTATCGTTGTCGAAGCCGGCGAAACGGTCTTGGAAGTCGGGAGGGCCGGTGTAAGACACGATGTCTCAGGCGGAGCTGCCACGGATTATCGGATCTATCCTGCCCCCGTGACGATTGAGGAAGAGAGGATATACATTCGGGGAATGGCTATACGATTCGAAGGGGCTTGAGGAGATGCTTCCACCTTCATAAAAGATCCCGCCCCTAATCGATTTTAGTCCAACCTCCTCACTCCCATCATACATTTGAGGCCAACCGCCCAGTTCTCCTTTCGGGCAGGAATCCCTTCAAAGCTTATCGTAGTAAAATCCCGAATGGATAAGAACGGCTTTCTGAGAAATTGCGGTGTATAATAAAAGAGCGGGCTGAGAAGGGGATTGTCTGATGAAGATACAAAGATGTTTACAGGTCGCCTCTGTGCCCCTTTTCTTGGTTCTTCTTTTGGGATGTTACCGCTATATCCCATCCGAGCGGGTCAATGTGGCCGAGATTCCAGATAGGGAATACGAGATCTACGTTTACAGTTTCACGCCTGACATGTATGCCGTTCTCTTAGACATCCCAAACGATGGAAAACGGGTTTATATGCGCCATACCGATAGAACTGAAAGGGTTGGCATGGACCGACCCGGACCGTACGTCGCCGAAATTCAGAGGAGGATCAGGGGATACCGTTCGGCGATCAAAATCACAGATGAAGAGGGATTTGAGCGGGGCTACTTGATGGTGTCTGTGAGCCTGAGTTATACGGTGCATCGGTATCAGGACGAAATCAAGGTCTCTATTTGGAAACCGGCCCTCGACGAGGAACTTGGCCCCAGACTTCACCCGGGGCTCACCAGGGAGCGTCACACGGAAAAGGCGCACTAGAAGAAATGCTCCAGCCTGCTTCACAGGTGAGGAGTTGCCTGGGGTTTCAAAGCAAGAAATTTATAACTTCTTGATGCTTCAAGAGAATCTTGGATCTTTAGATGGAACCCTCATATCCCTTCGCTCCCTTGCTCTCGCGTTGACCCCCTCGGGGCGCACAGGTGGGGAATTCTTGCCCCTTCCCCGCTCTGAAGGCGGGGTTTTCCCCTTCCTGCCCGCCCTCGATGGGTCCCCCAACGCTTCCGCAAACGTCCCTCAGGGAAATGAGCGTCCACAAAACTGAGGAAACTCCAGAAACCATTCCTTTGACAGAGGCTTTCAGATCCGATATCCTCAGTGGGGAACACTTACTGAACTGACTGAAATTCGAACTGGCGCGTTTCCCACGTTGAGGAAATCGTTCATTACATAGTCACAGACTGGGGTTGGAATTTCTTCCTTGTCGTGGATATCAGCTGAACATGAGTTCGGCATTCGGGGAGAGGGAACATCGGCTACGCTGGGCTTGAGAGAAGAAAGCTAACACGACTGAGCATTCCGCTTCGAGTCGAGTTCTGCCTCGTTCCCATCAGTCCGGGTGAATCCCAGTCTGAAGCGGTTGTTGGAAGAATAAGGGACGTATCAGCCAAGGGGCTGTGTATCGAGACCAACACGGTTATCATGGGCAGAGTCCATGTACTGAGTGAGGCGATGGGTGAAGAGAACCGACTTCGCCTCGCCATCGAGGTACCGGATGAGGAAAATCCCCTTGAGGCCCACGGCAAGGTAATATGGTATGACCTAGCCCCAGAGGGGTCGGATTACCGCTTCAGGGCGGGTGTCCTGTTCATGCAAATGGGTGAGGCGGTCAAAAAAAGATGGCAGAGTTACCTTTCAGGCCTTCGAAAGTAAAGGATTCTTTGAGGCGTCACGACACCTCATTTCCATCAGAATTGGCATGCTAATTGCGAACAGATTGACGATTCCTGATGGAGGACAACCCATGAAGGCTATGGCGGCTTTCTTGATTCTTATCTGTTTTCCCCTCTCACTGATGGGGGGGGAGGTTTACCAATGGGTCGATAATCAGGGGATTACACATTTCACCGACAACCCGGCAGCAGTGCCTGAGGATTATCGAGGGGAAATGGAAATCCGCGAGATCGACGAAAACTTCGTGATGGAATCCCCAGGCAAGACCGAGGTTGAGCAATATGAGGCTCTGGATGAAGAGGGGATCCTCGAGGAGGAAGGGATTCTCGTAGAGGATGACCTCCTGGAAAAAGACGAAGAATGGTGGCGAAATCTTGCTGAAAAATGGAGAAATAGAGTCCAGACAGCCTACGAAAACTATGAGGGGGTTAGGCTCCAGTACAACGACATAGCCACTGAGTTCAACTCATCAAAGGACACGGAGAAGAGAGACAAACTTAAGACCGAGCTGGACAAGCTGCAGGTCGAAATGAAAGAATTCATGGCCGATCTCGAACAAGCCAAGAAGATGAGAGACGAGGTACTTCCATCTATGGCGAAGAGAGCCGATAAGCCCCTTGAATGGGTTCGCTAGGACCTCCATCCTCAGACAGGTCTCCCCGAGCATCAGGCCTTCCAGCTTCTTTGTGTGACAATTCTTTTTGCCCGTTCCACACCGGTCCTTGGCACAAAAAATGCAATCCAGATACGTCGTCAGCTCGTAGCGACAAGTGATTGAAATCCGTCTCTAAGGAGGGTTACGTGTTTCCTTGCATCGGGCAGTTGGTTGCGGCCCCGCCAGAAGACGCAGCTGACGATCAGTCTCCGATATGCCTGATTTGCGGAGAGCCTCTGACCAATTTCGATCAGAATCTGCCTGAGAGGCAGGGGCTTTGTTCTGCTTGTCATGATCGATTCATAACCTGCATTCCCACCTAAAAAATCTACAGATTGAATGGTGCGGGGAGAAGCCGAGCAGGTTGGGATCGAGCTGCTTTGCCCGCCCAAAGTAGAGGGAGTCATGGAGTCTGATTTTCAGGCCAGTACGGAATCAGAGGGCAATGGTATGAAAACCGTTGAATGTCCGGTCTGTGCAAGACGGTACCGTTTTGATGTTTCAAAGATGACTAAGCAAACAATGAGGGTGAAATGCCGAAAGTGCGAGAATACCTTTGTGATTTCGACAGACATGTTCTCATCGCCAGGTGCAGAAGCACTCTCTGGTTCTCCCCCGACAGCGGAACCTTCACCCCCGACGACTGAGGAGGAACCCTCGTCCCCGGTGACAGATGATCTCCGCACGAGGAGTCTTGTCATCAAAAGCATTCCCAATGAGACGGCTCGTCTGCGGATTGCTACGAGACTGATGCCGCTCACGCGGGAGATGCTCTCTCCCCTGATCAAAAGGCTCTCAAAACCTCCGGCCATCTTTTCTTTTGAGATGACTCCTGCGGAGGCAGACAACCTTCTGAAGACCATCCAATCCATGGGAGCAAAGGCGGAGTTCTCCACTCCTGACGTTTCTCGGATTCGCGCGAGGCGTGGTGCAGAAGACCCCTCGGAAAGAAGCTGGAAGAGGTGGATAGCTGCAGCAGTTCTGATCTTTTTCGTCGTAGGTGGAGGGGGTCTTTCATATCACATGTATCGCGAAGTGAAAAAAACCGAGACTCTTGAACAACGAGGTATCGATTCGATTATTCCAGCAGGGGCCTTTTTTTACGTCCAGTTTAAATACATTGAGGAGAACTGGGCGAGGATTCGAGAGGATGCTAAGGAAAGGAACTTTGGGGCCTTGTTTGAAAACCTGAAGTCCACCCGCCAGGTGCAAGATCTTTTGTCCAGAAAGAAAGATCTGGAAAGGAAGATGGGACTCCCCCTGATCGGGCCCGATCTTATGGACTTCCTTAGGTCTGATGTCCGTGCCGCTTTCTACGCTCGCAAAGGCCCGGAGGTTATTCAGTTCGTCCTGACAATGAAGGGGAATCTCAAGATTAAGTTGATGGATACCCTTCTGAAATGGATTCCTCAGCCCTTGAGAGGATCACTGCCACGGCGGGTGGATGACGAGCAGATGATCTATACCTTTCGGCCCGAGGGATTGAGAAGAGAGATCTACTTTTTCTCGCACGGACTTGTCTATATTGTCAGCAGTTCCCCAGATTTGATTCGGACCAGCGTGTCTCTGGCCGGAGGCGGAATCCCGGCAAGGCGCTCCTTGAAACCGATATCTCCATTGTCCGAGAGGGGAAAGAGGACGAGTGCCACTCAGATAGCGTCTTTCTATGTAAGTCTGCAGAAACTCATGGGTGTCGCTGACAAGAAGCGCAGCAAAGAAAGACCCCCTTTCCCCGCTCAGCTCAATGGATATGGAGACCTAGGGGGTACGATTTCTTTTGGAAAGGGGCTGGTGATTGAATCCACGTTGACTGTCAATCCTGAAAGCCTCGATCAACCTATCAGGGCTCTTTTCGAGTGCCCGCCTGGGGAGAATAAAACTCTGCGCTATGTCCCCAAGAACGCGATTATCTATGCGTCCAATAACTGCCTCAATCTGGCAAGTTATTTACCCTGGATCCGGGAAAACTTAAAGAAGCGCCCCGATTCTTCCATGGCTCTCGACAGTATCATCCAAGGAATTAACGCTCAAACAGGCATGGATATTGAAAAAGAGATTCTCGCTCTGCTTGGCAAGGGTTTCTCGTACGCCGTTCTGGCTCCAAATCGAGAAGGAAAACTTCCCCTCCCTGGAATACAACTGTTTTTTGAATTAGAGGACCGGCCTAAAATGGAAGCGTCCATCGGGCAGCTCTTAGGAAAACCGGTGATTCGCTCGTCGCTGGAGAGGGCAGGGTTGGATTTAGTCAATGTGAACCACGAGGAAATTCCTATCACCTATCTCCGTTACCAGGGAGATGATATGAGGTTTTTCCTTCTGTCTGCATTTGAGCCCTGCTATGCTTTTGTGGATGACACTCTGGTTATCGGGTCTGATTTGGAAGGCCTCAAACAGATGGTAGATCTCTCGAGGGGGCGGGGTACTTCGATGCTCACGGACAGGCGGTTCAGTGAGGTGAAGCCCTTTGTCAGAGAGAAAAATAACGGGATGACGTACATCAACCTGAAGGCGACGAGTCGACTGCTCAAAGGCCTCACGACTCAGAACCCAATGGGAGGATTCGGTGAGGTTCAAGGCCAAACGTTACAGGATATGCAGGTGTTTCTCGAAATTATGGAGACGCTGAACTACGCTTTCAGTACAGCTGATTTTGAAGGGGATCGCGTAAGAATCGTCTTCTATGTGGCTCTCTGAAATATGAGACGCGGAATGAACAGTAAGAAAGGAGCTAGCTAAATAATGGCTTCCGAGAATGATCATAGGGGCGGGAGAATATCTTCAGGGTCTGATCGGAGAAAATACCCGAGGTACTTAGTGGAGATTCCTCTTGATTATACCGATATCGAAGACGGACGCGTGTCGACTGGCCTCACGGCGAATGCCAGTGAAGGGGGTATCATGACCTTTATTGGCAAGCGAGTTGATGTGGGAACAGTTCTGAATCTAACCCTGTTTTTTAGGCTGGGTTTCACTTTTACCGCGATGGAAACGAGATCGGTCATCGTCTGGAGGGATGATCTCTGGAAGGATTACTTGGATAATTACAAGTATGGATTGAGCTTCGTGAAAACGAAATTCAGCGAGCTGCAGAAGTTGAGAGAATTACTGAGGAACTCAGAATTGCAAGAAAACCTTTACGGACCGCCCTGGCATGGAATCAATTGAAAACCGTAACCTCGTATCGGTTTGCAGGAGAATCCACCATTTCCTCCCCGAATCCCCCCCGAACGCTGCGCGAGATCGAGAATCTCACCTCAATGATCCATCGACTTCATGACACCCCATTGGCGAAACTCCTCATGGAATACGGATACTTTGGAGTTTCCGGGCATTTTGTTCTCTCTCCTAACGAATAGTGGCCCAACTTCGTTTGAGCGTTCCTTCAAATCTTTTTGCCCATAAACCTTAGGGCCTGCTTGTGGCGGGAGAAGAGAGGCGATCTCAACTGTCTGATCCGCCTCAGGCGGAGAGTTTTGAGCGCGCCGGAAGCGAGCCTTAGATTTATCAAAAAACCTTTGGGATAAGCAAAAGGGGGGTTGGCCACATTCGGAATCAGATTTTTATAATGATTTCAAAAGCTTATGTAATCCATTGCGTGTTTTCTCAGGAAACTCCAGCAAATATTGTCTTGAAAAAATTCTATTACACTCGTATCCTCAAAAACTAATTCAGGTGTTATGACTGGAGAAAAAGGGGAGTCACTGACCAATGCCGTGACCAAGGGGACGAGGGGATCGGACCCTCGAGGATCAGTTTCGCTTGTATTCTTATTTCCAGGTGATATATTCTTAGCTGAGAGATGAGGAGGCTAGGGAATGAGTAAGAGCAGCTTTCCATATCGTGTATACGACAGAAAACCACATCCCAACATCGTAAGGCAGATTCTGGAAGACCGGGAACTCCTGGCCCAAATGAAAGAGATTCTCGTCCAGGAGGGGCGTCCCTGCCCGTTTTGCCATCGTAGAATCCAGAGAGAGCTCCGTTCAGAATGATCTCCCCAACGACGATGGGAGCGGGGGGCCATAGTCTCTCCCCCTGAGAGCTCCCCCCGGGTGACCTTCCGATCCGTTTTCCCCCTCCAACTTCAATTGCTGGGGTTTGGAAGAACGAAGCGAGCTTCGTTCTTGGGTAGTCCCCTTTGCTTTTGCATCTGAGGTTGACCTTTCCATAGCACAGTGAAAGAATAGGCAGCCATGCGGACTATTGCCGTATTTACAGCCCTGAGAGTGGAGATGTCTCCTATCAAGGCTTTGTTTTCAGGGTTTGACCAGGTGAATCGGATGACACCGATGTACATCGGGGAGGCGGAAGGGAAAAGGGTGATTCTCGTCTGTTCCGGCGTCGGAAAGGAGCGGTCCCTGAAGGCTGCGGATTTTATCATGGCACGGTACAGCCCAGAAGGGGCACTTTCTGCAGGCTTCTGTGGCGGCTTGGTACCCGAGCTTAGATCATCCGACGTGGTTCTTAGTTCATGGGTGATTTCCAGTGCCGATGAATCCCATGGCGATTCGAAGAAGCTTTTTCTGAGAGATCAGACCGTTTCTCTGAAAAAGGCCCTGAGTGGCAAGGGAATCGGATCCCAAATTGGTGGGTTCATTACAGTTCGTCGGCCTTTGATCTCTCCAGGGAAAAGGAGTACTCTGGCTCAGAGAACAGGTGCCATGGTTGCTGAGATGGAGACTTTTCATCTTGCAGAGTTTTTTCTGGACCGGGAGATTCCCTTTGTGGGGGTGCGCGTTGTGGTCGACGGCTCTGATGACCGTCTCCCCTTGCTTGGACCTTTTATGGAAAGGTCTGGAGAGACCCGTCTTCTGAGGGCTCTCTGGCATCTGGTCTCCGATAGGAGCGCACTTCTACAGCTTCGACGGCTTTACAGGAACGCCCGAAGGGCTCAAGTCACTTTGGCCGTGACAGTGCCCACCGTCATCGCGGTTTGGCCTGAGAACTGATTTTAGGAGGCCCGTTCGATGCCGTACTCCTTGGTTTTTCATTGCACTGCAGAGGCAGATCTTGAGGGCGACGTTCTGAGAGGAAAGGGTTTGCGAGATTTGGTGCTTCGGCTTTTTGACCGGCTCAATCCTAAATTGAGTCAACAGATTGCAAGGACGAGGCAGTCGCCTTTCACTGTTTCTCCCTTTTTTGCAAAACGTCAACCCCTCGAGCCGAAAGGAGAGATTCACGGCGAGGATTACCCGCTGAGAGGTCAGTGGATTGAGGTTGGAACGCGGTGTCGATTCCGGCTGACTCTCCTTGAAGAGAAGCTTTATCACACCCTGGCGGGGGTCGTCGGCAAGCCAGATTTCCTGCTCTCGATGGATGGCAAAGCCCTGAAAGTGAACGAGGTCTTTTCGTCAAGCCAGGAAACGGATCCTTGGCCGCGTTGTGAAACCTACCAGCAATTGCGGGATGAAGCATCTCCAACCCGAAAGGAGTTACGCCTCCAATTTGTCACTCCCACGACCTTCTCTCGTCATAGGGGAACCTTGCCTTTACCAGATCCTCAAATGGTTTTCAAAAGATACCTCAGGTCCTGGAATTGGTTCGCCTTCCTACCCCTGTCAACCGATCTCGAGCGACTGATTGATCATCACATCTTCCTAAAGGACTTCAGGATCTCCGCCGTGAAGTGCGTGAAGGAAGGCGGGGTGAGACCAGCCTTTACAGGCTGGAGCCGATTTATTCTGGCCGGTCGTCATCACGAAAAACACATTAGAGAGTTCAATCTCCTTGCAGACTACAGCTTCTATTGTGGTACCGGTGACTATACTGACATGGGGATGGGTGTGACCCAAAGGTTGTGAATCTCTCGATCCAATAGGGTTATCGGTTGAACGCGGATAACTGACGGGGAGTTCCCCCAAAAATTCGGAGGTCAGCCAGTAAGTATGGGAACATCCTCCTGAGTTGTGTGGGATTCTCTTATTCCTGAGCGATCCCGCCTGCGGCGGGATGGGGTACCCTTCGAGGTTGAGCAGGAAGGGGCAGGTTTTCCCCACCTGCGAGCCGCGATAGGGTCACCGCGAGAGCGTGGGAGCGAAGGGATGAGAGAATCCACTTCGCAAAGCGGAGTTTTTCAACAAAATCCGAATGATAGGGAAACGCTGCATTGAAAAACGGGGTAACTTCTCGGATAACTGACCCCTTGAACGATCTAGGGACCCGTGTTTGAGGAATGGAAACGTTCTGAATGGCGGCTGGTTCTCGGAAGCTTATTTCTCAACCGGAGAGCGAGAGTTTGTTGATGTCGGGGGGGTGTCAGCCTTAACTTTTGCAATTGTGGGCAATCGGACCGTGACCTGGGTTCCCTGATTGATTTGACTTAGGAGTTTCACCTCACCGTGATGCCTTCGGATAATCCGGTCGACAATAGTAAGCCCAAGGCCCAGGTTCTCCGGATGGGTCGTGAAGAAGGGATCAAAGGCTCTATCGGTCTCCTCAAGCGTCATCCCCGTTCCGTCGTCGATCACAGCGATGTTCACCCATTTTCGGTCCGTCCGAGTCCGGAGAATGATCTTGCCACCATTGGGCATTGCCTCCACCGAGTTTCGGATTAGATGGTCGAAGACATCTAAGAGTTCCCGGGAATTTCCCCGGGTTGAGGGGAGTGTTCTCTGATCAGGGTTGAGTTTCAAATCGATGCCTTTCATTCGAAACACATTGTTCCATTTATTATGGATCTGCTCAATGATGTCTCGAATTAACTGGGCCGACTCCAAAGGCTTGAGTTCCTTATCGGTTCGTTCCTCGGAAAAAAGTCGGACTTGGTTGAGAACCTCTTGTACCGAGCGGGCCTCAACGATCATGCGTTCCAGGTTCGCTTTGATCTTATTCGGTTCTGTGATAGCGCCTTCGAGGCTAGCGATTTGACCCATAACCGATTCAAGTCTGTCTCCGACCTTGCGGCTCAGGCTTGAAACTGCCTTTTTCATGGCAGTCAAACGGGAAGAATGAATGAGTCTCATGTTTTCTTCCGCCTCATGAGCTATATCCCGAACAAATATGGTAATCTTCCCCGACTTCTCCCCGACATCCGGCTGGGCCGCCAGGGTGAGGCTGACAGGAAGGCGCCCTCGTCCCCTTGCGATTGCAATCGTTTCAAGATCGAGAAGTCCCCTATTTTCGCGCATATTTTGAATCAGATCTTCCAACTCAATGGAGGGGAACATGGTTGAGAGGGCTTTGCCATTCACCTTTTCTCTCTCATAGCCGAGAATATTGCTGGCCCCGGCATCCCATGACTGAATTCTACCGCTCGAATCGATCGTGATTGTCCCCGCAGCAAAAAGCGACACCTTCTGGGCAAGCTCTTCTCGGTCTTTTTCGAGAAGTCTCTGATGGGTGATTTCCTTGATCACATGGATCGAGCCTGCGAGACTTCCAAACGTCATGATCGGGGAAACTACGATCGAGAAAATCCCATTCCATCGGGGCGGTGCTACTTCCTCATGATAGGTGACGCCTCTTTTGAGCATTCTTTCGAGTTTTTCTCTGGACACAGAAAAAAGCTGCCCATTATAAAAGAGCTCGAAGCATTCCTTACCGATAGCGTCCTCAAGTGGAAGCTGGAAGCGCTCAAAGATGGTTTTATTTGTCTTTAGGATCCGAAAATGGCGGTCACAAATGACGACGAGGTCAGACACAGAGTCAACAGCATCCTCCCATTGTTTTTTGCTCTGACAGACTGTGTCGAAGAGGTTAGAGTTCTGAACAACCACTGCCAGGAATTGGGAGAAAGCTCTGAGGATCGCCAGGTCACCTTCAGACAATTCCTTTTGACTCTTGGACACGACAGTGAGTGTGCCGAGGACGGTGCCTTCCCAAACCAGGGGGAAACCTGCATGAAGCATACGTCTCCTTTCCTGGGTGACTCTACCTGATAGGTCGGAGATTTCTGTGATATTGGTGGCGATCAGGGCTTCTGCCCTCTGGAGGACCTGTCCGGGGATCTTCTCTCCCTCCCGAATTACTCTCAGGTCGTCTTCGGCTGTTTTCGATAACCCCAAACAAGCCCGAAGTTTGAGTAGGCGATCTTCCGGGTTGAGAATGTGGAGGTAACCTCCGTCCATATGGGAGGCTCGGAGAATCAGTTGAAGTCCCTTGGTCAGGGATTTGGTCATGTTCTGGTTCGTAATCGCGATACGGGTAAGGTCTTCAATCCAGGAGGTGGTGTCTGTTCCCATCTCCTGGAGTGCGTCCTGGAGGTGAAGACATCGCTCTATGAGTTGCTCTTTACTCAAATGATCAAGCGCTGAGACAGGTTCCATCGATTGTCCAGATTTCCTGCCTCACCTGCTGGGACGATCATTCGGTCTGTGAGGGTGAAACAGAAAAAGCTGTTTTCGAACTACGAGGCTTCTGGAGTCCATTCAGCCTCAGAAACCGGAGGATTCCAACCTTGGTCTAGCATGTTTCGTGCCAAGGAGAGGCCTTTGTGGATCGGCCATCATAGGGGAGCATTCTTCCAACCCCAGGGGATGACTCGAACGGCTGATGGAGCGAGGGTACAAAAATCTTTCATAGACCCCTGCGCCATTTTGAGGTTTTGATAGGGGAATTCTGGCGTTCTCAGGACTCATGTCAAGATTGAAACCTTCCTGGAGTTTCCTGAGTTTTCTGATCTATTCGAGAGGCAAGTGGTCCAGACCCCTTTGAGCGTTCC
>JABAOF010012827.1_pt1 | contig 23009 bp, 28 predicted proteins | sample 7062171 | NCBI WGS metagenome assembly JABAOF01 (sample SAMN14538628, study PRJNA623070) | marine sediment metagenome | biome: marine biome [ENVO:00000428]; feature: marine pelagic biome [ENVO:01000023]; material: deep marine sediment [ENVO:00002113] | place: India: Gulf of Khambhat ...
CCTGTTATTTCATGGGCCTTTCTAGCAGCTTCTTTTGAGAGGTTGGTCCCCAAATCGGTGTTAAGCACTGACAAATCTTCTAGTAGATGAAAAGCCCTCTTACTCAAGATCTCTTTTATGACTCTTTCAAGAAATTCTTCAACGTGTTCAGGATTCGACAGGTCAAGCCCATGCTTATATCCTTCAATCTTTCCGTAACCCATCTTCTCATAATTTCTCATCAGAACCTCTGTTGAGACTGGATGACCTTCTGCTATGTCCTTGATTCTTTCCTTCTCGCTATAATCTATTTCTATGTTAAGACGCTTGGAAACCAGTTCTATAAGTTCGTCTCGATCTTCTTCCCTAATTCCACGCAGTGGAATTTCATTTCGCGCTACACCTACTCTTCTTCTTGACGAAACCACTATGCCTCTTGAATTCTTCACCAGATCTTTGACATCATCATCTGCAAGATGAAAATCATCAATGAACAGAATCAGGTTATCTCTGTGGATCTTGTCCAATATCACAAGCATCTTTTCTTTCCTATCCTTCGCTGTAACCTCGTCAGCTAGAGACAATGCATCCACAATATCCTCTAAAGTGATGGTCTCGCCTAAAGTTTCATGTTGACCATCCCTGCATTTCTCACTGAAATACCTGTATCCCGACCCAGTCAAGTAAGCCTGCTTCGTGCCAACGGTGACAGGTCTTTTCCCCTTCAACATCTGAATAAGCAAAGCCACATGAATCAAAGTAGTCTTTCCAACTCCACCAACACCATAAACCTCGACATTCTCATCTACTTTATCAAAAAGATCTTTGAGTTCTCTTCTTCGTCCGCAAAAATCGTCTAGACTGACCCTTTCTTGGAAATACCACTCAACAATGTTCTCGGCTAAGTGTTCAGTCACCTTTCCAACATCATCAACTGGCGGACAAAACTCACGCCTAGCTTCTTCTCTAAACTCCCAAACTGACTTAGCAACCTTGTAGTAATGTTCTACCTCGGAGGCACTGAGTTTTTTGGCAATCTCACTCTCATATAATTTGCGCCAATCAAGCTTGCCCCAATCTTTCAACGTCCTCACAATATTCCAGTCTCCGTCTACAAGGTATGCTTGATGAGGCTTGCTTTCTACTAGAGCCACCTTATATTCACAATGGCTGTAAGATATCTTGCCTGATCCTGTTTTCATAGGACATTTCGCTCTGCAATTCTTGATCCTGCACTCCTCAAGAAGAGAACCATAGTAGGAGAGAGATGAGAAAAACAACAAGATCGCAGTCTCTCAATTCGCTTATACCTGTCTCTTGAGAAGTCTTACCGTCGGGAATGAATCTCTCCATGCCTACTCCAACAAGGGCAGATTCCACTTTTTCCAAAAGCGCTTTTCTCTTCTTCTTCAGATCTCTGAACGTTGAACTGACAAAGACTTTCAGCACGTCAACACCCAGACCGCTTCATGTTCCACTTCAACATCAACCTTTGCTACCCATGCACTTATCTTTTTACTAGTAAGTCTAACAATACTTACAATGCTTTATAACAACCATCATTATATCGCTCCTAAAAAACACGTTGGAGAACTGAGACTCTGAGAAGAAAAACTTATATTGTAATGCTGTTTTTCTTGTTGACGCATTAGAAAGGAGGATTTGTTAAGTTTGTCAGTACCCACATCTGCTGGAGGAGTTCCAGTTCTAATATTGAAGGAAGGATCTAGTCGTTCTAGAGGAAAAGATGCCCAGCATACCAACATCATGGCTGCGAAGATTGTTGCTGAAACAGTCAAGAGCGCTCTTGGACCAAAAGGCATGGACAAAATGCTCGTAGACAGCTTTGGCGATGTCACCATAACAAGTGATGGACGCACAATACTGGACGAGATGGATATTCAACACCCCTCAGCGAAAATGATGGTGGAAGTTGCAAAAACCCAAGACAACGAAGCTGGAGACGGAACTACAACAGCGGTCATAATATCCGGAGCACTACTGGATCAAGCAGAAGATCTGACTGAAAAGAATGTGCATCCTACCATAATCATTGATGGATACAAGAAAGCATCAGACCAAGCGTTGAAGACCCTAGAGAAGATCGCGATACCTGTTGATATACACACACAGGGATATTTGAAAAAGGCCGCTATGACATCTATGGCCAGCAAACTCGTCTCTGAGCACAGAGAACACTTAGCTGAGTTATCTGTGAAAGCGGTTCTTCAGGTTGCCACGAAAGAGGGCGCCAAGCACAAAGCTGACATAGATGACATCAAAGTTGAGAAGAAGCCAGGAGAATCTGTAAGTGACACAAAACTGATCAACGGCATAGTTCTAGACAAGGAGATCGTTCATTCCGGTATGCCCAAAATAGTGGAAAATGCAAAAATCATTTTGCTTGACACCGCTCTTGAAATCGAGAAGACGGAGTTCGACGCCAAGATCAACATTGAAAGTCCAGAACAAATGGACGCATTCTTGAAACAGGAGGAGACAATGCTTCGAGAGATGGTTAACAAGATAACAGCCACGGGTGCAAATGTAGTCTTGTGCCAGAAGGGACTAGACGATATGGTTCAACATTTCCTGAGCAGAAAAGGAATAGTGGCCGTAAGGAGAATCAAGAAGTCAGACATGGAGAAATTGGCAAAAGCAACAGGTGGAAAGATCATCACGAACTTGGATGACATGAGCTTGGCAGACCTTGGCAGCGCAAGCATCGTTGAAGAACGAAAGATAGGCGACGACAAGATGACCTTTGTGGAAGGATGTAAGAATGCGCGCGCAGTTACAATCTTGATAAGAGGCGGGACAGAACGCATAGTTGACGAAGCTGAACGGTCGTTGCATGACGCACTCTGTGTGGTCAGGGATATCGTTGAAGAACCCAAGGTTCTTGGTGGCGGTGGGGCGCCCGAATTGGAGGTCTCACGGATACTGAAGAAGTACGCAGAAACTCTGCCAGGAAGAGAGCAGTTGGCTGTGAGAAGATTCGCAGAAGCAATGGAAACAGTTCCAGTGACACTTACTGAGAACGCTGGTTTAGATCCTATTGACATACTGTCAGAGTTGAGGGCAAGACACGAGAAAGGTGAAATCTGGGCAGGAATAGAAGTCCACTCCGGAAAAGTCCAAGACATGAGCCAAGCAGGAGTCTTTGAACCGCTCGCTGTGAAGAAACAAATAATCAAGTCAGCCACAGAAGCAGCCTCAATGATACTGAAGATCGACGACGTAATCGCCTCTGGAAAGATGAAAACACCACCAATGCCTCCGGGGGGACCCCCAGGAGGACCCCCGGCGGGATGGGCGGGATGGGTCCAGGCGCCGGAGTGTACTAAAATACGTCAAAGAAAAGTCTGATAGGACCACCCAAGCTTACTCGTTTTGAGAAGGCGCGGGTAGTGGGAGCGAGAGCTCTACAAATCTCAATGGGCGCTCCCATACTGGTTGAGGCTTCCGAAGATCTCTCCAACCCAATTGACATAGCTCTCGAAGAACTGGAGGCAGGCATCCTGCCAATAACCATAAGGCGAACGTTACCGGACAGCACCTACCAGGACATACCTATCAAATGGCTTCTTAAAGAAGAATAACTGTCCCCTTATCAACTTTTTTCTGCCTGAAGGCGTGACATCTATATTTCCAACTGTGGCTATGCACTTGCTGTAGCAGTCCCTATAGGAATAGTGGATTCAGAAACACTGCTTAAAATGAATTGGGCTTTCCTTCGATCTTGACGATCTACGATCAGCACATCATCATTCACTAGTCTCTCTCGCTCCTTCATTCTGCTTGGCGGTGTATTCCGCCTAATTGTCTGCTTTTCAATCAAGATCGTTGAAAGGCATTGAGAAAACCTTTAACCACGTAAGAGCTCTATTTCTCAGGTCTGGTTGGAGTAAAATGAGCAAAGCAAGAACCGAGAAGACTGCAGTTCAGCCTAGAAGGTCCCTTTATCTTTTGCATCCTTACAATGCTTGCCTGGTTACGTCTGGGAGTAGAAGCAAAGGAGAAAATGTTATGACTGTCGCTTGGATTATTCCTGTCAGTGTTGATCCACCACTTATAGCTATGAGCATTCGGACGGAGAGGTTCTCCTATAGGATAATCTTAGAATCAAAGGAGTTCGCTGTGAATATCCCTACTTTTGAAATGGCTCAAAAAGTGCTGTTTTGTGGACGACGGTCTGGAAAAGAGCGTGACAAATTCGAGGACGCGTCACTGACACCTCGGAGAGCCCAGAAGATCAACGCTCCAATCATAGAAGAATGTATTGCTCATCTAGAATGCAAAGTGGAAAAAACCTTGAGAACAGGAGATCACGAGTTGATCGTCGGTGAAATCATTGCCGCGTACGCAGAGAAAGACTGTTTTGACGAAGTATACAATTTAACGAGGTTTCACCCATGCCTGCATATAGGAAAGGATTTCTTCGCAACGTGCACAGATAATAGAATTGAGCCAAAAATACAGAAGATGTAAGTCAGCTCCGCCAGCTTTTCTCAGCTTTACTCCTTTGAGAATCCTATAGGCAATATGTATATTGGTCTCTTGTCTAGAGGCAGTTTCAAGGCTTTCATACACATTCCCTACATTGTAGCTAGTGATTGTGCAGACTCCTAGACCATAAGAGCATCTACAGAATCAGATCTTGCGTTGCACGTCCAGCTTCTAGATGGCCAAACCTTGAAGTATTCTCAAAGAGCGATGTTGCCCTAAGGCTTCTTCTCTTATCAGCAGCAGCAAGAATCACCATAATCGGCGCTTTTCTGATCGCCTCCCCGCTCAAGGTGATGTTGAAGCCTCTGATAATAAATCGTGAACGTCTTCTTTTTGTGTCATATCAAGGCGATGGTTCTCAGATCATACCGGTATAGACCTGTTGAGAGGGCTACGCATATCTCCGGTGGATACGTTCTGCCTGCTGATGGTGCAGTCCTATACTAGATTTTCTGCTCTGTAGGTGAATCTTCTTCAAAAGTCATGCCTTGGAGAGCCCAAAGAAGTTGTTAGATAGTGGGAAATCGATTTTTCACTATCGAACCGGCGAGTGGTTCTTCTAGACGAAAGGGCTTCCGCAACTGACATGCCTTCTTTGAATCGAGGTTTGGGCAACGCGACTCTGCATTTTCAACTGAATATTCTTCCTAGCAGCTTATCCTTTATTTTTTCGTCCTATCTTCTCTTTTGTTGCTTCAAGTGTACTTCTTATTCTTTCCCAGTGAGCACCTTGCCAGTAAATCTGGCTACATTTCGGGCATTTCCAGAACTCGTTGTAATATTTGAACGTACTCTCTTTCACCCTACCCCTAACCTTTTGTTTTGCTATAGGTTCTACCTCTTGGTTGCATTTGGGGCATCTAGATCTCGTCATGTCCACATTCAGTTGTATTTTGAACTTTTTCGCAATGTTCGCCAGCTTTTCTGTTCTAGTTCTCCCTTCCAGATAGAAAGCATCAACGTTCTTGGCTATAGCCTGCCGATAGAGGTTCAGATCCTTTGTAAGAAGTATACGGGTATCTTCTTTGGCATTTGCTATCAGTTCGGCATCATCAAGCTCATTTGAATACTTTACATCTAGGCCTAATATTCGAAGCCACCGTGTCAGTTTCCCAAGCATTCCGTCAGCGATGAATCTCAGAGCCTGAATCCCTCCGAACTATACTGCCGCTTCCAGCTTCGGCAAGGATCTCTCCCTCATCCATGACCAATCTTCCGGCTACAAAAGTCTTGACTGGTTTCCCCTCCACCACTCGTCCGTCGAATGGTGAATACCTTGCCTTTGAATGAAAATAGGAGGCATCGATTCTGTATTTTTCAGCTAAATCCACAACGACTAGATCTGCGTTCTTTCCCTCTTCTACATAACCTCTGTCGTGAAGTGCGAAGACCTTAGCTGGATTCTCTGCCATCAACCTGACTACGTCACCTAATGACAGCCGTCCCTGCTTAGCCTCTGTGAGCATAAGTGGCAGAGTCGTCTCTAAGCCAGGTATACCCGGTTTGACATTCCACACGGACTTATTCTTTTTTTCTTCCAGCTTGTGTGGGGCATGATCTGAAGCTAGCATGTCAATCCAACCGCTTGATATTCCATTCCAGAGAGCCATAGTGTGACGTCTTTCTCGGATCGGCGGTGTGGTTAATGCTAGGGTTCCGATGTTTATTAGATTGGTGGAGGACAGCAGAAGATGATGAGGCGTCACTTCACAGGTTACCGCAGTCCCTGATCGTTTTTCCTTAACTATGTCGCGTACCACATCTCTTGTGCTTATATGACAAAGATGTAGGCGGGCCTTGGTCTGCACAGCAATTTCCAGTATACGTTTCACAGCTTTGCTTTCGACCTTTTCGGAGTGAGTTTTCAGAAAGGACTTGAGGTCGTTGTGTTTGCTCTGTCTGAATTTCTGTTCGGTCTCTCCTAGGGTTGTCTTGTCCTCGGCGTGTACGGCGACTGGAACTTTCATTCTGCTAAGGATTTTGAACGCTTTTAACAGAGCTTCGTCATCATCGCTGTCTATTCCCCCGATCTGTTCAGCCATGTAGAGTTTGAAGGCGACTGCTCCTTCCTTAACGATGTAAGCTATTTCTTCGATGTTTGCAGGAAATTCGGAGTAGAAGCCAACATTGACTAAGATTTTTCTTTCAGCTATCTCCCTTCGCCTTCTTAGTGTTTCGACACTCATAGTTACCGGTCTGTTGTTGGGCATGTCCAGGACAGTTGTGATTCCGCCGGCTGCAGCGGCGGCTGTCCCACTATAAAAATCCTCTTTGTACGTTTTTCTCTCGTCTCGAAGATGAACATGGACGTCTATCAAGCCTGGCAGGACTAACTTGTTTCGCAGATTCAGCCTGATTGCTGTTTCAGGCATGTTCGCTTCTTTGCCAATCTTGACGATTTTTCCACCGTCTATTGCTAAGCTGCAGTCAGCTATTCTGTTGTTCACGTAGGCCTTAACATTGCTTAAAACCATATCCACAGCCAAGTCTGCCGGCCTCTTACCATCAGTAAGGTGTGAGTAGGCTGTTAAGGCTATCGCAGAATATACGGATCAAGTCATTTATTTAGATCTTACTAGGACACCGCGCGAGGGTCCTATTCAATCTTCAGTTCGGCTGCACAGTCTTCGCAGAGAAATTCTCCGTTAACCTGTTCTAAGTCTTCTGACCATGCTCCGCAACTATCGCAATATCCTGCAAGAGGTGTGGATTCTTCTCCGGCTGCTTCGTAGACACGGTTTTGTCCTTCTATGAGAGCCTTTTCTTGGATGATTTCTATAAGTTCGGGCACTACTGCTAGAACATCTTTGCTTGAGAGAACACCTACCAGCTGACCTTTGTACACAACTCCCAATCTCCTGATGTTCAACCTGCTCATCTTCCTAGCTGTCTCGCTTATCTGTTCCTCAGGGCTAACTGTTATCAAAGGTGAGGTCATCACGTCTCGAGACTTGAGAGAGTCCGGTTTAACGTTCTTCGCCAAAATCCTTCTAACCAAGTCTCTTTCTGAGATAATTCCAAGCGGTTTTCCTTCCTTACCTGTCACTACTATACAGCCTAACCCATGCTTATCCATGAGTTCCGCAACCCGATTTGCCGGTTCATCTTCGTCGATAGTTACCACTGGACTGCTCATAACATCCTTGACGATCATTCTAGCCCTTATACCAATGTCTGACAAAGATCCTGACCTCTTGAACCACCGTTCTTGTCGAGCTGGCTAAATCAACTCAGAATAGCTACGCACTTTTAAAACTTGTTATGTTCCAGTAAACACGCAGATTCTTGACCGAACTCTTATTAGCACTTGCCAAGACTATCCAGATTGTCTGAAGTGGGGCTTAAATTTGTTGAGAACGAACGTTGACAAGTTGGTGAAGATCTCTGTTGTGGGTGAAGTGGCCAGCCCAGTCTATGGGAAAAGCATATACAGAATTTCTGCCGAAGGAAGCCCGGTTGTCTTGCCCGGTGTTGGAGGGATCACATATAACATCAGGGTAGGAGATCTGGCATGCGGCTGGGAGGCGGATCACGTCGAACCAGGTGTGAGCCTGGAAAACAAGGAAAACGATTCGCGCTTCGCGCGTGGAGCGAACACTGCGCTGAATGTACTCTCATGTGTAGGCAACGAAGCCGTGGTGATCGCGGATTCTGCGAAAGGAGACAAAGGCCTAGTCACGGGAAAGCATGGTGGAATCGAACATGTCTTGGTGGACTTTCAAAAAGAGACTCTTGAGAAACTTGTGTTGGGTGACAAAGTTCTTGTCAAAGCCTTCGGGCAAGGTCTGAAACTCTTAGACTTTCCAGATATCAAAGTCATGAACATGGATCCAAATTTCCTGAACGCCTTGAATCCAAAGCCTAAAGACAACAAGCTCGAAGTACCTGTCACACATGAAATCCCAGCCTCAATCATGGGGTCCGGTCTGGGAGCCAACCACACGTATTCTGGAGACTACGACATTCAACTATTTGATGAGGCTACTAGAAAAGAGTATGGTCTCGACGATCTGAAATTAGGCGACCTTGTGGCCATTAAGGATGCAGATCATTCTTATGGGCGAGTCTTTAAGAGAGGCGCCATGTCAGTCGGCATAGTAGTGCACACGAACTGTGTGTCATCTGGTCATGGACCAGGAGTCACAACCCTCTTCACATCTTCAAAGGGGAAAATTACCGCGAAAACAGACAATAAAGCCAACATTTCTTCGATCCTTAAATTAGAAGCAGATAATTGATACTACCGATGGCAGGTTAGATCATAGGGCGCATGGATTGGCAGTTCGAGCTGTAAGATTCAATAGTATGTCTCAGCCCGTACCTGATTGCTGTTGATGTGATGTAATGGAGAGGAGGGGGCTGAAAGGGCTGAACCTGCTTTTGTGTTCTTGTTGACGTCATCTGTGGTCCTAATTGAGTTGAAACTGAAATCGATAATTGCCGTGCAGCTTTGTGAAGAGTGCGTTTCTGTCATAGTTACGGGGAATGCCACCGGAGATGGACGCGCGATTTTGATGAAGAATAGAGATACTGGTGACGTTATGAATAGTCCTGTTTATCATCCATCAGCTGGAGATGGAACGTAGGCGTATGTGATGGTTGACAATTCCTGGATGGGGATTAATGAGCGGGGCCTAGCGATTATGAATACAGGTGTGAGTTTGTTAATGTTTGGTGGAATCGGATTGGATAATGGAGCTTTGAATGCGGGGATTGTTGGACATTGTGAGACTGTTGAAGAGGTCTGTTTCGAGTTGAATAATTCAGATGGCCCGATCGGCACATGGAAACGTTTCGGCGGCACTTGTGTAGGAGTGATAGACAGGTTTGGCACTGGAGCCTTCATCGAAATAAGTGGGGAGGCAGCCTATGCCCGTTATATTGTTGATGGTCATAATTCCCAGGCTAATCATCCAAGACATCATCCTGGATATGCATTTGGACCTGCTGGTCGCGATAAATATGCGCTTGACATCTTGGATGAAATGTATGCCAAGAGAGGTTTCATTTCTGTGGAGGATGCGGTACAGAACGTTTCAAGGTATGTGAATCACAAAGAGCAGGGTGATTCCTTTTTCTCAATTAGTCAGGAGATGTGCAATGAAGGAACCCAGGCAGCCATGGTTGCTGTGAGTGGGGATCCAAGGCATGATGGAAAGCTTAATTGCATGTGGGACGAATACGGCAACCCGCCTATGGTAGGCTTATACGTTCCTTCAATAGCCTACGCGAGTGAACCACCTTCGATTCTTGATGATTTCTACAATGAAGTGAGGTAGAAACGAAGCTACGCTCATGCTTCAAATACTTCTCATTATGATCCAGCCAGAGTCCGCGAAATCCAGAGCTACACGTTCTTCGCCGAAGATTACACTTTCTACAGTTATGATGGGGTTCTAAGGAGTATTTCAGAAGGATTATCAGATGACAAACTCAGAGCTGATTTGCAGGAATATGTAGCTGATTCAGTGCACGTGGCAACGAACATATACGTCGAAGAAACAGTCTACGACATCAACTTTGATGGAAGAGCAAACGTGTCCGACATAACTTATGCTACTCAATCATTCGGCTCTGAAGTAGGGGAATCTTCATGGAAGTTTCTGGCAGACGTGAATAGTGACAAAAAAGTCGACATGAGGGACATCGCGTCGTTTGCACGGCGTTTTGGAGAAACCTACTAGAAAGTCCAAGCGCGTGCTAAAACTGTTGAGCTGCAGAGAACACCTTTCCAGAGTCATGTATGGACAGATATATAAGGTGCCCTCAGCACATCTACTTGAAAAGTAGAGACAGAGGTGTGTTCATGCCTTATAAGAGAAAGAGTCATGGAAGATCTAAGGGAAGCAAAGGAAGCGGCGGTTTTGTTCAATGTGTCAGCTGTGGTGCGACGGTGCCTCGGGACAAAGCTAAGAAAGTTACCAAACGGGTTTCTGTAGTTGGTGGTCCCCTAGCCAAGGAACTCAGACAGAAAGGGGCCTATATTACAGCTCCTAGGGTCACGAAGTATTACTGTGTCTCATGTGCTGTTCATCGCGGTGTCGTGAAGGTTCGGGCCAAAGATGAGCGACACTCACGCCCTAGAAGACGCCGGAGAAGATGATCTGTCTCCAAGCCTACTGTCGTTTCAGCTTTTTGTACACATGTAAACTTCTTTGCAGAACCGTTAGATTCGACAATACTGCGAGGAGGAATATCCCTGCATTCATCACCATTTGCGGTCGCCAGAAGGTCGCTACTGCACTGGCGAGGGCTAATATAATCATGCGTTCTGCTCTCTCAGCTATTCCTATGGATTCCATTTCCACTCCGGCAGCCTCTGCTCTAGCACGACTGTAGCTTACAAGAAAAGAACCTATTATAGCTGCCAAACCCCATATGAGATCACACAACCCGCCGATGATTATTCCGCTGTACACGACGACATCCGCGTATCTGTCTAACAGAGAATCCAGGAACCCTCCGAAGTTCGTCGTCTTGTCACAAAGCCTGGCGACAATCCCGTCTAAGGCGTCACAGAACCCTGAAAAAAGAAACAGAACTGCGGCAAGCAAGAGATAAAAGGGAGTGACTCGCCACGTTGTGTACGCCAATGCAGAAAGGAACGCCAAGACTAGTCCTATGCCGCTTAACATGTTTGGCGTCAACCCTATTCTATGAACCGTCTCTGCTTCAGCTGCAAGCACGGACTGAATGCGTTCTTTCAGTTTTGTCAGCATTCTTGGGATTCCAGTCTTCTGACGATTGCTATTTAAGTGATGTCTATAAAATAGTTTGTCGATTAGGAAGGGTATCTGTTTGATCAATGTACAATCCTTGAAGGTTGATGATAAGACTTGCTTAGGGTTGAAAGTTGAGCTGCCTGATTCGCCTCCACTGCTTCTAGCAATTGCTGAAAAAGGTTTTATCATGTGTGGCTTTCTGAATATTGATACTGCTGAAAAACTCGGCGTCGCCGCTGCGATTGTCAGTGGCGTAGAAAGCTTTGAAGATGTGCTCGCAACGCAGATCAAAGCAGCAACGTCAAAAGCGAAAACTCTGGGCATAAATGCTGGAATGAGAGGCATCGAAGCGATAAAACATATGTTTTGAAGGAAAAACTTTAGGGGTCGCAGAGGCGCATCTGTCCTTAGTTATCCAGCGTATCATGTTCGAAATTCTGTGATCTTTCTGATGAAAATTTGAATTGCGGATCTCCTACGCCGTTCGCATAGTGGAGAATTAGTAGGATGCTAGCTTGGGATGTTTTATTTTTGCCTTATTGTGCTGAAACTTAAAAGCTAAGGAAAGAAAAAATATCTGGTGGAGACAAGACGTTTGTCTGGAGGAAAGCTTCTAGAAGCTATCGCGTCTGAGATCCTTGCTTGCCGCCAGTGTGAACTCTGGAGAACACGTAGAAATGCTGTTCCTGGTGAAGGCAGTCCAGACAGCAGAATCATGTTTGTAGGGGAAGCACCCGGCTATCGAGAGGACATTGAAGGAAAACCTTTCGTAGGGTCTGCCGGAGAATTCCTAGAAACTTTGTTGCCTACAGCAAATCTTTCGAGAGAGAACGTTTTCATCGGCAACATTCTGAAATGTAGGCCGCCCAGAAACCGTGAACCTAGATCAGTGGAAATTGAAACATGCACGCCATATCTTGATAAGCAGATCCAGATCATCAAGCCAGAAGTCATAGCCACCTTGGGAAGATATGCGACAGGCTACATCTTCTCTAAGAATGGCCTTCGATTCGACGGAATAGCCAAAGCACGTGGAAAACCATTTGAAGCAGTGATTCTTAAAATGCCGGTGCTGATCTTTCCAACTTTTCATCCTGCTGCTGCCCTGTACAGTGGAGAATACAGAAGACTATTGCGGCGTGACTTCAAACAACTAAAACGTCTTATAGACAAGAGACTCAACGGATAGAAGTTGTTCTCTCATATTTCGATTGCTATAATACAATGGTTTCTACCCATAGTTCTCGTTTGAATGACGTGATACTTGGCTTTCGGGTTAAGGGCGTGAGCTATTCCCTTTTCCGCTTGGCCTATCGCGATACACAGTTTTGGTGTGAAATATTTCTCCCATACACACTCAAAGCAATGATAGACGATTTTTCTATATGACTTCTCCGCAACCTTGGCCTTGACTCTAAAGACTTTATGATCAACTTCGATTGCAAAAGCGATATCCTCAATCGTATCTTTAAGGTGGAAATCCTCTCTGAGCGTCTCTCCGAAATCCCTCCCAACTTTATAAGCAGCTTCGGCTAACAACTTAGCTGGAGGTCCTCCATCTTCTTCAAGCCCATCATAAATCGTCCTGTAAAGCTTTCCAACACCTTTGACCACAAGCTTCCACTTAGTTGAAGAGGGAATGTATCTTCTGGCAAGATGCATTTTCAAACTCAAACTGCATCCCGAAGCACACCATCAGCAACTTCGTATTAATAGCTTGTGTAGAGCGTGGATGAGCTGGATTTCATGCTTACCACAGACAAGAGAACTTGGGGAGCAAAAGCTTTTAGTCCCAAGCTAGAAGAGTAGACGGTGTTTAGATTTGACTTTCCGTGCCAGAATTGAACGAACAGCGGATGAGAAAAGATCGAAGATCATTTTGGCTTTCGACTTCCCTTTCCAAGCACCAGAAAACCGCGAAGAGCTTCTTCTCAGAGCAAGGCGGACTCTGGAAGCCGTGAGCCCATATGTGTGCGCAGTAAAGTTTAACCGTCACCTGATTCTACCGTTGGGTACTTTCGATGGAGTTGAGAAACTCGTTGAAATAGTTCATGAAGCAGGGTTAACAGCGCTAATGGATTGCAAAATAAACGATATAGGCTCCACAAACGAAACTATCGCCGAATACTATTATGCTGCTGGTTTTGATGCGTTAATAGCCAATCCGTTTGTGGGATGGGATGAAGGCTTAAAACCTGTTTTTGATGTTTCCCGAAGGTTGAAGCGCGGGTTGATACTCCTTGTATATATGAGCCATAAAGGAGCATGGGAAGGCTATGGACAGACGGTTTGTGATACTGAGACTGGAAAGGACATTCCGCAATACCTCCTATTTGCTGAGAAAGCCCTAAGATGGGGTGCAGACGGTGCTGTCGTTGGGGCAACTTATCCAGAGAAGATAAGGGAGGTCAAGCGCAAACTAGGAGACAAGGTTCCGATATACTCTCCTGGTGTAGGCGTCCAGGGCGGCAAGATCGAATCAGCTTTGAGATCTGGTGCCCGGTACTTGATAGTTGGCAGGGCGATAACTCTCTCAGAAGACCCAGCGAAAATGGCAAAGAGGATCAGAGACGTTGCAGATGGATGTCAATAGACCTGTTAATGCTGCTTCTTCTCTTTCCAAAATGCGCAAATAGACACGCAAAAGAGACCAGTAAATCTCCAATCGTCAGTTATTAAAGAGAATAGCTTTTTGCAATTGATAGGGCAAGAGAAGCCTATGGAGTCAGGATTGTTTGTTCTTTGATTCTTCTCATGTTTTCGCCTGACCGAAGAGTGATGGTTTATCTTCCTCTTCTTTCCCAAAGTTCCTTTTTGAGCAGATCTCTTACTGAAGATCTTATGGCTGCACTTCTGCTCGGATACATGTTCGCTCTTACGAGCTCATCCAGTCCTTCTAGGTAAGCTTGTGGTAGTAAAACTGTCACTAGTTTCATGGCTAGTCACCTTAAAGCATGTTATGTTCATATAGATGAAACAAATATAAAGGATTTGATTAGGGGTTTCAGAGTCGAAGCTCTTCTCTTATCGTTCTCACATCTCTAATTGCGTGCTGAAAAGCTTTGTACACATCTCCAACATAGATGGCCCGGTTCTTTATGGCCTTCTGAACTGCACCGGCCGCCACAAGGCATGAGCCAACTGTCTCACTTATTGGAGTAGGCTCAGGGCAGATGATGAGTGCCAACCCAAGCTTAATTAGCCTTGACTTTTTTCCATCACGCCACAGTTCCCTCGTCGCCTCTAAATCTTTCGCCGTTCCTTTTACGGACTGCAGCAAATCTACGTAATCTTCACTCAGTTCTTCCACTGTCTCAGCAATCGTCTTCATCTGCTCCAGCTTCATTCGGACCACTCAGTTTCTTATTGGTAAGACTCTCTGAAGCAAAAAACTTTAATGTGCAACACAGTATGGCTTGAGGCTCTTGCGTTCTGAGAAACACCTTTCCTTTTCACACATGTCTTCAAATTTGTCTATTCTACTCTCAACTCTTTTGCAACAGATAATGAAATCTTGTAGGAGTCGATCTTCAATACTTATGACAAAAACGTTATTACGGCAATATACAATGAACTACCAATCTAATTCTGGAGGTTCGCTACACTGTCGAATGAACGTAAAGCCTTCATCCTGATATCTGATGAGAAATGGTGGAATAGGTTATGTGAACGGAACAGAAATTTCAAGAAGAGCCATGTTTTTATACGAAGGAACCGTGTTGGCCCTGTAGAAGCCGAAAAACTGTTTTTCTACGTCAAGAAGCCTGTGATGCAGATTCGCGGTGTAGCAGACTTCACAGATCGTGTTTCGGGGGATTACAAGAGGCTTTGGAACCTTTATGGTGATGAGACTTGTCTGAGAAGCTTTGATGAATATGTGAAGTTTCTTCACGGTAGAAAAATAGTCACTGTCATCAGGTTCAAGAATTTCCGTGAACTGCAAGTTCCTGTTTCACGAAGATTGATGAGAGACATTCTCGGTTTTTCGAGGATACCTAGAGGCGGCAAATACTTAAATCAAGAAGAGACGAGAAAGTTGACAGTCTGAAATTGGGGAAGGCTGATTTGCAGAGTTTTGATCCAGAAAGCTTCGTGGAGGCAAGAATCGAAGACCTGAAAGAGGCTATTGGTGATGAGCAGGCTTTGGTAGCTGTTTCCGGGGGAGTTGACAGCACAACCTGCGCGGTGTTGACGCATAAGGCCATCGGCGACAACCTTGTTTGTGTGATCTTGGATGATGCTTTCATGAGGACAGGAGAACCTGAATATGTGGCTGAAGTCTTGTCGAAACCACCCCTCAGCGTTCCTTTGAAAGTCGTCGACGTTCGTGAACGCTTCCTGAATGCTATGAAAGGGGTGAGTGATGCGGAAGAGAAGAGAAAGAGATTCCAGGAAACATTCTATCAAGTACTTGGTGAAACAGCTAGGAGAGAGGGCTGTGAAGTCTTAGTGCAGGGAACCATACGGGCTGACATCGAGGAGACTTTGGGCGGCGTAAAGACGCAACACAATGTCTTGGAACAGATGGGTATAGATCCAAAGGAACGTTTCGGCTTCAAGGTAGCGGAACCCTTGGTGAACCTGTATAAGGATCAGGTCAGGATAGTAGCACGACTCTTAGGTCTGCCTGAGGAATTTTCCGAGAGGCAACCTTTCCCAGGACCAGGCTTGTCAGTCCGTGTTGTAGGCGAGATCAGACCTGACAAATTGGATACAGTGAAGAAAGCCACAACGATTGTCGAACGTAGACTCGCCGAGCATGCACCTAGCCAATATTTCGCATCTGTCATTGATAATAAGGGGACTGTTCAAAATGACAGGATTATTCGTGTCCAAGATTCCGTGGCGCAGCTTCTTGACGTTCCTCCTAGAAATGTGCATGTGAAAATCTTTATGGACAAGGCTACTGGTGTAAGGGAAGGCGAAAGGCGATATGGCAACATAGTCGGCTTGAAGGTTCAAACAGTGAACGGGAAAACGCTTCTTCCATCAGTATCTGATCTCATATCAGTTCAAAGAAGAGTAATTGGCGAAGATTCGGGTGTGGTAAGGGTGTTCTATACAATTAGAGATTTGAATAAGAGAAGACCTTATATTATTGGCATAAGGGCGGTACAGACTGAGAACTTCTTGACCGCTGAGGTCTCCCAGATTCCGTGGATAACTTTGGACAGGGCCGCTGAAGAAGTGATGCTGGAATGTCCAAACGTGTCCACAGTCTACTATGACGTTACACCAAAGCCGCCGGCAACAATCGAGATGGAGTAGCGGTCATCGAGAAACGTATAAGTGTTTCCAGCCATTCTATCCTATGAATACTCATGTTCAGGATTAGAGTGCACAAGATCGAGTCTATTCGAGACCTAGACGGCAATCTTGGAAAGCGTGTGGAGCTGATTGAAGAACGCAACATTCCGAGTTTTGTGCTGAAACCTAGAACCGAAGAGGCAAAGGTTGTACAAGATGTGCTTCAAGCCGTCCAACAACAGCTACCCATGATGCCTGCAAGAAGACAGCTGGCAAATCCCAAGATAATTCTGTTCTTAACCGAGCAGGAATATGAAAGCCTAGATATCGATTTTGATGTTAACCAGATCTACGAGATAGGTCTTCAGAACCAGAAGATAGTTTTCAAGAAAGCAGCCTGAACTTTCCTCGTATCTGCTGTAGTGCTGAATGCTTAGGATGGAAGGAGAGTACAAACATCATGTTCGTTAATGCCTTGTATATCTCTTGCATCTTGAATTCTCCTCCGTTGTCGCAAAAGATCGGTACGGGTTCTTCTTCTCCATTCTTGTAATACACGTAAATGAGGTCAAACTCTTCTTTGAAAGTGACCACTTCTAACGGTAGCTTCAGCAGTTTCGCCATTTTTTTGGCGGCATCGCTTATAGATTGAAATCTCTTCTTCTCTGGTGCAAGATTGGAGGCGTAGACCAGCAATTTCGCTTCAGGATTTTCCAACATGTTCACCAGAGATTTGTCGATAGCCGAGCGGTTTTAAGTCAAGTGATGAAGCGACATCCTTACATCGTGGGGAGAGATAGTTTAAAGTGAAAGCGTCTAGAGAAAGAAAGAGTCTCCAACTGATTGAACTCGCGGTGAAGCCTTTTGAAAGTAAGGGCGCATGTGTTTGTGAGCGGCAGAGTTCATGGTGTCTTCTTCAGATCAGAGACTCGATATGAGGCTAGGAAACATAATGTGAAAGGTTGGATTAGAAATTTGCGAGACGGCAGAGTGGAAGCTGTGTTTGAAGGAGAGGAAGAAGACGTAAGAGAAATGATAAAGTTCTGCGGAAAAGGGCCTCCATCAGCAAGAGTCAGAGACGTGAATTTTAAGAAAGAAGACTATACTGGCGAATTCAACGATTTCCAAATACGATTCACTTTCTGATCACAGCGGGTCATTCTCTTATGATTTTCTTGCCACGTCTTTGAGGTATTATTCTGATTCTAGCATCGTCAAAACTCTTTCCCAACTCTTTCCCTTCAAGAAATCTGTCCAGAAATACAGCCAGACTAGCACATTCCGAGTGGGGTTGATTTCCAATAGCTACGTTGAAATCCGAAACAGATTCAGAGAAGAACTCTCTTGGCGCTTTTCGGCTTCCTACCAGAACCAGCACATCATTTCCCGTGGCCTTGATTCTCTGTAGAACTTTGCTGGTCTGGATGTTCTCTCCATAAGCTGTGAGGTGGACAACAATTCCATCTTTTTCCTTCCATTGATCAACAATTCTTTTCCAATGTGTTCCCATCTTGAAGAAGAAGGAGCCTCCCCAGCTTTTGGTGACTTTCTCAATGGTTTGTCTAATGTTTTTGTCCTCTACATCTGACAACCAGAAGCCTGATGCTCCAAAGCAACGGGCTGCCAACGCTACATGAGTAGTGAGCCTAACATCTCTTCCCGGCCTGTGTCCCCATCTCAAAACGACAATCTTTGACATCTTAGTCCCTTTGCTTAGGATTCTCTGCCTGCAACTTTTGAAATCCTCCGTTGAATTCCTCCTCGACGCGTTTCCTGACCTTCTCCGCAAACCATGGAATAGATTCGAATACCAAATTGGCATGAGTCTTGGTATACTTCAACTTCTTCACATCAGCATGATCGTGTAGCCATGAGATAAAAGACATAGACTCGCTATTCAAGGGAACAATGAAGCAGGCTTGAACGCAATTTTTCAAAAGACCCAATATCTTTTTCTTTAACTCTGCAAGATTCTTTCTATTTAACGCTGATACAGGCACAACATTCTGAGTTTTTTCCTCCATTTCTTGAAGTCTATCATCGAGTTCCACATCAGAAAGCAAATCGGTTTTATTCAAAACGGTTATTGATGGTATTCCCGATGCTCCTATCTGACCTATGGTCTCCAAACAGATCGACAGTTTCTTCTTGATGAGATCCACAGGCTCGCTCAGATCTACGACCAAGAGTATAAGATCTGAATAGATGGTCTCTTCTAGAGTGGAGCGAAAAGCTTCTATCAAAGTCACCGGAAGCCGATCTATGAAACCTACCGTATCCGTCAACAGAAACTTCTTCGTAGAGACCTCCACCAGCCTAGTAGTTGTAGACAAGGTGGTGAACAATCCATCGTCCACAGGGGCTTCCCCTTCTGTCAGAGCGTTGAAAAGGGAGCTTTTCCCAGCATTCGTGTATCCCGCGAAGGAAATCGACTGAAATCCCAGATCCACTCTCCTTCTACGGTGCAGGCTCCTGTGCTTTCGAATTTTCTTCATCTTCTCTCCTATAGATTGTATCCGTCTCGAAACTGTCTCATAATAAACGTCTACCTCGTAGGCGCCAAGACCTAAGAATCCGGGCTGTTCTTCCATTCTGGCTAGCCTTACTTTCTCCTTCGCCCGAGTCAACTCGTATCTCATTCTCGCCAGTTGAATCTGCAACTTAGCCTCAGCTGTAGTTGCCCTTCTTGCAAAGATCTCCAAAATCAGCTGGAAACGGTCGATAACCTCTACACCTGTAGCCTTAGCTAAATTATAGGCCTGAACAGGCTTCAGTCGATTTTCAAAGATCACCCGTTGAGCTCCTATTTCTTCGACCATTTCCGCAAGTTCCGCCACTTTTCCCGACCCAATCTGATACCCAGAATCCGGTTGCCTAGTTTGCTCCATCTTGCCCATAACTTCGTATCCCGCACTCTCTGCTAAACTCCTGAGTTCGTCAAGCGTGGACGGTTGGAAAAACTTTCGACGCTGAACTATTACTGCCTTTATGATGTTTCCTTCCGTTTCTCCTCGGCCAGCCTAACCAAATCCCCCAGAGTTCGCTGACGCCTGAAGGCCTTAGAAATGACAGTCTGTGAAACCTTCTTCTGCGAAGCGGGAACCAGCAGCTTAATCTTTAAAGCATGCTCCAGTCTTGTTGCCAACATATAATCCGGGGTCATCTTCTTCGTCTCGATCTTCTTCAGAACTGAGACCTTCTCATTTATCTTTCTCCCCAAATCCTCGTGGGTAAGTCCGCTTTTCCGTCTTGCCTGCATTATCTTAACATCAAAATCCTCTGCAAGCTCCAAGTCGCTCTCTACGGTTGCCTGTTGCGACCTCTTGCTTCTAGGCCTACGTGATAAACGTCGTGAACTCTTCTTTTTGGGAATTGCAGATTGCGGCTCTTCCGGAATGATCGTTCCATACTTAACGCATTTTCCACACACTGTCAGATCTGCACCTTCGATTCTTGCCTTGAAAGTTTTTCCGTAAATCTCACGTCCGCAGACTTCGCATCGCATTCGCCGACCCCAGTTTTTTTATGTTTTCGTTGTCTTTATAGTTGTCGAATCTCGAAAGCGACCGGTGCGGCAGATGGATGCACTTACGCGGATCAGAAGCGTGGCAAACTACCAATTCGGAAAAGGCGTAGGAATACATCTTTTTCCTGAAGACGTTAAGATAGTGCGTTCTAAGAGAACCAGGAGAATCCGGTACGTTTACTTTAAGGGAGAAAGATTGGCGACTCTACGCCCAACGGATGGACTGTTTTCTCTAAGCATTGCAGGTGCAAAAAGAATTATCGATCGTGCAGAATCAGCGAAGTGTCTGGTCGTAGTGCAGGACGATGTCTCAGAGTTCATTGCACGGGGAGGCACTGTCTTTGCGAAACACATCATAAAGGCTGATGATGAGATTCGTCCGAAAGACGAAGTTATTGTTGTAGATAAAAGCAGAAAAGTTTTGGCCGTCGGGCGCGCAGCCCTATCTGGTAAAGGGATGGAAGCCTTTGCAAGAGGTGTTGCCGTCAAAACTAGGCGCGGATTCTTGGAAGAGAGTTAAGTATCAGACTTCACTAAGTGTTATGTCGAAAAGGGTGATTTCGTGAAGAGACGGATAAACCCCCGCGAGGCCAGGCGAATGATGCAGCGCATGGGACTGAGCATGGATGCGCTCTCAGATGTTCAAAATGTTATTATAAAAACGAGTAGCAAAGAGATAACCATTGAAGAACCTGAAGTCGCAGTGATGGAGATGCAGGGTCAGAAGATTTTCCAAGTGACCGGAGGAATGATCAGTGAGAAAGCAGTTGAACGCAAAATTACTATACCTGAAGAAGATGTCAGGCTTGTCGCCGACCAAACCAGCAAGAGTCCGGAAGAAGCGAGAAAGGCTCTTGAACAGTGCGAGGGAGACTTGGCCAAAGCAATACTGCTCCTTCAATCGTAGAACCCATGAGCGTCCTATGGCTTACAAATGAAGGATTATCTTAGAGAGAAGACACGTGATATCTCTACTCTCCGAGCTTGGATGAGTGAGCAAAAGATTCGAGATGTTCTAAAGATTCTATCTCATCACAATTCTAAGCTGCGACAGTGTCGTTCGTCGTCCAAGCAAAGGCATAAATCTTCTTGTCTCTCATAAACAAGCGAAGCCTTCATGGAACAGTGATATTGAAAGATGTCATATTGTAGAAAATGTGGAACTGAACTTCCTGAGAATGCCAATTTCTGTCCAGTCTGTGGAACAAAAGTCTCGGCTGAGGCTAAGCCGACAGAGACTCACCGTACTTTGAAAGTGTCTGGCAAGCCGAAAGTCATCGTCACAAATGTTGCACCTGGACATGTGAAAGTGCAGCCTGGTCAGGATGGCGAAGTGAAAATTGACATCTACCTCAGACTGGCCGAGGATGTAGATTTTAATATCTCGAGAGATGGCGATACTATATCTGTCACATGTCGTACAAGATTCGGCTTCTGGGCTTGGCCTCGGTTTATCTTTGGGAGCGGTCCAAAGGCTGATATCCACGTTTCAGTGCCGAAAGAGACGGATTTATGCGTTGAATCTCGTCTCAACAAGATTGCAGTATTAGGGGTCAAAGGCAGCCTGGAAATAGAGTCTTCAGTCGGTAGAGTCAGTATGCAGGACTGTGAAGGCATCATCAAAGTCAGAACTAAAACTGGATCTGTCGAACTGGAAAACGTCAACGGTACTGTCTCTGTCCTCAACTCCACAGGCTCCATAAGATTCAGTGGAATTCTCTCAAGCGAAGAGAATTGGTTCAGAACGCAGACTGGCAGCATCAATCTCACACTGAAAGGTGACCCAAACCTAAGCGTGGAGGCCTACACAAGACTGGGAAGGATCAGTTGCACGCCAGAATTGGGCGAGGCCTACTACAAGCGGGGCGAGTACAGGGGGCAAATCGGCAATGGAGCAGGAAGGCTTATCGCAGAAAGCAAAACTGGAAACATACGAATCCACCGGTAGTCAATCTCTTGATCTATGTTAGGCGATGCTTCGATCTCATTGAGCGTACGGTCGTGTTTAGATCGGCAAAATTTTGTCTCGATGCTTGCCGCGAATCACTCTTCCCGATCTGGGGACATCAAGCTAAACTTAAATACAAGTCTGAATCCTTTCAGAGAAAGGAGGAGTCGTGTCATGACTCCAGATGTAATGATTCCGCAGCTCCTTGCTTTCTCTACGGACAGGAGGTGAATAAGAAACATGGAATATGAGATCAAGTATAAACCTTCGTACTCAATGTTAGTCGTAAAGCTGCAGACTAATGAATCTGTTACAGCTGAAGCCGGTGCCATGACTTACATGTATCCCAACATAGACGTAAAGACCCGCAAGAGAGAGAAAAGCATCCTCGGCACATTGGGACTCAAGCTATTAGGTGGTCAATCCTTTTTCGTGAACGACTACACAGCACAACAAGACGCCGGTGAGGTTGCCTTCGTTTCCGCTCCAGTAGGCGACATAGAGACTCTAGCGGTTAAGCCAAACCAAGGCTACATAATACAAAGCGCCTCATACATTGCTTCCACACAGAACGTAGACCTAGACATCAAGTGGCAGGGCTTCGCAAGAGGACTCTTTGGACAAGGGCTTTTCATGATAAAGGTCTCAGGTGATGGAACACTCTTCATAAACACCTTCGGTGCCATAGACAAGCACGAATTGAAAGCAGATCAAACCTTGATCGTAGATAACTTCCACTTGGTAGCCTTTAGTGATACTTGCGACTACAAAGTCAGAAAATTCGGTGGACTGAAATCCACAATTCTAGGCGGAGAAGGGCTTGTCACAGAAATCAGGGGACCAGGAGATGTATACATACAGACTAAGAACCTCCGCGAGTTCGTGGAATGGCTTTGGACACTGCTTGAACCCAGAGTTAGATCAAGGGCCCGATAAATATGTCATCCAACTACCGCACACTACCCATCTTTTTCATAGAATATGTGAACTAGATAACATAGTCAGGCTGGATATCGTTTCCATTTTCAGGTCTTTTCCAGTGGAACGTAACTGAGACATCTCGTGGGCAAAATGGATC
>JABAOF010011515.1_pt1 | contig 22994 bp, 18 predicted proteins | sample 7062171 | NCBI WGS metagenome assembly JABAOF01 (sample SAMN14538628, study PRJNA623070) | marine sediment metagenome | biome: marine biome [ENVO:00000428]; feature: marine pelagic biome [ENVO:01000023]; material: deep marine sediment [ENVO:00002113] | place: India: Gulf of Khambhat ...
CGAAATCGGCGTCGTTGTAATCTTCAGCGTCACTGAGCGTGTAATCTAGAGGCTCGTTGCCGGTGGTGAGGCTCAACCCAGCTGGTAAAGAAGCTTCATCGATGTCTACCCGGTACAAGCCGGCAGGAAGAGCGACGAAATCATAAGCACCATTAACATCCGTGGTTTGCGGTGTATACGCAAGATCATCGCCCGTGCCGAATGTGCCGTCGTCACCGGCGGCGATCAGATTGACGATTACCCCAGCCAGGCCGGGCTCGCCCATATCCTGGACGCCATCCCCGTTTAGATCAAGCCAAACGAAGTCACCAATGAACCCGCCACGGTATCCGAAATCTTGGTCCGTCACATTTGCCGAAGCAATCGTCACGGCACGATAGGACAGGGGCGTTGGGACGGTGCGCGACAGCCCTCGTAGAGGTGGCACGCTCGCGTCTACCGAGATTGTGTAGTCACCATTGATCAGGTTTGAGAAGGTATAGTCCCCGTTACTGTCTGTGGTTGTGCTTGCGATGAGTTGATTGGCTGCGTTCCACAGGTAGACCGTAACACTCTCGAAGGGGGTTTCCCCGGCACCGGGTTCATAAATCGTATCCGAGTCTGCATCGTGGAAGACGGTTCCGCTGATGGAATAGGAACCAGCAATTTGGTATCCAAAATCGATAGTTAGGATGGAACCTCCCCCTGCGATCGTGGCACTGCCGCGGTTATCACAGACCGTGCAGTTGTTACCCTCGTCAGGGTCGTAGGTCTGGGAAAGGCCCGCAGGAAAATCGGCATCGGCCGTGTCGACGATGACGACATATGAACCATCTGCCAGGTTGCCGAAACTGTACTCTCCGTCCGAGTTCGTTTCCGTTGTAGGACAATCGACGCCTACCGTGCAGGAACCCGTGTCGAGCTCGACGGTGATGTTGGCAATGCCCGCTTCAATCGCATCTTTGACACCATCCCCGTCCGTGTCGATCCATAGCAGGTCGCCGATGAGCCCAGGCGCTTGGAATCCGAAGTCCTCACTCAGGTCGATCTGCCCGGGATTCAGAGCGACGCTCGTCTCACCGTCGCAGACTGTGCATAGTCCGGATTCGTCCGGATCCCCGGTGACGACGCTGGAGGGTAAATCCGCATCTGAGGTGTCTACCTCGATGACATAGGTTGCCTGAGAAAGGCCGGTGAAGAGATATAAACCGTCGGCGTCGGTGACATCCGTTGCCAGCAGGACGGTTTTAGTTGCGTTGTACAACCACACGGTGACATTGGCGATCCCCGGTTCACCGATGTCCTGGGTGCCATCGCGGTCCGTGTCCTGCCAGATGAAATCGCCGACGACGGCGCCGACGCTAAATCCGAAGTCTGCGTCGGTATAGTTTTCACCCGTGGATAGGGTGACACTAAGGGGATCGTTGTTGGTGCTCAAGACGTAGGGATTGCCATAGCCGTCCGTCGGCAAATCGGCATCCGTCTCGTCGACGTTAACCTCGTAATCTCCCGGTGGAAGATTGTCGAAAGAATAATTCCCATTTACATCTGTTGTTGCGGTGAGGATGGGAGCGCTTCCGCCAGATTCATAAAGCTCGACCGTGATGTTGGGGAGACCGCTCTCCCCGGCATCCTGCACACCATCCGCGTCGTCATCCTGCCATACCATATCGCCGATTGAGGCGGTCCCGGTGGGCTGGTAGCCGAAATCGATGGTGAGATCATCCGTACTTCCATCGACTCCGGCGCTGCCCCGTCCATCACATGTCACGCAAACACCTGCTTCGTCGGGATCGGCAGTCTGATTGTAGTAGGCGGGCAGATCAGGATCGGCTTCATCCACTATGACGATGTAGTCTCCTGCAGGCAGCCCACTAAACAAGTAGTTGCCACTGGCATCGGTCACATCCGTAGCGATTAATGCGTCGGTGCTGCTGTCGATGCTTCCGTCGCCATTGTCGTCCTCGTAAATGGATATGGTGACATTCTCGATGCCGCCATCCCCAGCATCCTGCGATCCGTCGCCGTCCCAATCGGTGTACAGTGTGTCGCCAATATCCGAGTTGCCACTTTGCGTATACCCAAAATCAAATGCCCCGTAGACGTTGCCGCCTGTGGCTACGATTGTATTGGTCGTGCGGTCGTCCAAGGTGGCGTCGGGGTCGGCTGTCTGAGTCCAGGTGCCGCCGAGGGGCAAGGTTGTCGTATCGATGCGCACCTGATAATTCCCGTTTACCAGGTCGCTGAAGACATAGCCACCATTGGCATCCGTCAGGATGTTGGTACTGGGTCCGTCGTCGCCGTTGCCACAAATAGCATCGGGACCACAATCGTCCAGGTACACGTTGACGTTTGCAATGCCGTTCTCACCCGTGTCTTGGGTCCCATCGCCGTCGTTATCCTCCCAAACCGATCCGTAGATCGTGTTAGGGATTTGGTAGCCGAAATCTACAGTCAGGTCGTCGTCTGTGCCGGGAAGGCCATCGTTGTTATTTACCGCGGTGCCGCTGCGATTGTCACAAACCGAACAGGTTCCTACCTCATCGGGATCACCGGTTTGGGTGAATGAACTCCCCGGCAGTGTTGTGGTGTCGACGACGACGACGTAGTTGCCGTCTTGCAATCCTATGAAAAGGTAGGAACCGTTTGTATCCGTGATCAGGGTATCCAAGAGAACGCCATCGCTGGGATCGCCATCGCCATTTGGATCGCTATATAGATCGACAGTTACGTCCGGGATCCCGGCTTCCCCACCATCTTGAACACCATTCCCGGCAGTCCCCCCCCCTGCGCCGTTATCGTTCCATACCGTATCGCCGATCGTACCGGCGGGATTGATGGTGACGTCCGCGGTGTCGGAGGCGTCGTTAATCGGATCGCCGTTGAGGAAAGTCCCACCTGTGCTCGTCCCAGTATTCGTGGTTGTGGCAGGATCGGGCTCTCCGTCGAAGTCTGTGTCCGGCGGTTCGAGCGCTCGGAAGGTGACTTGCACGGTCGTCGTCTGACCGGCGTACAGCGGGCCGAGATTGTTCCACGTAATCGTTCCTGGGACGACGCTACTTTCGGCGGGACTGGCGGAGACAAAGTCCAGCAGAGAGGAGTCGTAGGTGTCTGTCAGCGGCAGGACGGAGATGGTGTCTTCGTTCCCTCCGCAGGTCTGATCTGTCGTGACGCGGAAGCCCATTGAGTCGAGGTAGAGGATAGCTGTATCAGGGCTGGTAACCTTGGTGTCCTCTATAGAGATGGCGACATCGCCGGTGATATCCTCCCAGGTCCAGGAGCGCAAAGTCGTCACGTCCCAGGCAAGGATGCCGGCGTTGGCGGATCCCACGAAGACGTTCATCTCTGCGGTGGTAAAGGTGTAGGTTCCGATATTTGTGCTGGTTGAAGCGGGTAGGAACAGGCTGGCGATGGCTTGATCGTTGACAAGGGCGTTGTCCAGGTAGATCTGGAAGATGGCTTCGACCTGTGTGATTCCCCCGGCGCGCCGACTGAATGTCGTTCCAGCAATGATATTTCCGGCGCCGGCGCTGAAATCAGTCTCGGCGTACAACCCATTCGGGCCGGTGGCACCGAAGGCATTGGCGGGATTGGTCCAGACTTTCGGGCCCGACCCCGTGTTGACAGGATCTTCCGCGTCTGCCCAGAGATTGTAGACACACGCAGCGGGAGCCCCGCTTCCATCTCCGGGACGGGTGTTCGTGAGGTCGATGTCGAACGTGACCAGGGTGCCCTCGTAGGCAGGATCGCTGGAGGTTAGTGTCTTCTCCAGGCGTAGTACGGGGCCAAACCCGAAGTCGGCGTCGTTGTAAGGGCTGGTAGTTGTCGTGCCCAGGCCGGTGACAGGGAGGATATCGGATATGGTATGGCTGTGGCCAGCTGGGATATCGGGATCATCCCCGTCGACAACGACGAGGTAGTCGCTGTCGGGGAGGTTGTTGAATGTGTAGAGTCCATTGACATCACTCGCTGTCGTCCCGACCAATTGATCCCCGCTGTCCAACCAACCGTCGCTATTGAGATCTGCATAAAGGAAAAGGGTAATATTGGCTAAGGGTGGTTCGCCGCCGTCGATAAGACCATCCCCATCGTCGTCCTGCCAGACGTAATCCCCGATGCTATTGGTCCCCTCGACGATTGTGCTGGTGCACGATTCGGTAAAGCGAACGTTATTTCCGAAGCTTCCTGAGGCGCAGTTTTCGATGAAGATGCCGTCCGTTGCCGGATCGTAGGTGTCGACGACATCGACCTGGAAGGAGACCTGTCCGATAGCACTGGGGTCGAGTGTGCTATCCAACCACCATTGGATGTCTGTCACGGTGTTCGCAGGTACCGGTTCCGTAGTGCTCCAGGTGACGCCGTTGTCGGTTGAATACAAGATCGTGGTGCCGATGGTCGATGAGGCGCTGCCGCTGATGTATTCGGTGCCGGATGGGATGCTGTCACTGATCACTAATGGCACGCTGTACAATGGAAGTCCTGCACTGGCGCTGCCGATATTGCTGAAATCTACGTCGTAGCTGATAAAGTTCGCACCTACTATCACAACGCTTGGATCACCGGTTTTGTCAACAGTAACTTCCGGTTCGGAACTACCAATCGCGGGGATACTGGTTCCATAGTCCGAGTTGAATTTTTCGTTATCGGCCCCGGACGCTACTTCCTGATAGGGTGTCATGGCGGTGGAGCAAGGCCCATCTAACGCCAGGAATTGATAGTGGACCTCCCCGACAGCTCCAGTGTTGTCGGTTGGTAAATTCGTGAAATACAACCGGTCGGTAAAGTCGATGATTAAATCGGGTTGGCCGCCGCTGCGTGAGATCGTGAGCGTCCCCCACGTTCGTAACAATCGGAAGCAAGAGGGATCGAAATTGGGATCGCCGATTGGCTGCAGCCAGGCATTGTAATCGTAGACGAAATCGCCGTCGTTGTCGAAACCCTTGTTGATCACACCGAGCTCATAATTGATACCGTTGGAGGTGATGGTTTCACCAGGTGCTACCATATCCGACGCTGTGTTGAACCAGGCGCCGCTCTGTGGGTAAATTCTGTTTGCATTGGCCGAGATTTCATTGCGCATGGTCATGCGCTGACTGGCATTATCGTTCGAACCCTCGTTTGAGGTTCCCCAGATGTCAAAATCCAGCCACAAGTCGTCATTGGGATCATTGGTCACACCCCAAACGGCATTGCCTGTATTGTTGGGATTGCCGCGGCGTGGGTAGGTGAAGTGCCAGTATTGGGTGACACATTCGCCCGGGTCCAGTGTGCCGATGAAGCGGTTGGCATCCTGGGACCCCATCACCCCCCCGATGTGGGTAAAAGAGTAAAGTCCCGTGTTGGCGAGATGTGGGTGTTGGGCGATGAAACCGGCGTCTGTACTGTCGCGTGAGGGATAAATTCCTGGGGTACCAGCGGTGAAATCGCCGATAAATCCCTGAACTCCTGTCAGTTGAGCGTCACCGGTGTTGCAGAAACGTCCCATCACTGTAGCCACCGAGGGGGCGTAGGTGGATGGTGATTCGACATTCGAGTCGACGACCAGGTTGAATCCGGCGCGGATTTCAACAGTCAGATTTCCCTGGGCACTTGCGAGATTGAATTCCAAAAGTCCGACGAGGAGGATCAACAGCGCAATGGTAAGGGAAACAAAAGGTGTTCTCCCTATTATTCGAGAGAGGGCGTGTGACTTCGCGGGCTGGCGTTCGAACTTCTTCGCGAAGTGTTTGTAGAACCTGTAGCCACCAGTTCTCACGATTTAGCTCCAGCGGTGTTCTATACGATCCTCGAATAACCAATGGTCATGATGAATGCACACTACACAATTACGGGTGTACCCCGTGGGCAGGTAAGTAACTCGCTCCTGGAGAGGGCGCATTGGATAGGGCATTCCGTTCCACCCGATAGCACACGTCGGTATCAATATAGCCATAACTGAAAGATTACGGGATAAAGGCCTCGAACGCGACAGAAGAACAGGTTTTAAAACGAAAACCGACTTCGCGAAGTGGGCCTTCTTTTCTCGCTTCGTTTTAGGTTCGACCCAAAATGATCCCGTAGGCTAGTGGAACTGCTAATGGGTAAAATGTCCTGGTCGTATACGCTCTAATTCTATCTCCTTTGTATAGAAAGATACAGAGTTTTAGGCGCCGACGCAAGCCTTGGAAACGTTTCCCCGGCATTTCCGGTCGGGAGTGATACCGGCTGCGTAGATTCGTAAGTTTCGGCACCGTATTTGACTAACGTGACCTCAATCGTCGATTGTTGACACCTGTTGATATTTGTAGATAATTAGGGAAACCTAGATCGAACGGCCGTGACGGAGGAAAGTAAACGGACGGAACTCGCCAGGGAGGTCGGGGCGAGACTGGAACCCCGACCCGAGCGAAATCCGTTGAAGTTCCCTCCCGAGCTGCCCAGGGGAACGCTCTTAGCCTGCCCCGTGCTCGCTAATAGGGGAGGTTGAGAGCCAGTAGTTTGGGCCGGAGCCCCACCGTTAACGTAGGGGAGCCGATTGTTGATCCCACGAGATCAGCAGTCGGGGTGGAGTGGGCCTCAGCAGGCCAACAAGGGTGGTACCACGGGAATGAATCCCGTCCCTCGAAGGGACGGGAGCTTTTGTTAAACACCATTTTGGATCGAGCTCTATTGGAGGCATGATGCTGAAGCGATTGGAAAAACTCGCAAAGCGGGCTTTAACGGAATTGGAGTCGGTAGCCGAGGAGGACGACCTGCAAGCGTGGAAAGTGAGGTATCTGGGGCGATCGGCCGAGCTGGCGACCATAACCGCCGGTTTGCGGGACGTGCCCAAAGAAGAACGCCCGGCAGTCGGTCGGCGCGCCAACGAAGTGAAAACCACATTGGAGGCGGCTTATGAGTCGCGTGCGGACGCCATACGTGCGACGGCGTTGGGACGGTCATTGCGGGAGGAACGCTTGGATGTCACGCTGCCAGGTCGTTCTCTTGTCCGCGGTCGGATCCATCCAGCCAACCGAACGTTGCGCCAGATCATCGCCATCTGGGCTGAGATGGGCTTTCAGGTTTATCGCTCGCGCGACGTGGAGACCGATGAGTACAACTTCCAACTCTTGAATTTCCCTCCCCACCATCCGGCGCGGGACATGCAGGACACGTTTTTCACCACCGATTCTGAGGTGTTGCTGCGCACCCATACCTCACCGGGCCAAATCCGCGTGATGCGCGAACGGGCCCCGGAACCGATCCGTGTAGTGCTGCCCGGTATGTGTTATCGCTACGAGCAGATCACCGCTCGTTCTGAAATCCAATTCAACCAGGTGGAGGGTCTGGCGATTGGACATCACATCACCTTCGCTGATTTAAAAGGCACGCTGAACGCCTTCGCGCGCAGAATTTTCGACGAGAGTGTACGCACCCGTTTCCGTGCCTCCTACTTCCCCTTCACCGAGCCCTCAGCCGAAATGGACATCGAGTGTTTCGTGTGTGAGGGAGAGGGTTGCCCGGTTTGCAGACGCACGGGATGGCTTGAAATCCTTGGTTGTGGCATGGTGCATCCGATCGTCCTTCAGAACGGTGGCTATGATCCCGAGGTGTTCTCTGGATTCGCCTTCGGTATGGGACCCGAGCGGATTACCATGCTCAAACACGGCATCGAGGACATACGCTATTTCTGGGCGAATGATTTGAGGTTTTTGGAGCAGTTTTGATGGCAGGGATTAGGGATCAGGGAATAGGGATTGGTAAGAGAGGACAGAGGAGCAGAAATTTACGAAGACAGGAGGGGGAGTTCAGATGAGTGCGAAGGGGTTAGAAAGCTTGCAAGTTTGGCAGAAGGCTCGACGATTTACCGTTTTCGTGTGTCGTGAAATCTTACCTTGGTTTCCAAGAGAGGAGAAATTCGCCCTAACCCAACAATTACGCCGTGCTGTGCAAAGCATACCGGCGAACATCTCGGAAGCCCATGGACGATACCATTTCTTGGATGCGGTACGCTTCTGTTATATCGCAAGAGGTTCGTTAGATGAGACCTTGAATCACTTAATAATTGCACATGATCTTCATTACATCTCAGAAGATCAATTGGAAGATTGTCGCGAAATGTGGCGTGATACCTATCGCCTGCTTCATGGTTATATTGAATATCTAAAAAGAAATGTGGAAGTGTTCAAGTCTTACCGGATGAGAGATCGGGACTTTATGCACGATGATTATTTACTAATCCCTGATCCCTAATCCCTTCTTGCCTGGCGAAAATTCTTAGCCATACTTGGAAGGATGTGCTCATGAAAGTTCCTCTTTCTTGGCTCAAGGACCTGGTCGATATCGAAATCTCCCCCATCGAGCTTGCCCATCGCCTGACGCTTGCAGGTCTTGAAGTGGAGGAGATCCAATACGTGGGTTTGCCACTGCCGACGGAAAAGATCGAAGGCCATACGGATCGCCGTCGACACTTGGAAACGAACGTCACGGGATTTACCTGGGACCCCGAGAAAATCGTGGTCGCTGAAGTTCGCGAGGTGATGCCTCATCCGAACGCCGATCGGCTGGTTTTGCTGCGGTTGCACGATGGGGAACAAGAACACACCGTGCTCACGGGTGCGACCAACTTATTCCCCTACAAGGGAAAGGGTGCATTGGACAAACCAATCAAGGTGGCATATGCGCGTGAAGGAGCTCGCATCTACGACGGGCATAAACCCGGTCAGGAGTTGATGACGTTAAAGCGTGCGACAATCCGCGGCGTGGAATCTTACTCGATGGCCTGCTCAGAGAAGGAGTTGGGCATCTCGGATGACCATGAAGGTGTGATCGTTCTAGACGATGACGCACCTGTAGGTGTGCCGTTAGCAGATTATATGGGGGATCTGGTCTATGATATCGCCATAACACCCAACATCGCCCGCAACGCAAACATGCTGGGTGTGGCGCGCGAGGTCGCCGCGCTGACTGGCGGAGCGCTCAAGGAGCCATCCTACGAGGTTGCGTGGAGCGGATCACCGATAGAGGGTCGTGTGCAGATTGAGATCCGTGATCCGCAGCTTAACCCCCGTTTCGTTCTCGGCCTTGTAGAGGGGGTAAAAATCGGGCCGAGCCCATACTGGGTGCAGCGTCGACTACGCTTGGCGGGGATGCGGCCCATCAACACCATTGTCGACGCGACGAATTACGTTATGCTCGAGATCGGAGAGCCGTTGCATGCCTTCGATTACGATGTGTTGGTGAAACGCGCAGGGGGGAAGGCGCCGACAATCATCACCCGTCTTCCAGAAGCGGGGGAAACGTTGACGACGCTCGACGACGTCGAACGCAACCTGGACGATTTCACCATCCTCGTGGCCGATTCTGCCGGCGCACTATCGCTCGCCGGGATCATGGGCGGCGCTCAATCAGAGGTCAGTGAGAGCACCACGAACGTTCTGCTTGAGGGAGCGTCGTGGAATTACGTGAATATCCGTCGCACCGTCGCTGCGCAAAAGCTGGAGTCGGATGCGGCTTATCGCTTCGAGCGCGGTGTGCACCCAGCGATGGCCGAACGCGGCGTCCGTCGTGGTTTGATGATGATGGCTCAACTTACCGGTGGGACGATCGCTGAGGGACTGGTCGATGCCTACCCCTTACCTCCGGAAGATCCAACCATCGAGATCACACCGCAGGACGTGTCTCGCTGGCTGGGAATCCAGCTACGACCTGAGGAGATGGCCGACCTTCTAAGCCGACTGGCCTTCGAAGTCGACATAGATGGCGAGACCGTCCGTGCTACCACCCCCGACCACAGGTTAGACATTAGCGAGGGGATCGTCGGTGTGGCTGATTTGATGGAGGAGATCGCGCGCATCTATGGATACGATCGCATTCCGGAGACCCAGATCTCCGATACCATTCCACCCTTGTATCGTAATCTGACCCTCGAGCATGAGGAGGCCATCCGAGATGTACTCGTTGGATTGGGGCTGCAGGAGGTAGTCACATATCGTCTGACGTCTTCGGAGCGTGAAGCACGCTTGTTGGTACCAGGTACGCCAGCCGATGATCGTCCATATATTATGCTGACCAACCCGATCGTGAGCGATCGGGTGGTGATGCGTCACAGCCTTCTGGCAAGCTTGCTCGAGATCGTTGAGCGGAACGCGCGTGTGCGGCAGCGTATCGCCGTCTTCGAAATCGGATCTGTCTACCTGTCCTCGGAGGAGGGAGCCCTGCCGGATGAGCCGCTGCACTTGGCCATCGCTCTCACTGGATTGCGTGCACTGTCGACCTGGCAAGGAGCCGACGAAGGCTTGATGGACTTCTATGATCTGAAAGGCATCGTCGGTACGTTATTGGCAGCCTTGCGCCTCGAAGATGTACGTTATGAGCCGATCGAACACCCAACATTCCATCCAGGAAAGTGCGCCCGGGTCGTACTTGGCGAGCGACAGATCGGAGTATTGGGCGAGTTGCATCCCTTGATACAGGAGCGATACGAACTGGCTGACGCCCCCTTGCAAGCCGGGGAATTGGATCTTGAGGCGATCATGGAAGCCATTCCGGAAGGTTATGAGGTTCAAACGATCCCGGCGTTCCCGCCTGTGTTGGAAGATATCGCCGTGGTTGTGGATGAGGGTGTTTCATCGCAGCAGGTTGAGCGTGTCATTCGTGATGCCGGAGGGAGTTTGCTCGCGGAAGTGCGTTTGTTCGATCTTTATCGGGGAGATCAGATTGCAGAGGGCAAGAAAAGCCTGGCGTATGCACTGATTTACCAGGCAGCGGACAGAACCCTGACCGACGAGGAGGTCGCCAAGATACGAACCAAGGTGATCAAGAAACTGGAATCCGATCTGGGGGCGAAACTGAGGGCTTAAGTAGGCTCTTCAGAAAAGGCTTCCGCACGGGTGATGGCGACGGAGGCCAGCTGCGCCAGGACCATTAACAGATCGTTGTCCTCGACAGTGAATGCACGATCAGGCATCTTGTTGATGGCTTGGATCACGCCAAGGACGCGGCTACCGTCGAGTAAGGGGACGCAGGCTAGGGTTTGCGTCTGGAAGCCGAAGGCTTCATCCACTTGCGGGTAAAAGCGAGGATCATTGTGTACATCTTGGACCACGAGAGGTTTTCTCGTGTCCGCTACCCAACCAGCGATTCCTTTCCCCGGTGGAAGTCGATACCCCGTCAACTGATTTCGAGCGGCCCCGCGCACAACGGCAAAGACAAGTTCTTCGGTCTCTTCGTCGAGAAGCAGAAGCGACCCATCGGTTGCGCCGACGACCGCCAGCGCTGCAGCTAGCATGTCGTCGAGATAGTTGAGCAAATCCGAGCTTGGCGTCATCCTCAGAATAAGGTCTTGTAGGGCGCTAAGTGCCCGGACGGAGGACCGGAGGACGGCCAGTTCCTCCTTGAGATCACGATTTTCCTGCCGCAGACGCGCGGCTTCTGCCTGCAAGAATCGAATTGGGTCAGTTTTAGGTTCTCGCATACCTACCCCTACCTTGCGCTGATCTTAGCATAAGTTAGCTGGTCACGATAGTGGGGGGACCGCAGAAAGTATCGATGCTCGCTAGTGTCGTTGGATCTCCGGTCTGGTGCCCTGCAAAGAGCGTAGCGGACCAGGAGGTAAAAGTTTAATCGCGCACAACATTCGTATGAGAGACAAAAGAAAAAGCCCCGCTACGATGACGGGGCATGGAACATGTGCTCCCTGGAATTAAAGCAATTCGACGTTGGCAGCCTGAGGACCCTTGGGGCCGTTCTCGATGCTGAATTCGACTTGCTGGCCTTCCTCCAGTTTGCGGTAACCGTCCATGTTGATGGAGCTGTAGTGGACAAAGACGTCATCGCCTTCCTCGCGCCCGATGAAGCCATATCCTTTGACTGCGTTGAACCACTTGACGGTTCCTTCGATCCTTTGCGACATTTCTTTCATGCCTCCTGTCCGCATGTCTTGCGAGGATTGCATTCCGATGTGACAACACAAAGCCGCCGAGATTCACTTGGCGGCGAGCTCTGTCTTGCGGATTTCAGACTGCTTCCAACACGTTGGCATGGTATCATGCACATTGGATGCCGTCAAGATTTCATGTGTGACCGGTTTCCTTATTACTTTGAATCATTGATCTCATGATGTGGGGTATCAGATCATGAATATCTATTTCGCGTGTTCACTCACAGGCGGGCGTGATAATGAAGCGCTTTACGGTGCGCTCGTGGACCACCTCATCGCACTGGAGCACGAGGTGCCGACGGCACACCTCGCCAGTCCCGAGGTAATGGACTTGGAGAAAATCGAGGCACCAGGGGAGATCTTCAAGCGAGATGTGGCTTGGATCCAGGCTTGCGATGCGCTTGTTGCTGAAGTTAGTACACCTTCGCATGGGGTAGGTTATGAGATTGCGTACGCATTGAGCCTAAAGAAACCAGTGCTATGCTTATACCATCAGGAGGTCGTAGTTTCGAAAATGATCACGGGAAACGACATGCCGGGTATTTATGTGCGATCCTATGGCGACAAGGCCGAGGCATTAGCCCGCCTCGAATCCTTCTTGGATCGGGTTAAACTTGCCTAGCATCGTGCATACACACAACGGTGCGCAAACGAAGCTTTTAGAGGGCGCGCACAAAGGGGAGAATGACCATGAGCGATGTACCCATAAAGATCGTTGAGCATATCCACTGGTTGGGGCACGACAGCTTTCGCATTGACCAACCACTCGTAATATACATTGACCCGTGGCGTTTGCCTCCAGGCAGTCCTGCAGCTGATTTGATCCTTGTCAGCCACGATCACCACGATCACTGTTCACCCGAGGACGTGGAGCGCGTACGGCAAAGTGAGACCACCGTGATCGCCAATCCATCTGCGGCTGCTAAGCTTACTCAGCCTATTACGATTCTGCGTGCAGGGGAGTCGCTCCAGGTCGGGGGTGTCAATATAGAGGCGGTGCCGGCCTACAACATTGGTAAGAGTTTTCATCCTAAAGAAGCGGGGCACGTGGGATTTGTGATCACAATTGCAGGAGAGCGATTGTATTTCGCCGGTGACACGGATCGCATTCCAGAGATGAAGGGCTTGGAATGCGACGTAGCGTTAATCCCGGTTAGTGGCACCTACGTGATGACGGCGGAGGAAGCAGCCGAAGCCGTGGAGGATATTCGCCCGAAGTTGGCCATTCCGATGCATTACGGAGCCGGCGTCGCGGGGACACGCCAAGACGCCATCCGCTTTCGTAGCCTAAGCACTGTACCTGTGACGATACTGGAGACGACGGGAAGCTGATTTTGTCGCATGAGGCTGCGATATTCTGCCATCGAGAGAGTGGTAGTCCTCGAAGGGTTGGTCGCGGCGCGATGTGCGCTCGCGGAGGAATCATAAGGCGTCCTGGCGATCGTCTCAGCGAACGTTTCGTTGCAGTAGCACGACGTAGAAAGGAGGATGCATGAGTGGGATTTTGTGTCCGATCCGGGGCGGTCCTGGAAGTCAGCCCGCGATTGAGCTGGGAATATCCTTGGCGGTTGAGACGCATGAGCCGCTTCACTTCCTCTTTGTCGTTAATTTGGATTTCCTCATGGCGACAGAACGCGGGCGCACACACGTGCTTTCGGAGGAAATGCGGGGCATGGGGGAGTTTATCCTGCTCACAGCCCAGGCCAAGGCGGAGAAAGGCGGAGTGAATGCAGGAGGCACGGTGCGGCAAGGGAACGTCATGGAGGAAATCATTGCCATGGCCAAAGAAATGGAGGCCTCGTATATCATTTTGGGTCGACCGCGACAAGAAGAGGGGGATGTCTTCACAGCCGATCGTTTGGAGACCTTCATAGAGGTTTGTGAGCGAGAAACTGGTTCAAAGGTAGTGCTGACCAATCCGGTAGGTGAACCGTGAGGGCGCCGCGCGGGCTGTTGTTTTTGATGTTGATTCTGTTGTTGTATCTGTCCTTGTCGCCTGTTGCGGGAACATCCGCGCAAGTTTCTGATTCACAAACTGGGTTGCGACTCATAGGAGCCGTAACCGATCGCCTGAAGCAACCTGTTCTCGAAGCGCAGGTGCTGTTGAAGAAGGGCGAATCGGTGGTTGCGGAAGGGCTTACTCAAGCCGACGGCAGCTACACACTTGTTTTACCCGATGCCGCTCGTGGAGACTTCACGCTACTGGTAAAGCGGCAACACTTCATGGACGCTACACTAAGTATCACTGCTGAAGACATTGCGGGTCTCTCACCGGATGAGGCGCTGGTCATCCCAACGATTGAAATGGAACGACAAGTCACCCTGGCTTTCTGGGTGGCAACGCTGGTGTTCGCCGGGATGTTGCTCATGATCGCGCTTGAAAAGCTGCATAATGTGCTGGCTGCGCTCACCGGAGTTTCGCTCGTCTTAGGCGTCAGTTATTTAGGTGAACCGCTAGTCCGTGATCTATACATTTTCGATTTCCTCCGCGCGCTGCAGTACATCGATTGGAATGTGATCTTCCTCATCATGGGCATGATGATCGTTATCGCTGTCGTGGAGGGAACGGGTCTCTTCCATTGGTTGGCTTTCTTTGCTTATCGGATTTCTCGCGGCAAGGCTTCGCTGTTGATGGGGATACTGATGGTGATCACCGCCCTGGCTTCCGCATTCCTTGATAACGTGACGACCATGTTGTTGATGACACCGATAACTGTGCAGATTGCACTTGCTCTCGGTCTCAATCCGCTGACACTGCTGATTCCCGAGGTGATGGCGTCCAACGTAGGGGGCATCATCACACTCGTCGGTACGCCGACCAACATCCTCATTGGTTCGTTCGCCAATATTTCGTTCGCAGGTTTTCTCACAAACCTCACACCGGGTGTGTTGATCTCGCTCGTCGGTTTGTTCGCCTACTGTCTGATAGTCTATCGGAAGGATCTGGCCACGTCGAGCGCGGGAATCTCACCAGCTTTACTCGAGAAGCTTGAAGAAAACGCACAGATCATGGAGCCGGGCAACTTACGCAGGGTAGGCTGGGTGGGTCTTGGGATGCTGGTACTTTTCCTGGTGGGTGAGCGCTTCCATTTGCTTCCCGCCGTCACGGCGATGTTGGGTGCAACCGCGCTCTTGGTATGGATCCGTCCGAATGTGGAGGAGATGATCGAAGCCGTGGATTGGACGACGCTGGTATTCTTTATGGCCTTGTTCATCGTCGTTGGTGCCATACAGGAGGTGGGATTGGTGAGCATGCTTGCTCAGTGGATAGCTGGCGTGATCGGAGGAAACTTACCGTTGGCGATGATTACAGTGATTTGGGCGGGAGCGCTAATCTCGACTGTAATCGCGAACATCCCCTTCACGGCAGCTATGCTGCCGGTCATCGGCTATCTCACCACAACCATCCCCGGAGCGGAGAGCCTGGTCCTATTCTTTTGCTTATCGGTCGGTTCTGCGATGGGTGGGAACGGCTCCTTGATCGGCGCCTCAGCCAACATGGTGACTGCAGGAATCGCCGAGCGGGTCGGGTATCCGATCAGCTATGCCTACTTCCTGCGTAAAGGAATGCCAGCTTTGTTTCTTACCGTGGCTTTGGCCACGGGATGGTTACTAGTAAGGTTCGTGGTCTGAGCAGGGGGTCTCCCTCTTCCCTTGGTCGAGGGTTCCAAAGTACGAAAGCGGTTGGCTAGGGTCACCGAGTGCTGGTGGCTTCGGCGTGCATCCAGGTTCAATCCCATTCTGTTTGCAAAGAAAAAAGGCCTGCCCGTCGTGCTTTGAGGCCAGAACCCTTTTAGATGATCTTGTCGAAGTAGATGTCAGACTGCTTCGATGCGCTCGATGTCGGGAAAGAACTGGCGCACAGTGCCTTCTACCCAGCCATGCAACGTGGCGTCGGATAGCGGACAACCCTCGCACGCGCCCCCCATTTCGATCTTCAGTATCGAACCATCGAAGTCTACCATGCGCACCCAACCACCATGGTACTGCTCGACATAGGAACTGATCACTTCGAGCAACGCGCTCATCCGCTCCTCTTTAGGAACATTGGTGAGATGATTGTGGATGAATTCCTCAGACATCCCTTACCTCCAGGTGATGGCTACCCCTTAGGTCGTCTCATTCGTTTGAATACCTTGTTGGAGCAACTCGACCACCTGAGCGTGAGTGCTCCTCAGCCGCTCGGCGATAACCTCCGCCAACCGCTCTAGAATGATAACACCGGTTTTCGGATGTGTTTCGCACAACTTCCTCAGAACATCCCCACGCACACAAAGGGCTTCACTCTCTTCTAAGCACACCGCGCATGATGTATAGACTCTGCGACCTAACGCGGCAGACCATCCAAATACCCCATTTTCCTCGATCTCAGTAACGTTCAGCACCTCGCCATCGTCGGGTTTGAAACGAATTGCGACGCGACCCGAGATGAGCACGTAGAGTTTCTCTGCTCTATCGCCTTGCTCAAAAATAATGTGGCCCTTGGTAAAAGAGACGAGCTCAAATCGTTTCGCCAACAGACTGAAGTCGCTCGGCGATAATCCTTGAAAGAGTGGTAGCGTTTCTAGCGTCTCGTATTGCACGGCTTGATCCGTAGGACGTGTTTTCAAGTTTATGCCCATCAGCTACACTCCCGAAGTGGAATCCATCCTTCCCTGAGCGACGACCGTCACCTCATGAGGGTAAAATATCCTGCCGCGATCAGGCCATTCGTCATAGAGCGGGATGTGTGCTGTTTAGATACATCTTGAGGCCATGAATCACTCACAGTTGATATCGGACTGAATTCCAGGCGGAGAGACATCCCGCATTGACATCATGGACACAACGGCACACAGAAAGTAGATTATTGAAAATGGCACACCAATGCAATAATGCTCTCCCTTGACGATAAGGGCATTTGTGGATATAGTTACGAATACAGGCAGACATCTGGATGCCCCCCTCATCTAGATGTTTGCCTGTAACTTTTACGGAGGGGATTAGGGAGAAGGCACCTGGGCAGTTGGGCGCTATGGCATATAGAACTCCATTCCTTGGTGCCTGGCTGACCAGGTGCCTCGGTGCCTAATCTCTGGTCCTTTATTCCTTCCTGGCGATCTCCTCCAACACTTCTCCCAAGCGAGCAATTTCTTCCACAGTGTTGTAGTGCACCAGACCTACGCGCACCATGCCTCCACGGTCTTCCAAACCCAACCGCTCTGTCACCGCCAAGGCATAATAATTACCATCCCATACGTAGATGCCGGCCTCTCCCAGCTTGTCGGCGACTTCCCGTGGGTGTCGGCCTTGCATTGTGAAGGATACTGTGGGAACACGGCGGTCAAGCTCTTTCGAGTCCGTGATGCCCCAGATCGTCAGGCCGGGAATAGTGCCCAGGGTATCGATCAAAGCGCGTGAGAGTTCCATCTCATAGGCTCGAATGGCGCTCATGGCTTGTTCAAAGGGCAGGCGTCGACTCTGCAAGTCACCTTCGTAGCGCTCTACGTGTTCGGAACCATAGCGTGTTCCAAGGTCGGAAAGATACTCTAGGCAACCTAAAGCGCCGGCGATACCCTCATGGTTTTTCGTGCCGCTTTCAAATTTCCCTGGAGGTTTCTCCGGCGCAGGCCGTACTCTGTAGGCTTTCAGGCGCTCGAGGTGCTCGAATTTTCCGTATAGCACACCGATATGAGGTCCGAAGAACTTATAAGCCGAGACGACGAGGAAATCGCAACCGAGTTGGCGTACATCTATGGGCCCATGGGGGGCGTATTGTACGGCATCGACGAAGCAAAGGGCTCCTGCTTCATGCGCCAACTCAACGATCTTGGCCACGGGATTGATCGTGCCTACGGCGTTGGAAGCGTACCCCACTGCCACCAATTTTGTGCGATTACTGAGCAGCGTCTCAAGTTGATCGAGCTGCAGCGTGCAATCTTCGACATCGAAGTCGAGCCAGCGGACGTTGCAACCGCGTTCTTCGGCGATGATCGTCCAGGGAGTGATGTTGGCGTCGTGGTCGAGATGGGTGACGATGATCTCATCGCCCCGTTCGAACTCCCAAGCAAGTGTTCGGCTGAGGGCAAAGGTGAGGGAGGTCATATTGGGTCCGAAGACGATTTCATCGGGATGTACAGCATTGATGAACATGGCCATGCTTTGGCGCGTATCCTCGATCAGCTTATCCGAAGCCCGGCTGGTGGAAAAAGCAGCACCGACATTGGCGTTCATGGTTACGAGATAGTCGACCATGCGATCAATGGTCTGGTTCGGGACCTGGGTGCCGCCCGGGTTGTCGAAATAGATCGCCTCCGAGGTTAGTGCGGGGAAATGTGCGCGGATAGCAGGCAAGTTTAGGGTCATGTTGTGGCTCCTCATGTGCCAGGCGAGAGGGGTAGGTGGCAAGCAGGGATGATTTCCCCTTGTCTTCATAGAATATTGACAGTGGATAACGAGCCTCGACTTTATGATCTAGGGACGCTCGCGGGAGGCATCAGGACCTCCCGTGAGTAATTTTTCGGCGCGTGCCAGATCCTCCGGTGTGTTCACATTGAAGAAACTAAGCCCTTGTGGATCCAGTTTTTCGAGTGTGGCTCCTTCAACGGGCAAGATGCGCAGGTGAGAGAAAAAACTGATTATGCGTCGCTCGCCCGAGGCCAGAGCTTGTACAACCGCAGGTCGGCAGGTGCGCACCTTGTAGACAGCGTGCAAGGGTTCGAGGTAATCTCCAATACGTGGTACGATGATATCCGCACGTTCCGCAAGGCCGAGCTGGTGCTCGAGGAGAGGTCGGCTCACAAAGGGCATGTCGCAGGCGAGCACCAGTACACTTTCCCCTTTGGCAGCGGTCAACGCGGTGAGAATGCCAGCCAGCGCTCCACCATCCGGCATCGTATCGGGGATGGTGCGAATGTCTAGATGGCTGTATGCCTTTGGTTGATTGGTGGTGATCAAGAGCTCGTCACCTAAGCCCTGTATTCGTTCTAAGAGGTGTTCAATAATGGGTTTTCCGGCGAGCGAAACGAAGGCTTTGTCCCGTCCCAAACGGCTGGATCGACCGCCAGCCTGAATCGCAATTGTCACCATAAGATCATTGTACCTTGAGCCACCGTTGACCGGTTCGCCAATCTCTCACTTGGTGATATGAGGTCCTTCCCGTCATCTTTGGAATGATGGCAAGATATTTTTGGATAAATCTTGTGAGGTATTGTATTTTGCCCCAAAACGGGGTGGTGGGATAGTATAATTCGGGCGAGGCGCGATGACCACGTTGGCAGAATTCCTCGACTCGATGACATCCGAGGGGGAATTGTATGAAAGTCTCCCCGATGGATCGGTGCGTTGCAATGCGTGTGGGCACCGATGTCTGATCAGGTCGGGAAGGCGAGGTGTCTGCAAGGTCCGCTTCAACAGGGACGGTGTGCTGCACGTGCCGTGGGGGTACGTAGGTGCGTTGCAATGTGATCCGACAGAGAAAAAACCCTTCTTCCATTTCTTGCCCGGCTCCGACACATTGACCTTCGGGATGCTCGGTTGCGATTTCCATTGTAGCTATTGCCAAAACTGGGTCAGTTCGCAAGCGATGCGAGATCCGGCCTCTGATATCGCGGGAAACTATGCCCGACGTGTGACCGCGGATGAAGTCGTGCAATATGGATTAAGAATGGGCGCGAGCGTTGTCGGCTCTTCGTACAATGAGCCTCTGATCACCACGGAGTGGGCGGTCGCAATCTTTAAGCAGGCTGTCGAGCACGATTTGAAATGCGTTTACGTCTCCAACGGAAACGCAACCCCTGAAGTCTTGGATTATCTAAACCCATACCTGAGCGGTCTGAAGATCGATCTGAAGACCATGCAAGACAAGCAATACCGCCGCCTGGGTGGTGTTCTGCAAAACGTGCTCGATACCATTCAACTAGCTCATGAGCAGGATTTGTGGGTGGAGGTCGTTACGCTCGTTGTCCCCGGATTTAACGATAGTAATGAGGAGTTGATGGAGGCGGCACGGTTCATCGCCTCTGTTTCGCGAGACATCCCGTGGCACGTCACGGCGTTTCACAAAGATTACAGGATGACTGAGCCCGCGAACACGACTGCAACGATGCTCATTCGGGCAGCCGAAATCGGACAAGAGGCCGGACTACGCTATGTTTATGCAGGCAATTTGCCCGGCCGGGTGGATCCGTACGAGCACACCGTATGCCCTGAATGCAGTCATGGTTTGATCGAGCGCTTGGGGTATGTGATCCTTGGCTATCATCTTACTGACGAAGGGAAGTGCCCTTCATGTGGCACGAAAATTGCAGGCGTTTGGCCGAAATCAGCGGACGAGGTCTACCAAGGGTCAATGAGGGACATGTTCCTGCGCAGACCACGATCTGTTCGAAGAGACGTTAGGTAGTATGAATTAGCGACGTTGGATAAAACATGTACGGCGACCACGATCCTGTAAAAATGCTCCTAACGTACGATCCTCTCCCTGGACGGCGAGAGGCTTACCTGCGTTATGTCCGAGGTGAATTTGTGCCTACACTGGAGCATATGGGATTGACCATGAGTGAGTCCTGGCACACTGCATATGGCGCATACCCACTTCGCCTGGCCAGCTTCCTGGCTTCAGATCGCGCCACCATGGAGCGGATCATTGCATCAGACACATTTCAGGAACTCGAAACCAAGCTGCAGGAATTCGTGGCAAATTACAACCGCAAGATCGTACCCCACCGTTCAACCTTTCAATATTAAATTTCGCAAAGCGTGTATCCATCGCGAATTCACGACGAGACCGTAGTGGAAAGATGGCACTCGATGTTTGAGATCACGTGTGGTTGCACAAATGTTTGTAGTGGCTTTCAAATAATGTGCTATACTTTTGGTGTGCCCTGGCCCAGCGAACATCCTGCGTGTCTTCGTGATCGCCCCGCATCGCAACCTGGCCGGGGCTCTTTTTCTTAATTTGTGGGCCTCGAAATCCTCCTATCCGCTTAATCCTACGTTGTCTCAGGGTACGGATTATTGTGGAGTTTGTGGAGAGGCGTGATGCATGCCGATATCCTGAGTTTTGCCAGCTGGCGGACAAAGCCCAACTCCCGCTCTCGTCCTGCTGGGTTTTAAATCTAATCGGGCGTGGCATACGATTATCGACGAAATTCGGTGCGAATCATCGTAATTGTCAGGTGACAGTCGGCACTTGGCGATGCTGTGGCAGGAAAGTAGATTAAATATGAATTTCACTGCGGAAGTGGAAGGATTGGAGGGCGGACATGGCCTGGGTAACCTGGCGAACCGTTAAAAGGCAGGTTTGTGAGCGCGTGAGCGAAGAGGTCGCATTAGAAGTACGTGTTGTCTATCCAGCGGATATCCTGCCCGACCAGGCACCGCGCGTGATCGGTCGGCGGTGCTCAATGGGGCTGACGTGTAATCAATTGGACAAGCCCTCCTGCCAATGGGCCGGTACCCTCCCGGGCTACGATCCCTTCCGATAGCGATTCCACGCGCGAGTGGATTCACGATTGAATTCAGCACTCTGAGGTAAAGAAGTGCCCGATGATCAGAGCGGGCACTTCTTATTCCTTCGCTGTGAGTTGGGTGTGCTCAAATAACGCCAAGCGTACGGCCCACATTTTCAAATATCGCTAATCCTTGTTCGAGGTCTTCTTGGCTATGAACGGCTGAGATCATCACTCGAATGCGAGCCTTCCCGCGAGGAACGGTAGGAAAACCGATGGCCGTAGCGAAAACGCCATTTTTGAATAGCTGGCTGCTGAACTCCTGTGTAAGCGGTGCGTCACCGAGTATGATCGGTATTATCGGGGTTGTGCTCACACCGGTGTCCAGCCCAAGGTTGTTGATCTCTTGCTTGAAGAATTCTGTGTTCTGCCATAGGCGATCGACGAGATCGCTCGATTCTTCGAGTAGATCGATGGCGGCAATACAGGCGGCGACGTCTGGCACCGTCATCGCTGAGGAGAATAGAAATGGGCGCCCTCGTTGACGCAGCCATTCGACGATCTCCTTCTTACCGGCCACAACGCCACCAACGACGCCGAAAGCTTTTGAAAGCGTGCCCACTTCGATGTCGACTTGGCCGTGAAGATTAAAATGATCAACGATCCCCCGTCCCCCTTTACCGAGCACGCCTTCGCCGTGCGCATCGTCGACCATCAACAAGTAGTCGAATTCCTCTGCGACCTTGAAAATCTCGTCGAGTGGGGCGACGTCTCCATCCATACTGAAAACGCCATCGGAGACGATCAAAGACTTGCGGTAGCCCGCACCTCGTGTTTCCTCAATTACACGTCGTAGGTCGTCTGCGCTGCGATGTTCGAAGCGAACGATCTTCGCTCGCGAGAGTCGACATCCGTCGATGATGCTAGCGTGATTGAGCGTATCCGAGAAAATCACGTCCTCTTTGTCGACCAGTGCCGGAATGGTCGCCAAATTGGCGTTGAAACCGGATTGGAACGTGATTGCAGCCTCGACACCCTTAAAGGCTGCCATACGCCTTTCTAATTCGAGGTGGAGGTCCATGGTACCGGCAATCGTCCGTACCGCTGCCGGTCCGACCCCGTATTTTTCAATCGCGTCATGGGCTGCCTGGACGAGTCGGGGGTGATTAGCCAACCCAAGGTAGTTGTTGGAGCAGAAATTTAGCACACGCTGTCCATCGACAGTAAGCCATGCACCTTGTGCAGAGCTGAGGGTGCGGATTGTTGTGAAGAGCCCCGCTTCTTTTAGGTTGGCTAATTCGTCGTTGATCCAGTCGATCTTAGTCGATTGAGCCATCTTTTCTGTCATCCTCCCTGGAGGAGTGTGGTATCGTCACTGTAAAAACGGAGTAGATCGAGTTTCTTTCGGCGAGGCAACGATTTGATTACCCGCTCGCGCTGCACGGCCGCAGTTCGATCGGGCAGTTGTTCGAGATAGGCGATCCGGAGAGGTCGACGCGAGCGTGTGTAGCGAGCGCCGTATCCGGCGTTGTGTTCACGCAGACGACGCTCGGGATCCGTCGTCCAACCAGTATACAGCGTGCCGTCCGCGCATTCCAAGATATAGCAGAAGTATTCGGGCACGCGTTTATTATACGCCCTGCGTAGGAAGGCTCCAAACCCATAGGAACTCGGGCACCAAAGCC